>ODAI012751516.1_pt1 | contig 14574 bp, 12 predicted proteins | sample 1539321 | NCBI WGS metagenome assembly ODAI01 (sample SAMN02144231, study PRJEB22623) | gut metagenome | biome: sheep rumen | host: Ovis aries | place: New Zealand
AGAGGTGTTCAGAGAACAGATATCGTTAGAGGTCAGGTTCTTTGTAAGCCAGGTTCAATCACACCACACAACAAGTTCACAGCTCAGGTTTACGTATTAACTAAGGATGAAGGTGGTCGTCATACACCATTCTTCAACAACTATCGTCCTCAGTTCTATTTCAGAACAACAGACGTAACAGGTGTATGTAAACTTCCTGACGGCACAGAGATGTGCATGCCTGGTGATAATGTAGAGATGACAATTGAGCTCATCCATCCAATCGCTATGGAGCAAGGTCTTACATTCGCTATCCGTGAAGGTGGTAGAACAGTAGGATCTGGTAAGGTTGCTTCAATCATCGAGTAATCTTTGCTGATACTTAGACAGATGTTTTTTTAGGGATTTCAAGTTTTGGCTTGAAATCCCTTTTTGATGTCGCATTTTTGTAATATAATGTGTATATATTAATGACAAAAGAAATTAGAGAATATATCTAAGGAGGAAATAATCATGAGAGAAGAATTATTAAAAGGATTGACAGAGGAGCAAATTGCCAAGGTCAAGAAGTGTAAATCTCCGGAGGAGATTTTGAACTTGGCGAAGCAGGAAGGTGTAGAGCTTAATGAAGAGCAGCTTGAAGCCGTTAGCGGTGGTGGCTGTGGAGATGTAAAATGCAAGCATTGTGGTTCTACGAAAGTTCATGCATACGAGTATTCATTCCAGTATTACTGTGATGACTGTGGAGCTACCTTCTATAAATAACAGCAAGCACTTATTTTAAACTTAATAAAGAATTTTACGCAGCATCTTGGATTGCCACAGGCGGTCTGAGGTGTTGCTTGTTTATGCAAGGTTATGCTAAAATCTTACTATGGGTTTTTATTGTAAAACAGTGTACTTATGGGAGAAGACTAAATGATAAATGACACACCGAGAAGCTATCGTATAACAACATATATTGTGCTTATAGTATGCGGTCTGATTCTAGCCGGAACGCTTGCGTTGGCCGTTTACGCGGGAATAACCTTCAGCAAACCGATAATTACAGATATGACATTTCAGACGCCGAAATCATCCACTAACGGCAGCGATTACGATTTTGCTGCAAGGCTATTTACGCCCAGAGACGGGAAAAAAGTTCATCCTGTTATGATTGTGTCTCACGGTTACAACAGTACAATGGAGAATTGTGAGGATGTTGCGGAATATTATGCCAATGAGGGAATTGCCGTTATAGTATTCGATTTTGTGGGAGGCTCACGCAACAGCTCAACAGAGGTTCATTCCTCCGAGATGTCTACATTTACGGAAGTGACAGACTATGAGATTGTATTGCAATATGTAGAGAATAACGAAGCATTTGACAAAAACAACATATTTATCAGCGGTCAGAGCTTTGGAGGCTTGATAGCTACGGTGGTGGCTCAGAAGCATCAGGATGAGATAAGAGGAGTTGTATTATATTATCCGGCATATTATATGTCTGATTATGCGTCAACGGTACTTGCCATGGGTCCGACTGAGAATCTTAATGACAAGACCAAGGAAATGGCATCTACGGATAATGGCAGCTTGTATGATTGGGACAATCTACTGGTAAGTGAACAGTATCTCAAGGAACTGAGTGAGATGGATATAAGGGGTATAATCAGTGGCATCAACAAGGATGTAATTATACTTCAGGGAGACATTGATGAAGATGTAACACTTGAATCGACCAGATCTTTTATGCCCTATTTCAAGTCTGCACAGCTTGAAGTAATACAGGGAGGAGAACATGGTTTCTTTGATGAACAGCTGCTTCAGGCAGAGAAGGCATCTATGAAGTTCATAAATGAGCGTATTATTAGATAATAACGAGGGGTTATCATAAGGGAGATAATGGTGGACAGTCAGACGGGTACTACAATTCGAAGCGGGGGCATAACAGGAACAGGAATCAAGATAATTGCTCTTGTAGCAATGCTTATAGACCATATCGGAGCTTATATTTTGGATTTTTTTCTAGCATACAATGTGCCGGAATACGCCAATTATAATCCGAACAGTTATTCTGATGTTAATTCACTACTTGATGGCGAATATGCAGCTGTGTACATTATTATGAATGTTTTTCGACTCATAGGAAGATTTGCATATCCCTTGTTTGTATTCCTGCTAATTGAGGGCTTTATTCATACAAGAAGCGTAAAGAAATACGCTCTTAATTTGTTGATATTTGTATTCATATCCCAGATTCCATATAGCTTAGCCACCAAAGGGGTGCTTTTGAGATTTGACAAATGGAATATCTTTGCCACACTTTTGATGGGACTTTTGTGTATATGGAGTATTAGCCAATTCGCCGAGAAGAGGGACGGGATTGGAAGGATTATATTTACTGCAATCCCCATAATAGTAATAGCTCTAATATCTTACTTTATTCCTGCGGAATACGGAGTATACGGTGTAATGGCAATTGTTGTTATGTATCTTCTGAGACGTAATCGGATTACAGGATTTGGACTAGGTGTTTTTGCCCTTTGTATATACAATATAAGTGAGATAACAGCATTTTTGATGATACCGGTTATACGCATGTATAATGGTAAGAGGGGTATGAAGATTAACAAATATTTTTTCTACTTTTTCTATCCGGTGCATATAACAATTCTATATGTTATAACGCTGATGCTAGGATGGACAACCTTTAGAATTATATGATATTTGCCGAGTGAGGAATGTTATGAGTCGTGATTTTAGTGTACTAAGAGAAAAAGGACTTGACGTGGACGCTGCGCTAAGCTATACAGGTGGTGGTAACAGATACGTTAAGGCACTTACAAGGTTTTATAATGGATATGAGAAGAACAGAGCCAGAATAGAGAACTCCTATAACAATAGAGATTATGAGGACTATGCAATAGTTGTTCATTCTCTTAAGAGCAATGCCAGAATGATTGGAGACAATAAGTTAGGAGACTTGGCAGAGAAGCTGCAATACGCAGGGCAGGATGGGAACGAAGAACTTATCGTAGCAGAGACTGATAATCTGCTTAAGAAGTACAAAGACCTTGTGGGTTTAATAGAACCCTTCGTAATACAGGAAGTAAGTCAAGGCGCAAGGGATGCGTCTAAGATTGTCAGTGAATTGAAGCTATCCTTGGAAGACTATGATTATAACAAGTCCATAGATTATTTGGAGAAGCTGATGTTGCTTTCGCTTGACGAAACAGGTATGAAGATGCGCAGTAAGATTACTGAATATATAGAAGAATTTCAATATGAGAAAGCGGCGGATGTGGCTGGAGAGCTGATTAACCATTTGAACAGGTAATTCATATAACAGCAAATATATAAAGGGAATAATTATGGAATATGGTCGCGACAAAATCAATAAAGCACTTATGATAGCTGCTTCAATAATATTCATTGTACTTGTCCTTTTTGTAATTGTATTCTATACATATTATTATCGTATAGATAAGGGCGAGCCCAATGTTGATACGGGATATATAGAGATTTATGACTGGACTGCGTCGTATGACGGCAAGGAGTACAAGGTAAGTCTACCTGATACATTTGACATATCAGAGGGTAAGCAGGTTATCCTTAAGAGTACGCTGCCTTCTAAGATTGAAGGAAGCAAGATGATTGACTTCTATAACAGTCTGGACGGTGATGTCTATATTAACGGACAGCTTCGCTACAGCTATGACAATATCTCTTATAGGATTCTTGGAGGTATAGTCAAGCAATTCCATAGCTTTATAGAAATCGGTCCTTCGGACGAGAATGGAACTGTTACAATAGTAAGTAGAGGCGGATATAACGACAAGTTCGCGGCTACACGAGTATATGTGGGGAGCAGCTTCGGCTTATTGAAGAGAATCGTAGACGAGAATCTGTTGTTTTTTATATTCTCTGTAGCACTGATTATGATTGGCACAATTGCCATAATTATCGGACTTTTGCTTAAGATATTCAGAAGGTCAAGGATGCCGATTATTGCTACGGGAATTGCGACTCTTTTTGTTGCGCTTTGGCTTGTATACAGTTCTGAAATGTATCAGATTGTGTATGGCAATTATTATCTTGGCGGTATTATGTCCTATATGCTTATGCTTTTTATAGGATATCCCATTATAGCGTACGTCAATCAATACCAGCAGGGAAGATATGCAAGATTCTATGTAACAACATGCATCTTGTATCAGATAGTGTCCGTTGTCTTTTTGGCGCTGCATTTCGCAGGTAAGGTCAACTTTATTAAGGATGCCACCGGTATAGTTGTATTAGAGCTTCTTATGCTGGTATCATGTATGGTAGGGCTTATAGCTGACTTTATCAATAAGCGATACAAGGAATACATACTGAGTTACATAGGAGTGGTGGTGTTCTTGGCATTTGCCATATTGGAATTCATACTCTATATCGCGATGCAGGAACGTCATACAGGAACAGCTATTATGACAGGAACCTATATCTGGCTTCTTATGGCATTGGCTCAACAGTTCGTGTCATTATATGATGCCCAGAGAGCAAGAAGCGAGGCGATTAGTGCCAACGAAGCCAAGTCGGCGTTTCTTGCCAACATGTCTCATGAGATAAGAACGCCCATGAATTCTATCTTGGGTATGGACGAGATGATATTAAGAGAGGCTAAGAGCAGGAAAGTAATAAAGTATGCTTCGGAGATTAAGTCTGCGGGCAATATGCTTCTTTCTATTATTAATGATATACTTGACCTTAGCAAGATTGAGACGGGAAGGGCAGAGCTTGTTACATCTGAATTCAAGATATATTCGGTTATAGATGATGTATATAACATCACGTGGACTAGGGCGACTGACAAGGGTTTGACATATAATATCAACGTGGCACCTGATGTGCCCAGAGGGTTTGTAGGTGATGAGATTAGAATTCGGCAGATTCTGTTAAATGTTATTAACAACGCTATCAAATATACTGACGAAGGTAGTGTAACCGTAGATATAGAATATAAGTTAAGAGAGGACGGCTCTGACGGTAAGGAAATAGTTATTGCCGTTAGAGATACCGGTATAGGAATCAAAAAAGAAGATCAGGCGAAGCTATTTGAATCATTCGAGAGACTTGAGGTAACACGCAATAAGAATATAGAGGGTACAGGTCTGGGACTTACCATTACCCTTAATTATCTCAATATGATGGGCGGCAGAATTCTTGTGGACAGTGAGTATGGAGTCGGGTCGGTATTCACTATTTATCTGCCTCTTGAGATATGGGATGAGACACCTATAGGCGATTATCATGAAGTGGTAAGAGATGTTGAAGAAGAGATTACGGAATATGTGCCCACCTTCATAGCAAGTGATGCAAGGATATTGATTGTTGATGACAATGAGATGAATCTTGACGTAATAGACGGTCTTTTAGAACGGACTGAGATTAATATAGATAACGCAATGTCCGGAGACGAAGCAATTAGTCTTGCATCTAAGAGAAGCTATGATATTATTATGTTAGACCAGATGATGCCTGTGCGTGACGGAACAAGTACCATGCATGAGATGAGAAAACTGGGGATAAATGTTCCTATTATTGTATTGACTGCCGATGCGGGAGACAGGAATCGTTACATTGAAGAGGGCTTTGATGATTTTGTGGCTAAGCCGGTCAAGTTCCAAGAGTTAGAGGACGTTATTGCCCGTCATTTGCCTGAAGAATTGCGGCATGAGCCAAAAGAGGCAGACAAAGGTGCTGATGATACAATATCAGATAAGAAGAAGGTACTTGTAATTGATGATAGTCCCGATGGTCTTAAGGAAGTAAGAGACGATATTGAGCAGTATTATGACGGCATATATCTTAGAGATGTTGCAACAGCAAGAAAATATATTAAGAATCATAATGTTGACTATATCCTAATCAAGGATTTAGACATAATGGAAGATGCCAAGGGTTAGACAAATGGAAAGGAGAACTATTATGGCAGAAGTTATTATTAAAGACGGTAATTTTGAAGAGGTTGTACTTAAGGCTGACAAGCCGGTTGTTGCGGATTTTTGGGCAACATGGTGTGGACCTTGCGCTCAGCAGGGACCAATCTTAGAGAGCTTTGCAGAGGAATTCGAGGGCAAGTATATTGTTGCTAAGATTGATGTTGATGAGAATCAGGATGTTGCCGGTGAATATAACATCATGAGTATTCCTACAATCAAGATATTCAAGGACGGAGCAGCCGTTAAGACAGCAGTCGGCGTTCAGACAAGAGAGATGCTCATTGACCTTATTGAGGGATAAGATGGTTAAGTGCCATATAAAGAATTGTGACGGTCTTAAAGACCCAATTGAGTCGCCCGAAACTATGTCCGATTTATCGGACATAAGGAGGGCGTCTATAATGAAGTATAAGATGGTGGCAGATAGGAAGAGGTCTCTTGCGGCGGGGCTTCTTATTCGTGACTTTTTATCGGAATACGGCAAGAGCTGGAAGGATATAGATATATCCGATAAGGGTCGTCCCATGATTGAGGGGATGGACTTTAATATCAGTCATTCCGGTTCGTATGCAATAATTGCAATATCCGAAAAAAAAATCGGATGTGACATCGAACATATTAAGGGTAGAAACTACTGTGTTGCCAAAAGGTATTTTTCTGAAACTGAGACGGCATGGATGGAAGACGCAGATAGTAAGGATGAAGCGTTCTATCGAATATGGACGGCAAGAGAGAGCTATAGTAAGTCCACCGGAGAAGGCATACTTCTTGAATTTGACAGATATGAGATCAGACCGGATAGTGGTAGGACTGAGCCGGAAGATGTCTTAGACAAAGAAGCCGACTACCTGGGTAGTTGCGAAGTAATTAGAGATGGGAAGTTACAGGAGTGTATTATATTTCAATGGTTATATTATAAGGAATATATAATCTCTATATGCGTATTTTAGGAATGATAATTACTAGATAAGAGAGGTGACATATGTATCAGGCAGTACTTTGGATTGGAATAGTTGATATAGCAGTTCTTGTGACTTTGGTTACACTGTTATTCTATAAATTCAGTAACAGATTACATCTTTATCTGATTTTTACATGCCTGTCCCTTCTTATCAACAATGTGGGCTACCAGTTAGAGCTTATGTCTACGACGAAGGAAGCGTATCTGGTGGCACTTAAGTTTTCATACCTTGGAAGGGCATGGATAGGCTTTTCCCTGCTTTTATTCATTTCCCAGCTTTGTCAGGTTCATATACCAAGGTGGATTATAGGCGCAACAAGTGTATTCAACATAATAATATATGCAACCATATTTACAATAGAGAATAATACATTATACTACACCTATATGGAATTCGAGATTAGGGATATGTTCCCAATAATGGTACATGGTCGAGGTGTGCTGTATTATGCATATACAGCAAGTATTATTATATATATTATAGTTGCCACTGTCTGGATTATCAGGGCTTACATCAGAGAGAAGAGTATAATTAAGAAGCGACAGATAAGGATTGTATCTGTTGCCATACTGATTCTGGCACTGTTCTATATAGTAGAGGTTACCCATGCAATTCCTATTACGAATCTATTTGATATTACTACGATAGGTTATACAATTGGTTCTATCCTGTTCCTTATAGCAGTGCTTAGGTATAAGCTTCTTGATACGGCTACTGTAGCTAAGCAGTTTGCCCTTGATGAAATGTCCTCCTGTTGCTTTGTTGCCCTTAATGAGGAAGGCAGGATAAGCTATTATAATGAACCTACACTTAAGCTTTTTCCTGATATCGAGAGCAATGCCAAAGATGTTATAAAGCTTCTTGACGAGCACGTTCACAGCAAGGATCCAATCGAGATTGACGGAAGAATGTACGGCACATCAATGGAGAAACTAGGTAGTGAAGAAGAGAACTTAGGTAAGATATATCTTGTCAATGATGAGACGAATCAGTATCGATACATGGAAGATATATTAGAACAGATGGAGATAGCAGACAATGCCAACAAGGCGAAGTCCAGCTTCCTTGCCAATATGTCTCACGAGATTCGTTCACCGATAAATGCCATAATCGGACTAGACGAGATGATAATAAGAGAGAGCAAAGAGAGGGACGTTGTAGGATATGCCTCTGATATTATGACATCCTCTAAGACACTTCTGTCCATCATCAATGATATTCTTGACTTCTCTAAGGTTGAAGAAGGTAAGATGGAGATTATACCTATTCAATATGAGGTTGGAGAAGCCATAAGCGATCTAATCAATATGGTTAGTGACAGAATAGTGGACAAGGGCTTGCAGTTCATTGTCAAAGTGGACGAGCGTATGCCAAGACTTTTGATGGGAGACGAGATAAGGATTAAGCAATGTATCCTCAATATCCTCACCAATGCTGTAAAATACACCGAGAAAGGCAAGATAGAATTCGAAGTTATATATGATGATATAAGCGACGAAGAGATTTTGCTCAAGGTTAGAGTATCAGATACCGGAATCGGAATGAAGCAGGAGGATTTAGACAAGCTGTTTTCTCCATTTGACAGGATAGAAGAGAAGCGTAATCGCAACATAGAAGGAACAGGCCTTGGAATGTCCATTACAGGTAAGCTGCTTGAACTTATGGATTCTAAGTTAGAGGTAGAGAGCGTATATGGCGAAGGCTCCACATTCACATTTGCAGTTAAGCAGGGGATAGTATCCGCAGAACCCCTTGGCGATTTCTACATGAAGAATAATGTGAAGAAGAGCGAGGTGGGAACCTACAAGGAGATGTTCCATGCTCCCGATGCGAAGGTTCTTGTAATAGACGATACAGAGATTAATCTTGCTGTCTTTACTAGCTTACTTAAGGAGACTAGGATAAAGATTGACACAGCCTCTTCCGGTAAGGAAGGCATTGAATACGTGGAGAAGAAGCATTATGATGTAATATTCATAGACCATATGATGCCTGATATGGACGGTATTCAGACTCTTCATTATATGAAGGACAATAACCTTGTAGAGAATACAATCTGTGTGGTTCTTACTGCAAATGCTGTTGCAGGAGTAAGACAGATGTATATAGACGAGGGCTTTGATGATTACCTGTCCAAACCAATCTATCCGGACTTGCTTGAACAAAGGCTGATGGAGTGGCTGCCGGACGAGAAGCTTCTCGCTCCTAATAGTGATAATATAGATGAGGATGAGTCGAAGGATGATTTGTCCCTGTTAGAGGAGATAGATGGACTTGATGCGAAGGAAGGCTTGGATTACTGTGCATCACTTGATAATTACCTGACGGTTCTTGGCGTGTTTAGAGATACTGCTAGTGGTAAGGCAAGTGAGATAAGACAACACTTCGAAGCAAAGGATTGGGAGAATTATACAACCAAGGTTCATGCCCTTAAGAGTTCGGCAAGAGTGATAGGGGCAAAGGATTTATCGGAATTTGCAGCCAAGATGGAAGAAGCAGGAGGTAAGAAGGATATTGTAACGATTAATAAGAACACCTACGATATGTTAAAGCAGTATGAAGTGTTGGCTGATAATCTAAAAGCGCTTGATAAAAGTGTAGAAGAGGATCTACCTCCGCTTGATGATGCAATGCGAAAAGACGCATATAATACAATGATAGAAGTTACAAATATCATGGATTATGGTATGATGGAGACGATACTTGAAGACCTTAAGAAATACAGGTTGGAAGATGAAGATGCTAAGAGGATAGGCAGAATTAACAGTATGCTTTTAGAACTTGATTGGGATGGCATATCAAGTGAGTTAAGCTCAATGGATAGAACTTGAAAGAGGTGACGTAGTAATGGGTGAAAATACTCCTAACAAAAGCAATATAGTGATTGTCAGCAAGGTTCAGGGATTTCTTGTCAAAGGAATTGAAGATAAGCTTAATGAGTGTGGCCTTCGCAATCAATATGTGAATCTTAATATCAAGGAGATTGCGCAGGTTGAAGAGTGTGCAGACCTTTACATTCTTAACTTAAGCGACGTGGATGAAGATGATCCGGAACCTGTTGTATACCTTAAGGATATTGTTGATGAGAAGGACAATAAGATAATTATTATAGGCGAGCCTCAAGATGTGGAATGGGGACTTAAAATGATACCGGCAGGCAACATTGTTAAGAGCTTTGAAAGACCATTTGACATAGAGAAGCTGGTTAAGGAAGTTGAGAAATATATGGACAGCGTCGCACAGGGCAGACGCAAGAAGCGAATCCTTATTGTTGATGATGATATTACATATATGAGAACCGTCTATGGCTGGCTTAAGGAATATTATCAGGTTGGAATGGCATCATCAGGAGTACAGGCAATAAGCTACCTTACGAAGAACAAGGTAGATTTGATACTGCTTGACTATCAGATGCCTGTTGTTAACGGTCCACAGATAATGACTATGCTTAAGAGCGAGACTACTATTGATGATATACCTGTCATGTTCTTAACAGGTCAGGACGATAGGGAGAGTGTAATGTCGGTTATGGATTTGAAGCCGGTTGACTATTTACTTAAGACTATCGACAAGCCTCATCTTCATGAGAAGATTGATGATTTCTTCTTAAAAGACAAGATAGAGAAGATGAAAAGATAATAATAATATATTTACCGCTGGGTATAATACGGGGAGTTATGCATATTATAATTTGGAGGTAAATGTACAATGAAAAAAGGAATTAAGATTACGAGTATGGCATTAGCTGCGATTCTTATGTTCACAGGATGCCAGTTTGGAGGAGGTAGCGCTAACGTTAATACATCTAATGCTACAAATACTACAGCAGAGAATTCTGCACACAACACTCACGTTCTCGGAGGGCAGAATTATCGCGATGAAAAAGAGTTGATTATTGAAAATGTAAATGTGCCTGATGAGTATGAAGAGCCGGCGACACATCAGGGCAAGCTTCAATATGAAGATTACAATACAATAGATTATGATGATGACAATCATCCCATGGAGAAATATCTGGTAGTATACACGCCTTACGGGTATGATGATAGCAAGGAATATGACATAATGTATCTTACTCATGGTCATACGGGCGGTGCAACTACATGGATTGGTTCACCTACCGACCCCCATCCTATGAAGCACGTATTAGACCATCTTATAGAGGATGGACTTGTTCGTCCTATGATTATTGTAAGCATGACATACTATGATGATAATAAGGATGAGGAGACAGATGACTATGATGCCCAGATTCTCAATGCATTTGGCAAGGAGTTAAGAAATGATATCATTCCAATGGTAGAGTCAAAATATTCCACATATGCCAAGTCCATTACGCCTGAAGGCTTTAAGGAATCAAGGAACCATCGTATAATGGGTGGCTTCTCAATGGGAGGCGTCACAACATATCTGCAGATGTTAGAGTCAATGGATTATTTCAAGTATTACATGCCAACGTCAGGTTCTTTAATCTGGTCAACCGGCGGTAGAGGCTCTTCAAGTAATCCGGGTCTGAGAATTGAGGAGGCAGTCAAGGCGCAGGGCTTTACGAAGGATGATTTCTACGTATATATGTCTACCGGTACAAATGATTTTGCCAAGTCAACATGTGACAGACAATTCAGTTCTATGAAGGAAAGGACTGACTTTTTCAAGGCAGGAAAGCCGGGAGAAGAAGGGGTTAATATATCATATGGAGTAGGACAGGGCGAAGGACACAATGCCCATGGACGAGAGACTGCCGTCTATAATGCTCTGCCTCAATTATCTGCGTTGATAGCAAGTAAGGAGTAGAATAAAGTGTCATTCAAATTAAAAGTGTTCGTCACCGGTAAAAACAAGCGAATAGTTAAGGATGTAGCCGAGCATTGTTATGATGATAGGAATTATATAACTATCAGATGCGAGCCGAAGAAGGAATTTATCTTCGATGTGATACATGCCGAGATGCCCAATGCTGTGATTATATGTATGGGCGGAGAGAATTCGGATGAAATACGGTTATATGATATGTTGACTAAAGCTGTAAAAAGCGGAGCCATGACAGTATTTGTCATTGCGGATGAGAAAGACAAGGAGAAGTTCAAAAAACACTCTTCTCTAAAGAAGGTATATTTCCTGTCACGACCTGTTTCTCTATTTACTCTGTACGAGAAGCTAATACTAATCGAGAATGAGCTTAGAGAATTGAAGCAGGATAAAGGTTCATTCATAGAAGAATATGACAATCCCAATGATTACACAGTATACTCCCGTAGGAGGATATTAGTTGTAGATGATGATACCCAGCAGTTAATGCAGATTAAGGAATTACTTGACGAATTCTATGATGTTACCGTTGTTAAATCGGGACATGCGGCACTAAAGTATTTAAGCAGAAAACCGGTAGACGTGATACTTCTTGATTATGTAATGCCTGAAATGGACGGGCCTGATGTTCTTAAAGCTATTCGAGCTGACGAGGAATTACAGGATATACCAATTATATTCTTAACGGGAGTCACAGAAAAAAGCGTTGTAATAGAGACCTTGACAGAACTTATGCCACAGGGGTATGTGGTTAAGCCTGCTAAGAAGAGTGAATTGGTAGCTAAGATAATAGACATAATCGGCTAGGATAATATGTAGGCTATATCAATAAAAGATTAAATGTTGGTGGGGGAATTTATGGAATACGATTTGTCATGGCTTGAAGAGATTGGTATTGACGTAGAAAAGGGTTTAGAATACACAAGGCATATAGATAAATACATAGAACTTATTCATAAATACTATAAAAGCTACGAGAATAATTACAACAGCTTGCAAGATAGCTACAGTAGTAAGGACCGGAAGAATTACTGTATTACAGCCCATTCTCTTAAGAGTAACTCAAGGATGATAGGAGCCGGTTTATTCGCAGATAAGTTCGAGAAGCTAGAGCTCGCATCAAGGGCTGAAGATGTCAGTGTTATCGACTCAATGCATGAAACTGTATTGAATGAGTGGAGTGGATTCGTACATAAGCTTTCTAAGATAGAAGATTACTTTAAGGAGTCTACAGCCAAAGAAATATCCGGCGAAGAAGCAAAAAAGGTAGCCGCAGATTTGATGGAAGCACTTGATGACTTTGATGACGTAACATCTAAGAAGCTGGTGCAGAAATTGTCAGGATATCCATTCCAAGAAGAGCAAAAGAAGAGATTGGATGAAGCGAAAGATTATATTGAAGACTTTCTGTATGATGATGCGTTAGAGATTATCAGAGAATTATCGAATAGTATTAGATAGTATGAATACATTTTTTAATAAAATGGGGAGAATTAGTGTTTAGTATATGAAGTATGTTAGACTAACTGTTTCTATAATTATTATAGTGGTAATTGGATATATCATCATAGGTCAGATTATATTTCCAAAGCCGGCGCCGGATGTAGGTGGAATATGCGAGATGCTACCTGAGGACAACTGGTACGCCGTTGCCTCGGATGGTTCGAGAACGCCTATTTCGGTTCCGGGAGAGATTGATAGAGATGTTGTATTAGAGACAACTTTGCCTGAAGGTATCGGACGGGATATTAATGCACTGTGCTTTCGCGGCAAGGATATGAATATCTATATAGACGGTCAATTGCGAAGAAGCTATTACATAGAAGATTATGGACTCCTTGGTGACAGAGCGACCCAGTGCTTTGTTACGGTATCCTTGTATCCTGAGGATGCGGGGAAAGTTCTTCGCGTTGACTATTCTTATAATGTTGGCAGAATATATGAAGTATACATTGGTAACAGAATAGGGATTTTTCAACATCTTTTTGAGAATGCCGGTGCAGAGCTGTTCTTCGCGTATGCTGTTATAATTCTGGGTGGAATGTGTTATGTCGCTTCCGTAATATACCAACTTATATATAAGAAATATCTTGAGTTAAGACACTTATCTCTTGGTGTTATCATAGGTGCAATGTGGGTTGTGTCCAACTCATTGTTCCGTCAGTTTTTGACTAACAATGTGTCCATAATGTCGGACACCCCTTTTCTTATGGTTATGATAGTACCTCTTCCCTTCTTACTTCTGGTTAATTCATTGCAGCAGGGTAGACATAAGAAGATAATAGGAATTGCCATAGCTGTAGATATAATAGATTGTATTGTATGTATTGCATTGTTTATACCCGGTATTGTTGTTCTTAGTAAGAGCTTCGTTGCAATAGCACTTTGCGCACTGTTTAGTATAGGCGTTATTGTATATACCATGATTAGTGATGCTGTGCATAAACAGGTGGGCTCTTATAGATATATTGCAATCGGATTCATATTCTTGGCTGTAGCCGCAACAGGACAGATTATAGCCTATGCTCTTGTTCGTAACGGAATATTCTCCGGAATGTTTATGTCACTAGGACTTTTGGGATTCATTATATTTGCAATGATTCATACTATTAAGCATATTATCGGAATTAATGTTGCTGCTAACGACGCCTTGGTTGCGAACAAGATTAAGGATGAATTTCTTGCCAATATGTCTCACGAGATAAGGACGCCCCTTAACGGTATCCTTGGCATGAATGATATGATTATTAGAGACACTAAGGAAGAGAGAACGAAGAAGTACGCTTTCAACATTAAGGGCGCAGGCAATACCCTTCTTTCTCTTATCAATGATATATTAGACCTTAGCAAGATTGAGG
>ODAI010696619.1_pt1 | contig 14573 bp, 14 predicted proteins | sample 1539321 | NCBI WGS metagenome assembly ODAI01 (sample SAMN02144231, study PRJEB22623) | gut metagenome | biome: sheep rumen | host: Ovis aries | place: New Zealand
CCGCGTAAGCGGCAAATGTATATAATTACAAGCACAAACTGCGTGCAGCAGGCGAGCCTGCGGTTTCGCTAAGCCGTTTCCACGACTGGAAGCCGTTTTTTGATACAGCCTGTAAATTTCAAAACTCGACATTTGACTTATATGTAATTTTCTGTTGACTTTTAATTATTCTCCATTAGAATGGATACAATATATTTTCCGGAGGTACTAAAGAATGGAAAACATTAAGGGAACGCAGACCGAAAAGAACTTGCAGACAGCTTTCGCTGGTGAATCTCAGGCTCGCAACAAATACACTTACTATGCAAGCAAAGCACGCAAAGACGGATTCGAGCAGATTGCCGACATTTTTGAGGAAACAGCCCGCAACGAAAAAGAACACGCAAAAATCTGGTTCAAATTGCTTCACGACGGCGAAGTTCCATCAACAATCCAGAATTTAAAGGATGCCGCTGACGGCGAAAACTACGAATGGACTGATATGTACGACGGTTTCGCAAAGACAGCAAAAGAAGAAGGATTTCCACGTATCGCAAAACTATTTGAAATGGTCGGTGCAATCGAAAAGGAGCACGAAGAGCGATACCGCAAATTGCTGGACAATGTAACAGGCGAAAAAGTCTTCTCAAAAGACGGCGATGTTATCTGGCAGTGCGCAAATTGCGGTCACATCGTTGTTGGCAAAAAGGCTCCGGGAGCTTGTCCAGTTTGCAATCACCCCCAGAGCTTCTTCGAAGTCAAAAAGAATAACTACTAGAATAAATCCTTCATTCCGTAGAGTTTTCCAGCCGCAAGCTCGCCAGATTTGAGTTTTGCGGCCAATTTTTCAAGGGCAGTCACGCTTCCACGGGCAAATCCCTCACGGCTTCGGGCACGGTGAGTGAGTTCGATTTCATCTGCGGGAGAGTCAAAGAAGACAGTGTGAGTTCCAGGCACAAAGCCCACGCGGGTTGAAGAGACATGAAGCTGGTTGGCCTTTGGCTTTTCGTGGAAGGCGTCAAAAACCATCTCTGTTTTTGTTTTGTTTCCAATCATGACACGGCGGGCAACTTCAAGAGCCGTTCCGCTGGGAGAATCTGCCTTCTGATTATGGTGGGCTTCCCAGACAGCAACATCATATTCAGAATAGTCAGCCATGATTTTCGCCGCTTCCTCAACGATTTTATAGAACATATTCACGCCGATTGAAAAATTAGAAGAGCGCATACAAGTTCCCTTTGACGAGGCGCAGAGACCTTCGATTTCGTCCTCTGATTTTGCCCAGCCCGTAGTTCCGCAAACCACAGGAAGACCAAGGGGAATGAGAGCCTTTAAGTTTCCGATAACAGCCGTCGGGTGGCTGAATTCAATGACACCCTCTGCCCCGCTCTTTTTGACTGCCTGGGCGACGGCATTTCCGTCTCCGGCAGGAACGAGAGCCGTTGCGTCTTTTGCGGAGACATCAATCGTAGCGACGACATCATGCCCCATTGCTTTTGCGCAGGCCTCAATCATGTGGCCCATTTTTCCGTATCCGACAAGTGCGATTTTCATAATTTCTCCTGTTAAAACAAAGCCTTGTGCAAGATGCTTACGACATCATTAGCCTGATTAGAATCTACCAGCATGGAAATATTTACCTTGCTGGCTCCCTGAGAAATCATCTGAACATTGATATTCTCTTTATGCAGGGCAGTAAATGCGTCCTCAAGGATTGAGCTTGAATGGCTTGCGTCACAGATAAGGGTGACAATTGCCTTTTCTTTTGTAGCTTTGACTTCTGCAACTCTGGCCAAATCTTCAAGCAGTCCTGTAAGGTCAGCCTTTGTGTTCACCGTGAGGGAAACAGAGACTTCAGAAGTTGCGATTACATCGATTGAAATGTTCCATTTGAGGAACTGATTGAAAATATGAGCAAGGAAACCGGCCGCTCCAAGCATTCGGCTGGACTGAATATCAATCAAAGTGACATTTTTAACACTAGTGATTGCGGTAACGCGAGGAGTTGCCCCGGAATGTTTTTCGACGATGACAGAACCTGCGCTTTTAATGTTGTAGCTGTTCTTTACACGGACAGGAGTTCCAGTTTTGCGACATGGAATCATGCTTCGCGGATGAAGAACCTGAGCGCCAAACATGGCAAGCTCCTGAGCTTCCTCATAAGTGACTTCAGGAACAGTATGGGCTTCTTTTACGATTCTTGGATCAGTGGTGAGAATGCCGTCAACATCCTTCCAAGTCTGGATTTCGTCAGCCCTCATGGCAGCGCCAATCATAGTTGCGCTCAAATCCGAGCCACCGCGGCCGAGAGTTGTAATAACTCCGTTTTTGTCTTTTGCGATAAAGCCCGTGACGATAGGAATTTCTGTCTGCTTGCCGTTTTTGTAGTCATTCAAGTGTTTGGGAATATTTTCCCAGACCTCATCAAGCAATTCCGCGCTCATGTAGTTGGAATCGGAAACCATGCCGATATCCCATGCGTCGTAGAATTTTGCAGGCGTGCCTTGTTTTTGAAGATAAGCGGCCATCATGCGCACGCTCATTCGCTCACCGAAAGAAACAAGGTAATCCCGTGTGCGTTTCGTAAGCTCGTGAAGCATGGAAATACCAGTGAGCAAGAATTTAAGCTCTTCAAGGAGTTCTTTAATGGCAGGAACATCGATTTCAAGTTCCCTGGCAGTGTCTAAGTGAAGCTGCTCGACCTTGGCAATATCAACAGTGCCATTTACGGCCATATCTGCCGCGTCAAGAAGATGGTCAGTAGTATCGCCCATTGCGCTCAAAACAACGACAGGGCGGCTTTCTTTATAGGCCTGAATAATAGAAGCAACATGGCGGATTCGCTCCGCATTGGCGACAGAAGAGCCGCCGAATTTCATAACTATCATAATGGTCTATTTTACTGAAAGTGCTCCAGCTCTTCAAGCGAGGGCAATTTCTTCAAAAAAGTCCAATCAGTTTCTCGTAAGTCAAATCTGCCGTTGAAGACAAGCGTAAATCAGCTTCTGGAAGTTCAACGGAAGACTCTATTCCAACGGCTTTTATCCCGGCTCTTTTCAGGGCTGTAACCCCAGAGACAGCATCTTCTATTCCCACACAATCCGTGCACAAGACTCCAACCTTTTCGGCGGCAGAAAGGAACAGATCTGGCTCAGGCTTTGCATTTTTCACAGTAGCAGCATCGGCGATTGCAGCAAAATATTCCTTCAGCCCCAGACGCTCCAAAATCGCAGGCGCATTTTTGCTGCTGGAGGCAAGAGAAGAGACAAGTCCATGAGACTTCAGGTCTTCCAGAAGTTTTTTTATACCAGGGAGGATGTCTTTTTCAGAAAGACTTTCTATGGATTTTTTATAGATTTCGTTTTTCTTGGCGCACCATTCCGCCTTTTTTTCTGCCGGCCACTCAACGCAGTTTTCCTTAAGGATCACATCAAGAGAAGCCTCACGAGAAAGTCCCAGCAGTTTTTTATTGATGTTTTCGTCAAGATACAAGCCCTCTTCTTCTGCCATAGTCTTCCATGCCTTGTAATGAAGGGGAGCTGTATCGGTAACAACGCCGTCCAAATCAAAAAGTACGGCGCGAAGCTTGCCTAATGAAGTTTTGGGGAATTCCGCGTCATTATGCAATTTTGAATAACTTCTCGATATTCGGCTCTCGCACCACAAGGACATTACAGCTGGCACTTCCGATAATCTCCGCGTTTGTGGCAGAAATTTTATCATGGCGGATAGAATTCTGAGCCGTGTCATTCGGATGCTCTTTTCCGCCCAGAAGAATCAAATTAGCTCCGAAATCCTCGGCAGCCTTTATAAGCTCTGACCAGATTGCGCCTTTCTTAAGTTCGGTTTCAATTTTCACGCCTTTTTCTTTGGCAAGTTTTTCAAGATAAGAAAGATACCGGCTTCCGTCATCACAAAGCCTCTTCTCATAATTCCTGCTTTCTTCTTCAAGAAAAATCCTGCTCATAGTCAGCTGTCTGAGAGTTGAAGTGTCCACGACATAAATCGCCTTTAACTCACATTTGTACTGTTTTGAGAGAAGAATTCCGTACATCGCCGCATGAATCGACTGCTCCGAGCCGTTCACCGCAACCACAACTTTTTGAATCAGGGGTTTTATCATTTTATGCTCCGTTTTCGGACGCTCCGGCTTCGCCGTCGGGCTTTCCGTGCTTCCGCTAACGCTTCATTCGTCCGCACTGTCATTGCCGTGCCTGACACGGCAATCCCATTGCTTCCGAACGCCTTCGGCGGCACTCCAATCCCTAGCGCTAACTGGACTTTCTGTTTTTCAAACTCTTCAAGACGAAGGTGTTCTCCCTCTCCCTCTCTTCCAGGACGCTCTCGATGTAAGTTTTCGTCTCCCGGTTCTGGGGGATAATCATCTTATCAAGAGCGTTTACCCGCCTCTGGGTCTTTTTGACCTCGGTAGCAAGGCGCCATGCAATCGTTCGGATTGAAGCCATCTCTGTAAGAAGAGAAAGCAATTTGAAAAACTCCGTCATTACTTTATCGGAATCAGCGTAGGTTCCCATGAATGAATAAAAAAGCTGCTGCTTGGGAAGCTGGACTTCCACCGAATTGAAAGTCATGCCGCCAGCCACCACGGATTTTTCTTTTATGTCGTACTCATAATGGACAGATTTTGCGATTCGCTCGGTCTGGTCACCACCCACGGTCATAAGCATGTTGCGAAGGGCTGGATATGCGCTGGAAATCGCCTTGTCCAGCTCACGCTCCAAAAGCTTAACCTTCTCCACCATGCGCATAAGCTCCATGACGAGAATTTCCCGCTTCTGCTCCAAGAGGTCATAGCCGTCCTCAGCCACGGCAAGCTGTTCTTTTATAGCGAGAAGATTAGATTTCGTAGGTGCAATGTTTAATTTCATAATTAGTAATTAATAATTCATAATGCATAATTATTAAAGCGGGACAAGGGAGCGATAGCGACCGATGTCCAGTTGCAATTATGCATTGTGCATTTTGCATTATACATTATCCTTAGGATAATATTTCTCAATCAATTCCGGTTTGATTCGGTAGAGCTCGTTCTTGGGCAGGATTGTCAAGAGCTTCCAGCCAAGATTCAGAGTGTCTTCGATTGAGCGGTCTTCGTACTCTCCTTGAGTGAAGAACTGACTTTCAAGAGCCTCGCCGAATTTTAGGTACATTCGGTCAACCTCGCCCAATTCTTCCTCACCGATGATTGCCGCAAGATTTCGGATAGACTTTACCTTTGAGTAGGCCGCAAAAAGCTGGCTCGAAACGGCAGCATGGTCGTCGCGGGTCATGCCCTCGCCGATACCGTCTTTCATAAGTCGCGAAAGCGACGGCAAGCCTGAAACCGGCGGATAAACGCCTTTCTGGCTCAGTTCCCTGTCAAGAACAATCTGCCCCTCGGTGATGTAGCCCGTAAGATCAGGAATCGGATGGGAAATATCATCGTTAGGCATGGTGAGAATCGGAATCTGGGTGATAGAGCCTGTGCTTCCCTTGATTTTTCCTGCCCGCTCGTAAAGCTCGGCAAGGTCAGAATAGAGGTAGCCCGGATATCCCTTTCGGCCGGGAACCTCGCCGCGGGTCGTTGAAATTTCCCGCAGAGCCTCGCAGTAGTTTGTCATATCGGTCATCACGACCAGAACATGCATATTCTTTTCGTAGGCAAGATATTCCGCCGCCGTAAGAGCACAGCGGGGTGTGATGATTCGCTCGATGGAAGGAGCGTCTGCCAGTGACTGGAACATGACGACCTTTGAGAGAACGCCCGATTCCTCAAAAGAATGAATGAAGAACTGAGCCTGATCATATTTTATACCCATACCAGCAAAAACCATTACAAAGTTCTCGTCTGAATTACGGATTTTTGCCTGACGGATAATCTGAGCCGCAAGGCGGTTGTGGGGAAGACCGTTTCCGGAAAAAATCGGCAACTTCTGGCCACGAATCAGCGTATTCATGCCGTCAATCGAAGAAATTCCCGTCTGGATAAAGTCTCGCGGATAAACGCGGGCATAGGGATTAATCGGCATTCCGTTTACATCAACCTTTTTACTAGAGACAATGGGCGGAAGGCCGTCAATAGGCTCTCCCAGACCATTAAAGATTCGCCCAAGTAGCCCCTCGCCGACACGCAATTCCATGGGCTCCTCAAGGAATTCAACGCTGGTCTCGTTAAGGTCAAGCCCCGTGGTAGAGCCGAAAACCTGCACGATTGCCGTCGTATCATTCAAATCGATAACCCGGCCGGTCTTTTTTTCGCCATTTCTGTCTCGTACCGCGACAATTTCATTATAAAAAATATTCTCGCTGCGTTTTACGACAATAATCGGTCCGTCAACGCTGGAAACGCCTTTATATTCAACACCTTTCATACAGTAAGCTCCACTATCTTATTTAAGCAACGGAAAAATCATAGATTTTTCCGAGACTCGCTCAAAACTTGCCTCGCAAGTTTTGCCGGCTAAAGCCGTCGCTCCCTATATATTCAATTCCCTTCATACGCTAATTTTCCTTACCTCTTGTACTGTCTTTCCAAGTTTCCGAACTGCTCGTCAAGACGGCCTTCAACTTCCTTCATCTGCTCCAGCTGGTCATTGGGAACCTGCGACTTTAAGCGCACGATTTCGTCTTTGACCGGAAGGGAAACGACTGTGGGAAGAGGAGCTCCCGCCTTGATTACGGCAAGTGAGCGCTGATAGAAAGTCATAATCAGCATGAGGATTGCAATCTGCTTTTCAGGAATGGAATAGACATCCACCGCATCGAAGGCGCTCTGCTGCAAGAAGCCGTTTTTAATCATGTCGGCCACAGTAAGAACGATTCGCTTTTCGTCTGGGAGGGCGTCAGGACCAATCAAGCGGACAATCTGCTGCAGTCTCTGCTCGTCTTTCAAAAGTTCCAAAGCTGAAAGGCGGACTTCTGCCCAGCGCGGGTCAAGTTTGTCCCACCATTCCCGGACTTCCTCTGCGTATTCAGAATAGCTTTCAATCCAGCCGATAGCAGGATAGTGTCGGGCGTTTGCAAGTTCCCGGTCAAGAGCCCAGAAACAGCGGATAAATCGCTTGGTGTGCTGGGTGACAGGCTCAGAAAAGTCGCCGCCCGGAGGAGAAACCGCACCGATTACAGAAACGCTTCCTTCCTGCCCGCAAAGAGCGTTTACTCGGCCAGCCCGCTCGTAGAATTCTGCAAGTCGGGTCGGTAAATAAGCCGGGAAGCCTTCTTCGGCAGGCATTTCTTCCATTCGGCCAGAAAGCTCTCGCAAAGCCTCAGCCCAGCGTGAAGTAGAATCAGCCATGATAGCCACATGCATTCCCATGTCCCGGTAATATTCTGCCAGAGTGATTCCCGAATAAAGGGAAACTTCGCGAGCCGCAACCGGCATGTTTGAGGTGTTGGCAATCAAAATCGTTCGTTCCATAAGGGAGCGGCCTGTTCGAGGGTCAATCAATGTGGGGAATTCAGTGAGAACATCGGTCATTTCGTTACCGCGCTCACCACAACCAATGTAAACGATTAAGTCCGCGTCACACCATTTTGCGATTGCGTGCTGGGTCATGGTTTTCCCGGTACCAAAGCCGCCAGGAATAGCCGCCGTTCCGCCCTTTGAAAGGGGGAAGAAAACATCGATAACGCGCTGACCGGTAACAAGAGGCTGACTGACTTCAAGTTTCTGTGCGTAAGGACGGGGATTTCGGAGCGGCCAATAGTGAGAAAGTTTGATTTCTTCGTCTAAATCAGTGATGCCTATTACATCATCAACCGTGTATTCGCCCTCACCCTTAAAAGATTTGAGGATTTTACCCTTAACAGTAGGCGGAACCATGATTTTATGGCAGATAGACTCGGTTTCCTGGACATAGCCCAAGACCTTTCCGGCAAAGATTTCACAACCTTCGCTTACGCCCTCAGCCACAGTCATCTTCCATTTTTTTTCGGTGTCGATTGGCTCAGTGCGCTCGCCCGGAACGAGGAAAGCCCCCGAATGCTCGAACATATTTTTAAGAGGTCGCTGGATTCCGTCGTAAATCGTTCCAACCAAGCCAGGCCCAAGTTTTAAAGAGAGAGGACGGCCACTAGAGACGACTTCCTCACCGATTTTCATGCCAGTGTCGTCTTCGTAAACCTGAATCGTGGCTTTGCCTTCGTTCTGGCGGATAATCTCGCCGATGATTTTCTTTTCGCCCACATCGACTACATCATAAAGACCGCAGCCTTCCAATCCCTCGGCATAAACGATTGGTCCTGAAATTCGTGTGATTTTTCCTTTGATGATGCTCATTCAGGTAACCTCCCGCCAAAAAGAGCCAGTGCAAGTTCTTCGCTGTATTTGTCTTTGATTTCCCGCACAATCTGGTCAATCGTAAGCCGCACTCTGATAAATCCGTCTTCGCTGGAAAGAATTATTCCTTCGTGGAAGGAGTTTCCCAGAGCCCCTTCTTCGCCAGACTTCTCAAAGGAAATTTCCTCGACTTTCGCAAGATTTTTTGCAAGGGCTTTTTCAAGGATTTTTTTTGCATCAGCGGCCTTAAAACCGAAGACAGACGCATTTATTTTTTTCTCAAAACATGTCTGAGGTAAATTGTTGAGTCGTTTTTCAATGAGGGCAAGCCGTTTTTCCCCGCCCAAATTCTCTAAATAGTCATTGAAGGCTTTTGAAACCGCATCGCTGTAAAAAGAAACGAGGTATCTGCCTTTTTCAAGTGGCAGGGCTTCAGCAATCGCCTTTTCGTACTGAGCCAATTTTTCGCTATAGAAAGTAGTTTTCTGACTGCGAGCCTCTTCAACCCGGCGAGAAACATCGGCAAGAACAGCCTGAGCCTCTTTATCGGCGCGGGCAAGAATCTTCTCGGCCTTTTTGCGGGCATCAGCCTCAATCTCTTTATCAAGAATCTCTGTAGATCTAAGTTCTTCCATAATGAATTCCTAATTTAATAATTATATTATATGTAAAAATAATTGTCCATTAAAGGAAAAAGCCTGATGACTGGACAAGAAAATCATTTGGTAGCAAATGCAATCGCGCCGTCCCAGTTTTCGGGAGGGTTTTCGCTGAATTCGGTGCAACGGGAGAGCATGAGTTTTGCCGCCTTGTCGTCAGGAGCTTCTGCAAGGGCTTTTTCGAAATATTCCTTTGCAAGATTCCACACACCTTTTTTGTAAAGGGCAAAACCTTTTCCATACGAATCGCGGTAATCGGCCGAAAAATCATCTTCACCTTTATCAACTGCGTAGATTCCCACAGCGTTAGCCTTGCCTTTGACTTTCACATCATCAAGATAGCGGAAAACAAAACCGTCTGTATTATCTTTAATATCATCTTTTACGGCCTCACTTACTAAAACCATGGTGCCGTAGGTTTTAGTAAGACCTTCCAGTCTGCTTGCAAGATTTACGCTGTCCCCGATGACAGAATAATCAGTTTTATCGTCAGAACCTATTGAGCCAACAATTACATCCCCGTAGTGAATTCCGATTCCAATGTTAAAATTCATTCCGTCGGGGAGCACCAAATCATCAAGGGGAACAGAAGAAAGAGCCTCGCGCATCTCATAGGCCGCAGCCACTGCCCGTCTCGCATTGTCTTCATAGCTCACAGGAGCACCAAACAAAGCCATAATAGCGTCACCAATGAATTTGTCGATTGTGCCGCCGTGCTTTTTGATAATCGTACACATAATCGTAAAATATCGGTTTAGGAAAGCAACGATTGTCTCTGGCTTGTTCTTCTCACTGATGTTTGTAAAACTCCTAATATCACTGAAGAGAATCGCCACATCTCGTTTTTCGCCCACGCCAACTTTAGCTTCCTTTTCAGCCCCCTCAACAAGCTCATCAATAATCTGTTCTGGCACGAAACGGCTGAAGGCTTTTCTGATGTTCCTCTCGAATTTAATTTTCTTTTTGACGAGAACAGCGATTTTTAAAAGAATACTCAGAGTCTTAACAGAATAAGCGAACAAATCTAGTTGCTTTGTCGTAAAGCCCCCGCTCCGAACCGCGTGAACCGTTCCAAAAATCTCGCCGTTTTCGTCAGTAATTGGTGAAAGATGGTAGGCAGAAAGCGGCAGGTCATCGGAATTGTATTTATCAAGTTGGATTTCGGAGTCAAGTTTTTGCGGAACAATATCCGTACTATTCAGATTGGAAAATCGCTCCTCAAAATCCGTTGCACAGACTTTGAGAAAGTCATTTTTCTGCTCGTCGGTGAAATTATCGGCACACACATAAAATCCGAGTGGTTCATCGTCTGTTTTCATAAAAAGCGAGGCAATTGGCAACTCGCAAGTTTCGGCAAGAAGGCTTAAAAATGAAGATATAATTTTCGGAAGCGACTCCAAATTCTTTATCATTGAGAAGATTTTTTCGGTAATGGCGGCTTTCACTATGTCGTTTTCCTGTGGAAGAGCGAGAGTCGTGCCTTTTTTTGCGCAAAGACTCTCAATATCTTCTTGAATTGTTTCGCCGTCAAAATTGATAAAAGAATCTGCACCACAAACTGCCTTAAATTCATCGGAGAACAAAAAATCGCTAGTCGCATAAACGCCAATCGGGACAGAGTCAAAACGGGTAATACTTTTCACCAGACGACAAAGTTCCGTACAAAAAGGATTCATATTCCTTGCGTTAATTAAAATCGCATCGGGAAGCGAATTATAGAGCATGACGAGGAAGCGGATTCCATTCGCGTTGAATTTTATCTCAATATCTGATTTTCGCAGACTTTTTCTGAAAATCGACTGCATTGTCAAAGACGGCTCTAAAATTAAGATTTTTTTACTCATTTTATTCTCCTGCCTTACATTTTTTCCTTTATTTTCTGAATCAATTCGTCGCGCTTAAAGTCACTCTTGGCGATAAAATCGTCTGATTTTGGAATTTTTGTGTTCGACACAGAAATCACGGGGACAGAGGCATATTTTTCCATTCGACGCACATTGTCCAAAAAAATCTCACCGTTCATTCTAGGCATCTCATCGTCACACAAAATCAAGTCAAAGTGAATTTCCTTGATTTTTGTCATTGCCTCGATTCCGTCCGCAGCCTCAGAAACCACGAAGCCGTTATCCTCAAGAATCATTCTTTCTATCATTCGCGTGGTTTCAGAATCCTCGACGATAAGGGCATGGCTCGCGCGTTTTTTGATTACCGACTCAAATTTCTTGACATCATAAGGACGCATTGCACGGAATCTTTTTAAAATTCCAGGAATATTGAGAATCGGAATCAAATCGTATTTTTCGTCAAAGGCAAGTCCCTTTAGTACTGGAAAATTCTTGAAAGCTGGAGGCATGGGCTTTTGAATCAGAGAGACAAATTTGTGCATTGAATCGACTATAATTCCAATTTTCTGCGACTGAAACTGAACGATGATGATTGAGTCCAAAACAGATTTTACCTTTGCAGGCTGCCCAGAGAGAACTGAAGAAAGAGAATAGACGGGGATCTCCTCGCGATTTTTCTCACTTCCCGATTCGTTTTCCTGAATATACACCAAAAATTTCTGGCTCTGTTTCTCCTCATAGTTCAAAGGGCTTTCTGTAACGACATCAACGACAAATTCCGATGGAATGAGATATTTCCGACCGTTCGCAAACACAAAAAATCCCTGAAAATCCTGATGCTGTGCCAAAAAAGCATCATCTTGAATAAGATTCATTAATTGGTCGTGCGAAAGAAGGAGCGAGCCTTGCAGATTCTGGGAATCCGCTGCAATCTGCTTGTAGGAATCCCGGACAGTCCGCATGTCGCCGTCGCGAAGGGCATTTTTTAAAAGCTCAACTTGATTCATAATGATGTAGGAGCGGGCAAGCATCTCCTCGTGGGCATTTACGAGTTGGGCGATTTTTGACAAGTGAATTTGAACAAGCGAATCCTCTTTTGATGAGTGCGAGAAATCTTTCTGAGTAATGTGCTTTTCCTCAGTTTTAGTACCGAGATGTTCCGCATTGAATATTTCTCCAGCCATCGCCTTATCAAGATACAAAAGATAGGAGCGAATTTCTGTCTCAAAAAGCTCGTCTGTCTCGTTTTTTTCAATCAAATCGCACATTTCGAAAATCTTTTTAGAGACTTTTTCAAGCAGAACCAAAATATTATCAGTGAAGAGAGTTTTTTCATCAACAATTGACTTGTACAAATCCTCGACAGCCTTGTAAATCTTATAAATCGGTGTAAATCCAAGGATTTTTGAATTGTCTTTCGTTATACTCAAAACACGGAGAATTTCATCCGCAAAATCAGGCTTTTCTTTGAGTGCCTCTGCAAGCCATCGAGTTTCTGCAAGATAATTTTTTATAACAGCACCAGAATCATTGAGAGTCAGGGCTTTGTCTTCAGCAGAGGAGAAGTTTTGTACTGATGATTTTTTTCGTTTTTCTGTCATATTTTCTTAAAATAAAACACCTTGCCGTCACAGACTTTTTCAAGATTTTTCGGTAGAACCGAGGAATCCAGGGCTGGAAGCTCGCTCATCGAAACGAAAAGATAGCCACCGTCAGTCAGAGACTCGTCCACTATTTTTTTCAAAATCTGTCGCCTCATTTCAACTGTAAAATATATGAATACATTACGGATGAAAATCAAGTTCACATTACGAGGAAAAGATTCTGCCACAAAAGAGAGATTTATCTGTCGCCGTTCAATTTGATTGCAAATTTCCTCCGGGAAAACAACTGACTTGTCCGTTTTCTGATATTTTGCGAGAAGATGCTGAAATTTCGCCCCGTCTACGCTTTTTACGGAATTTGGCGTATACTCACCTTTCGCACATTTTTCAAGAACCGCAGTGTTTATGTCGCTTGCCACACATTCCGTTTTAATGGAAAGTGATTGCGCAAGAAGATACAGTGAATAGATTTCTTCACCGCTCGAAGAAGCTGCGCTCCAAATTCGCAAGGGCTTTGAGCCAAGTTTTGCCCTGAATTCAGGGAAGATTTTATCTTTAAGAAGAGAAAACTGAGATTCCTCCCTGAAAAAATAGGTTTCGTTCACGGTCGCCGCATTCAGAAGAATGTTCATTTCTCCTTTGTTAAGTCTCAGATACGCAGAATAGGGCAAACCGTTCAAGCTAATTTCTTTCTTCCGCTTTTCGATGAAATTCATAATTCCCGCCCTGTGGCTTTCTCGCGGAATAATTCCCGTCTGCTGACTTATAAGCGCTATGATTTCAGAAAATTCCTTTTCGTCCATAAACTTCTCCGTGTGCTTACTTCACTAACTTCAAAATTGCGCCGGCAATTTCACCGCGTGGCAGAACTTTGCTCGCCGCGTTCATTTTGATTGCGGCTGCAGGCATTCCGAAGACTTTGCAAGTCGATTCATCCTCGCAGATTGTGTAGCCACCTGCGCCGACTATTTCTTTACAGCCTTCAGCACCGTCTGCCCCCATTCCAGTCATAAGAACGGCAAGGCATTCCGTTTTGTAGTTTTTTGCCGCCGAACGGAAAAGTTTGTTCACGGCAGGCCGCAAAAAGTGTTCTGGCTCTTCGTCCGAAAGATGCATAACCGGCTTTCCGCCCTTAACATAATCGATTACAAGATGTTTTTCGGCAGGCGCAAGATAGACATGTCCTGCTTCGGCAACTTCCCCTTCTTGAGCCAGTGTCATCGGAATGTTTGGGCAAGTGTCACTGAACCATTTGGCCATTTTGTCGTCAGATCCGACATCAAGATGCTGCGTGTACAAAACTGGAAGCGGAAAATTATCCCCCAACCCCTTTAAAACTTCCTGAACCGCCGAGGGTCCGCCAGTCGAAGCCCCGATGCAAAGAATCGTGAATTTTCTGTCACAAGGAAGATCGTTTTCGCCTGATTTTTGAGTTTTGTCGTTATTTCTAAGTCTTGTTGAAAAATCCTTACCTGAAGCTATTCCCTGTGATTGTTTTAGTTCCGCTAGAAGTTCTTTTATTTTGTCGCTCATTCTTCATTCTCCCTTAAATCATTTATCATTCTCTCTTCCACAGAATTCGCATCGAAAAACGGAATCACATTCATCTTGTAGCGGATTCCATCATCGAGAATATCCTGCTCTTCCACCTCAAAAAAAACTTCTATGTTTGAAATGTGAATCGCAAAATTGTCATCCTCACGCTTAAAAAGAAGCACGGTCCCCCCCTCTATCTCCTTTTCCTCTGAGTCCAATATTTTAAGAGGATTTACCACCGTAAAAGGAGTACCGTGGCAGTTCACCACGCCCTCAATGTAATCTGGCACAAAGGGAAGCGGATGGATTTTCGCAGAGTGCAGGATTTCTTTTACGAGCAAGGTTTGAATCGAAAAGAATTTCTTCCCCACCGAAAAAATCAGATAAGTCATATTTTTATCCGCTGACTCGTAAAGCGAGTTGATTTCATCGGTGGGAACAAGCGTTGATTGTTCAATTACCTTTTCAGGCTCATTCTTGTTCTGCATTATTCAACTCCTCACTGATTTTTCGAACATTTTCCGCCGCGCCAGAAATATTGTCCGTCGCCACAGTGAAATTCTCCACGCCAGACGCTATTTCCTTGATTGCAATGAGAATCTGTTCGCTCGCACTCGCCTGTTGCTGGATTATGTCGGCTATATCGTCCGCGCTCTTCGCCGTGATTTCCGCC
>ODAI011726001.1_pt1 | contig 14573 bp, 11 predicted proteins | sample 1539321 | NCBI WGS metagenome assembly ODAI01 (sample SAMN02144231, study PRJEB22623) | gut metagenome | biome: sheep rumen | host: Ovis aries | place: New Zealand
CCCCGGGTTGCCTTCATGCACTGGCCGACCAGAGCGTTGAAGGCCTTCTGCTTGCCCGCGCGGAACTCGTCGACCATCTTCTGGTTCTTGGCGAGAACCTCGTCAATGAGCGGCTCGATAGCGCTCGCATCCGAAATCTGCTTCAGCCCCTGGGATTCGATGAGTCCATCGACATCCGCCCCGGCTCCCTCCCAGACAAGCTGGAAGATGCGCTTGGCGCCCTTGGCATTGATGGTTCCGTCTGCCAGGCGCTTGAGGATCTGCGCAAGAACCTCGGGGCGCACGGGGGCGGCGGCATAGGTCATGCCCTCGGTGCCGTTCACGGCCGAGGCAACCTCGCCCATCACCCAGTTGGCGGCGATCTTCTTGTCCGGAGCCTCGGCGGCAAGGGCGCTGTAGTAGTCGGCAATGTCGCGGCTTGCCGTCAGCACGTCCGCATCGTATTCGGTGAGCCCCAGATCATTCACAAGGCGCGTGCGCATCGCCTCGGGCAGCTCGGGCATCCCGTCCGCAACCCTGGCCTTCCACTCGTCGGAAATGATGAGCGGCATCAGGTCGGGGTCGGGGAAGTAGCGGTAATCCATCGAGTCTTCCTTGACGCGCATGAGACGCGTCTCGCCGGTTGCCGGGTCATAAAGGCGCGTAGCCTGAACAACCTTTTCACCCGATTCGATCAACTGGATCTGACGGTACATCTCGTAGTCGATGGCTTCCTGCAGGAACTTGAACGAGTTGAGGTTCTTGATCTCGCAGCGCGTGCCGAAACCCCGCTCGCCCTTGGGACGCACCGAGACGTTGGCGTCGCACCGGAAATTGCCTTCCTGCATGTTGCCCCGGGTCATGCCGATCCAGACGACAAGTGCGTGCAGAGCCTTGGCGTATCCGACCGCCTCCTCGGCGCTCCTCATGTCGGGCTCGGTCACGATTTCCAGAAGCGGCGTGCCCGCGCGGTTGAGGTCCATGCCGGACTTGCCGCGCACGATGCCGTGCACGCTCTTGCCCGCATCCTCCTCAAGGTGCGCGCGCGTGAGGTTCACCGTCTTGCGGTACGGCTCGCCCTTTCGCGGCTGCACGGTAAAGGAGATCTTCCCGCCCTTCACGATGGGCAGCGGGAACTGACTGATCTGATAGCCTTTGGGCAGATCCGGGTAGAAATAGTTCTTGCGGTCAAAAACCGACTTTTCGGCAACCTCTGCTCCGATCGCGAGCCCGAAGCGCATCGCCTTTTCGACGGCCGTGCGGTTGAGCACCGGCAGCGCGCCCGGGAGCGCGAGATCGATGTAGCAGGCATGCGTGTTGGGGTCGGCGCCGAATGCGCAGGAGGCGCCGGAGAAAATCTTCGATTCGGTCGAAAGCTGAACGTGCGTTTCAAGACCAATGACAACTTCCCATTCCATTTTGCTTTCTTCCTTCTCTTAGAGCCCGTTCGGATGGCGCAGGTGCCAGTCGGTGGCGCGCTGCCAGGCGGCGGCGATGCCGAGCATCTTGGCTTCCTGGAATCTTGCGCAGGTGAGCTGCACGCCGATCGGACGGCCGTTGCTGTGCACGCCGCAGGGCATGCTCATGCAGGGCAGGCCGGCGAGCGACATCGGCACCGTGTAGAGGTCGCCGAGGTATGCCGACACCGGGTCGCTCTTGGCGCCGAAGTCATAGGCCGTTCCCGCCGTGACCGGACTGATGATCGCGTCCACGTTCTGGAAGGCGCGGTCGAACTCCTCGGTGATGAGGCGGCGCACCTTCTGGGCCTTGAGGTAGTACGCGTCGTAGTACCCGTGCGAGAGCACGTAGGTGCCGATGAGGATGCGGCGCTTGGGCTCCGCGCCGAACCCTTCGTTGCGGCTCTTCTTGATCATGTCCTGGATGTCGTCGTACTCGGCGGCGCGGTGTCCGTAGCGCACGCCGTCAAAGCGCGAGAGGTTCGAGCTTGCCTCGGCGCAGGCAACGACATAGTAGACGGGCACGCCGAGCTCCACGGTCGGAAGCTCGATTTCCACGATCTGCGCACCCTGGCGCCTGTACTCGTCGATGACCGCCTCGATCGAAGCGGCCACTTCCGGGTCAAGCCCCTGCTGGAACCATTTGCGGGGCACGCCGATCTTCATGTCCTTGACGCCCTTGTCGAGATCGCGCGTGAAGTCTTCCGCCGGGAGGTTCTCGCTCGTCGAGTCCCAGGGCTCGAATCCCACCATGTCGCCCAGCACCCAGGCGATGTCCTCGACCGTGTGCGCCATGAGGCCCGCGGTATCCAGGCTCGAGGCAAAGGCAATCATGCCAAGGCGGGAGGGCCGCCCGTACGTGGGCTTCACGCCCGTGACGCCGGTGAAGCTCGCCGGTTCGCGGATCGAGCCGCCCGTATCGGTTGCGGTGGCGATCGGAGCCAGGCCCGCGGCCACGCAGCTCGAAGAGCCGCCCGAGGAGCCGCCGGGAACGGCATTCGCATCCCAGGGATTGAGCACCTTGCCATAGGCCGAGTTCTCGTTGGCCGAGCCCATGGCGAACTCGTCGCAGTTGAGCTTGCCGAGGGTCACCATGCCGGCCGCCTTGAGCTTGGCGACGACTGCCGCGTCAAAGGGGCTCATGTAGCCCTCAAGCATGCGGCTTGCGGCGGTTGAAGCCCATTCCCGGGTGACGAAGATGTCCTTGTGGGCGATCGGAATGCCCGTGAGGCGCCCCGCGGTGCCCTCGGCAATCCGCTTGTCGGCGAGCTCTGCCTGCTTGAGCGTCTCTTCGGGGCGCACGTCAAGAAAGCAGTTGAGAGCAGAGTTCTTCGCCTCGATCCGGCCGAGGTATTCCCTGGCGAGCTCGACGGCGCTCACCTTCTTTTCGGCAAGCGCGCGGGAGAGCTCGGCAACGGTGTAAAAGTACTTTTCCATTTGTCCCAGCTCCTTACTCGATCACCTGCGGCACGAGGAACAGGCCCTCGAACTCCTCGGGGGCGTTCTTCATGTTCTCCTGCCGATTGCCTTCAAAGACCACCTTGTCTTCGCGCAGCCTCTGCGCTGCGTCGTGCGGATGCATCATCGGCTCGATTCCATCGGTATTGACCGCCTGGATCTGCTCGATCATCTTGAAAATATCGTTCATTTCGCCCTGCATGCGCTCGGCCTGCGCCTCGGAAATGTCAATGTGCGCGAGGTCCGCGATGCGGCGGACATCGTCCAGACTAAGGGACATATCTACCTACCCGTGAAAGAAAAAAGTCAGCAAACGTCGCAATTTACCGCGTTTTGACCGCCAGAGTGCAGCCGCGGGGCGGCCCGCTGGCAAAAAGGCCTGAATTTTGTGCCTTTCCGGCCACTAAAGTCGGTATCATTGCGCTCAACCTACTGACATTGACGTACGGGACCGGCTGCCGAGCCTCTCCCGGTTTACTTGTGCTTGTTATCAAACCGATTTTTTCGGAAGGATCTCATGTTAAGCTTTTTCCGATCCTACTTCGCCAACGACCTCGCCATTGACCTTGGCACCGCAAACACGCTGATCTACATGCGCGGCAAGGGCATTGTGCTGAACGAACCGAGCGTCGTGGCAATCCGCCAGGAAGGCGGACCCAACGGCAAGACCACGATCCACGCGGTCGGCCGTGCGGCCAAGAACATGCTCGGACGCGTTCCGGGCAACATCGAGGCCATCCGGCCCATGAAGGACGGGGTGATCGCCAACTTCACCGTCACCGAACAGATGCTCAAGCAGTTCATCAAGCTCGTGCATCCGACCCGCCTGTTCGCTCCCAATCCCCGCATCATCATCTGCGTTCCCTGCGGCTCGACCCAGGTCGAGCGCCGCGCCATCAAGGAATCGGCCGAGGCCGCGGGCGCAAGCGAGGTCTACCTCATCGAGGAGCCGATGGCGGCCGCCATCGGCGCGGGCCTGCCCGTGAACGACGCCGCAGGATCCTTTGTGATCGACATCGGCGGCGGCACGACCGAAGTGGGCGTCATCAGCCTTGGCGGCATGGTGTACTCGGGCTCGGTGCGCGTGGGCGGCGACAAGTTCGACCAGGCCATCATCAACTACATCCGCCGCAACTACGGCATGATGATCGGAGAGCCGACCGCCGAGCTGATCAAGATGAAGATCGGCAGCGCCTATCCGGGCACCGAAGTGCGCGAGATCGAGATCAAGGGCCGGAACCTTTCCGAAGGCGTGCCCCGCCCCTTCTCCATCCACTCGAACGAAGTGCTCGAAGCGCTCTCCGAGCCGCTCAACCAGGTGGTGGGTGCCGTGAGGCTTGCCCTTGAGAAGACGCCGCCGGAACTCGGAGCCGACATTGCCGAGCACGGCATGATGCTCACGGGCGGCGGCGCCATGCTCAAGGATCTCGACCAGCTGCTGCAGGAAGAGACGGGACTGCCGGTGCACATTGCCGACGATCCGCTCTTTTGCGTCGTGCGCGGCTGCGGCATCGCTCTTGAGAACATGGACAAGCTGAAGGGCTCCTTCTCCTACGGCTAGCCGGGGAATTCAGCTCCTTGCCACGAGCTCAGAGGGCGCGCCCCGGTCGCTTTGATCGGCCTGCGCCCTTTGGCTTTTCGAGCATATCCATGCAATACGGGTCGCCACCGCTTTTCAGACAGGGCATTCCTGCCAAGGCACGGTTCTTCTTCTTCACGCTGCTCTCGCTGCTGCTCATGCTGGTCGACAGCCGGATGCGCGTTCTGGAGCCGGTGCGCGTCTTCATGCGCGTGTTCGTCTCCCCGATCGAGCGTGTCGTGAACGCCCCCTTCGAGGGCGTCGAGCTTGCCGTGCGGTTTTTCGAGGGCGGCATCGGGCAGGTGCGCGAGCTTGACCGGCTGCGCAGCGAAAACGAGGCGCTGCACATCCAGGCTGACCGCGCGACCGCGCTTCTCGAGCAGAATGCGCAGCTCAGAAACCTCCTGCAGCTGCCGCCCAATCCGGACGCGGGAGCTGCCGTTCTCGTCGAAATCAAAGGCGCCGTGGGCGACCGCTTCTCGCGCAACATCGTTCTGAACCGCGGAGCGAATTCCGGCATCCGCGGCGGCATGGCCGTCACCGACAGCCGGGGCGTGCTCGGTCAGATCGTGCGCGTGTATCCGGACGAGTGCGAGCTCTCGCTCATCACTTCGCGAGGCTTCCAGATTCCGATCCAGTTCGAGCGCACGGGACTGCGCGCCATCGCTGAAGGCGTGGGCGCGACGGACAAGATGCGCGTCCTGTACGTTCCCGTGGCTTCGGACGTAGTCACAGGCGACAGCGTCATCACGAGCGGACTTGACGGCATCTTTCCCCGCAATACGAAGGTCGGCGTCGTTTCGGACATCGTTCGGGAGCCCGGCGAAACCTATGCCATGATCGAACTCCACCCCAAAGCCATGGTGGATGACGGGCAGTTCGCCCGCGTGCATCTGCGCCCGGCCCCCGTCATTTCCAGCGAGCAGGACTCGTCCCGGCCGGCCGCGCCCGGAGGATTAGGAAAATGAACAAACCCTCAATCGTCCGCCGGCATTCGGAAGCAACCGCCCGCACCTACATCCTTCTGCCCGTAAGCCCGCTGTGGGTGTACTCGACGATCGCCGTCGCCTACGTGCTCAACATCTCCCGGCTCTCCGCCCCGGTCTGGGCTCCCGACTTCCTGGCCGTGACGCTCGCGTTCTGGAGCATCCGCGAGAAGCGGATCACGGGTCTGCTGCTGCCGTTTCTTCTTGGCCTGCTGATGGACGTCTTTGACAGCGCGGTTCTCGGCCAGCACGCCCTTTCCTATACGTTCCTGTGCTACTTTGCGAATCTGCTCGAGCGGCGCATTCCCTGGTTTTCGTCCCCGGGCCAAGCGCTGCATCTTCTGCCGATCTTCCTGCTCACGCAGGGGATCGTGCTGTTCGTCAGCATCTGGATGGGGGGCGAGTTCCCCGGCTGGCTCTGGTTCACCCAGAGCCTGACCAACGCGCTGCTGTGGCCGATTGCAAGCTATCTGCTGCTCATCCCCCAGAGGCGGACCCAGAACAGGGCCGACACTCCGATCTGACGGACGCGCATCATGGCTCCCGAAATCACCGGCTATCTGCCCAAGGCCCATGATCCGAACCGCTTCTACCGGCGCATCGTGGTCATGCTGCTGTTTGTCGTCCTGCTTTTTGCAGTGCTGATCGGGCGCCTCACCTATCTGCAGCTTCTCAAATCCAGCGACTACGCCGCCCGTGCCGAATCCAACCGCAAGGTGGTGATCCCGAGCACGACAACCCGGGGAACCGTGCGCGACCGCAACGGGGAGCTACTTGCCAAGAACTACTGGGCCTATGCGCTCGAGATCCGGGTTGCGGACATGGCACGGGGCAAGAAGCTCGATGATTTGCTTGACGAAATCTCGGAGATCGTGGACATCACGCCCAGCGAGCGGCGCCGCTTCAAGCGGCTCAAGGAGGAGGCCCGGCGCTTTGAATCCGTGCCGCTTCTCACCCGTCTGACCAACGAGCAGGTTGCCCAGGTGATCGCCAACCGCTGGCGTCTTCCCGGCGTCAACATCATGCCCAGGATCTTTCGCGAGTATCCGCAGAAGAGCACCGCAAGCCACCTGATCGGCTACATCGGACGGATTTCTCGCTCGGACATCGAGCGGATCGAATCCGAGGGGCTTGCGGAGAGCTACCAGGGCATACACCAGATCGGCAAGGTCGGCATCGAGCGCAGCTATGAGGACATCCTCAGGGGCGAGCCCGGGCACGAGATGATCGAGGTCACGGCGGGCGGCAGGCGCGTCCGCTCCCTCGGTTCGATCGATGCGGAGCCCGGAAAGGACCTTGAGCTCTGCCTTGACCTCAACCTTCAGCGGGTCGCCGAGAACGCGTTCGGCACGGACACGGGCGCAGCCATCGCCATCGAGCCCAAGACCGGAGAGATCCTCGCGTTCGTCAGCATGCCGACCTATGACCCGAACAACTTTCCGAACGGCATCGACCCGGATGTCTGGAAGCAGCTCTCGGGCGCCCCGGAAAAGCCGCTTCTGAACCGTGCGGCGCGAGGCCTGTATCCCATCGGCTCGACCTACAAGCCCTTCATGGCGCTTGCCGGCCTTGAGACGGGCGTGATCACCCCCTACACGACCATCAACGACACGGGCGTCTTCGAGTATCACAACCACCGCTTCCGCGACGCGAGCGGAACCCCGAAGGGCAAGGTCGACCTCTTCCGCTCCATCGTCATCAGCTCCGACGTGTACTACTACTGGCTTGCCTCGCAGATCGGCATCGACCGCATCCATCCCTTCATGCAGCAGTGGGGGTTCGGGCAGAAGACCGGAATCGACATCATCGGCGAGCAGACGGGCACCCTGCCGGACAGAGAGTGGAAGAGAAAACGCTTCCGCCAGTTCTGGTTCCCGGGCGACACGATCAACCTCGGCATCGGCCAGGGCTACAACCAGTTCACGCTGCTGCAGCTGGCCAACGCCGTGGCAACGCTTGCCAACCGGGGCGTGGTCATGACGCCGCACCTTGTGCGCAGGGTGATCGACCGGGAAACGGGACTCTCCACTGCGCTCTATCAGGATCCGGTGCGCACCATTCCGCTCGCCTGGGACCACCTTGACCTCGTTACGCGCGCCATGACCGAAGTGACGCGCACGGGCACGGCCCGCAAGCCCTTCGAAGGCGTGAAGTACCCGGTGGCCGGCAAGACCGGCACGGCCCAGGTGATCACGATCGCGCAGGAAGATCGCTACGACAAGACCAAGATCTCCCGCGAGCATCACGACCACGGTCTTTTCATCGCCTTCGCTCCGGCCAACGATCCGAAGATCGCCGTGGCGGTGCTCAAGGAAAACGGGGGCTTCGGCGCCCTTGCAGCCGCCCCGATCGCCCGTGAGATGCTCGACTACTGGATCACGGGCGAGAATCGTCTCGGGCTGCCCGCCCCGAGCCACCTGTCGCACGTTGCGCCCGGCACGGCCCAGCGCAGACAAGGAGCCGCGAAATGAGGGAAAAGCAAAAGGAATTCCGGTTCACCCAGTTTCTCCAGCGCGAGCTCGATCTCATCGATCTGCCGCTGCTGATGCTCGTGATCATCCTGTCCACTCTGGGGTTCGTCACGCTCTTTAGCGCGGGCTCGGACTTTCCCTGGCGCATCTCGGGTCAGGCGAGAAACTATGCCGTCGCCTGCGTGGTGATGTTCATCTTCGCAAACATCCCGCCCCGGTATCTGCAAAAGTGCGCCGTGCCGGTTTTTGTCGCCGGAGTGTTCCTGCTTGCCGCCACGCTCGTCTTCGGCATCACCGTGAAGGGAGCGACAAGATGGATCGGCTTCGGTCCGTTCCGCGTGCAGCCCTCGGAAATCATGAAGCTCGGCCTGCCGCTCTTTCTGGCCTGGTACTTCACGCTGCGCCGCGACATCATCAGCAACTGGGACTGGCTCATCTCCGGCCTGATCCTTGCCATCCCGATCCTGCTCATCCTCAAGCAGCCGGATCTGGGAACCGCCATCCTGGTCGGCATCGCGGGCTTTACCGTGATCTTCCTTGCCGGAATCCCCTGGCAGTGGATGGCCACGCTCGGCGTGTCGGCCATCGCGGGTCTGCCCGCGCTCTGGATGATGCTGCACGACTACCAGAGGCTGCGCGTGATGACGCTGCTCGATCCGACAAGGGATCCCCTGGGCAGCGGATTTCACATCATCCAGGCCCTGATCGCCATCGGCTCGGGAGGAGGCTGGGGCAAGGGCTGGATGCAGGGCACGCAGGCTCACCTCGACTTCATCCCAGAGCGCACGTCGGACTTTCTCTTTGCCGTGTACTCGGAGGAATTCGGTCTGATCGGAAACGGCTTCCTGATCTTTGTCTACTTTCTTCTGATCGTGCGCTCTGCCGTGATCGCCGTCAACGCGCGTGACAGCTTCAGCAAGCTCCTTGCCGGCTCGATCACCGCCATCTTCTTTACCTATACCTTCGTGAACATCGGCATGGTGAGCGGCATCCTGCCCGTGGTCGGCGTCCCTCTGCCCTTCATGAGCTACGGCGGCACGGCTCTTGTGATTCTCGGCACGTGCGCCGGGATCCTGATGTCCATCAATGCCCAGAGCAAGACCAAAAATGCTGATTAGCCGTTTGCTTTCCTTCGCGGCCGCTTTTGCTGCCGCCGCAGTGCTCACCGGATGCTCGGGTACCGGCGGAAAATACTTCCAGAACGATGGTCCCTCCTCGCGCTCCGAGCAGGAGATCCTCGACTCGGTGACCGACGTCACGCCGCGCCTGGAGCAGCCGCACCGCGCCGCCAACAGACCCTACACCGTGATGGGCAAGCGCTACTACCCGGTCACAGGCGACAAGCCCATGGTGCAGGAAGGCGTGGCAAGCTGGTACGGCACGCAGTTCCACGGCAAGAAGACCAGCATCGGCGAGCGCTACAACATGTACGCAATGACGGCGGCCCATCCGACGATGGAGCTGCCGAGCTATGCGCGCGTCACGAATCTTTCGAACGGACGTTCGGTCATCGTGCGCGTGAACGATCGCGGCCCGTTCCTTGGCGGCCGCATCATCGACATGAGCTACGCGGCGGCAATCCGGCTCGGCTACCACAAAAGGGGAACCGCCAGAGTGCGCGTCGAGCGCATTACGCGCCGCCAGATCGCCTCCTCGTCGATTCCCGCCGCGCCCCGGATCGAGCAGCAGCCCATCCCGGCCGCCCTGCCCCGCAGCGAGAATGCGGCTGCGGTGCGCGAGCGCATCGTGATCGCTTCGGCTTCGGGTCCCGCTGCCTCGCCCATCCGGCAAAGCGTCATCGGCGCACAGCAGTCCGTTCCCTCGGCCGCTCTTCCCCCAGAGGATCCGATGAGTGCGGTTGTGAGCAGCACAGCCGCCCCCGCGCCGGATTCCGCGGCCACGCCGGGCGAGCCCATTGCCCTCACGCTTGATGTGGAGGCCGTGCCCGAGGCTTCCGATGCCGAGATTCGCGCCGATGCGGCTGCATCCGCGCTGTTTGCTTCAGGAGCCAAACCCGCCTGGTCGGCCCAGATCGGAGCCTTCAGCACGGAACTGAGCGCCCAGCAGACGGCGGCGCACGCCGAGATGATGCTGAGCGAAAGCAGAGTGTCCCATCCCGTGCGGATTGTCCAGGATGGAGCCCTGTACCGGGTTCTCGTGGGAAAGAGCGCCGATGCGCAGTCCGCGAGAAACACTGCCCGGATCGTCGGAGAAATTCTTGGCCAGAAGGCCTTTGCCATTTTCAAATGAGGTGCATCATGACTGAAGCGAACCGCTTGAGCGTCCTTGACCAGCTGATCGCCGAGAGCTGGAAGAGTTCAACTCTGGATGCGCTGCTTGCCTTTGTGCGGCTGCAGAGCAAGTCTCCCGCATTTGACCGGGACTGGGAGGAGCACGGCATGCTCAAGGCTGCGCTTGTCGCAGCCGCCCGCTTTGGCAGGGAGCGCTTTCCCGGCGCAACTTTCGAAATTCTGGAGGAACCGGGCCGCACGCCGTGCCTCTTTTTTGAAATCGAAGGCACGGAGGGTAGAAATGCGTCGAGCGCGCTTTTCTACGGGCACCTCGACAAGCAGCCCGAGTCCACTGGCTGGGCTTCTGGGCGCTCCGCGTTCATTCCCTCGATCGAAGATGGCAGACTGTACGGCCGCGGCGCAGCGGACGACGGCTACAGCGTGTACAGCACGCTGACCGCGCTTGCCGCTCTGGACGAAGCCGGCATCTCCCGCCCGCGCTGCTACGGCATTTTCGAAACGTGCGAAGAAACCGGCCACGAAGATCTCTCACACTGGCTGGATCGTCTCAGGGAGCGCTGCAGGAACGTGCGCCTTCTCACAGTCCTGGACAGTACCGCCGGAGACTATGAGCGGCTTTGGGTGACGACGAGCTTTCGCGGCCTGCTGGGCGCAACGCTCACCGTGCGCGTGCTCAAGAACGGCGTGCACTCGGGAAACGCCTCCGGCGTCGTTCCCGACTCCTTCATGATTGCGCGCCGGCTTCTTGCGCGAGTCGAGGATTCCGCAACGGGTTCGATCCTGCTGAAGGAATTTCACACCGAGGTGCCGGGCGAGCGGCTGCTGCAGCTTGAAAAGACCGCCGAGATTCTCGCCGATCAGTACAAGACGGAATTTCCATGGGCATGCACGCCGCCCTGCGCCAGAGCCGGGAACACCCGGGACATTCTCAAGCTGAGAAGCTGGACTCCTCAGCTTGCCGTGATCGGAGCCGAGGGACTGCCTTCCATTCCAAACGCAGGCAACGTTCTGCGCCCCTGCACGTCCCTGCGCCTTTCCTTCCGCATTCCGCCCCATGTTGACGGAGCAAAGGCAAAGCGCGCGCTTGAGGAAAAAATTCTCGCCAATCCCCCGTTTGGCGCCAAAGTCGAACTCACGGACTTCGTCATTGCCGACGGCTGGGACGCAAAGCCGGAAACGGACTGGTTCCGCACGAGTGCGGACAAAGTGAGCACAGAGATTTTCGGCAAGCGCGCGGCCTACCTCTCCGACGGCGCTTCGATTCCCATCATGAACCGCTTTGAAGAGCTCTTCCCCGATGCACAGTTCTTCATCACCGGGGTTCTGGGGCCCGAATCCAACGCGCACGGCCCCAATGAGATGCTGCATCTGCCCTATGTGGAAAAGCTCACGCGGGCCGTTGCAAGAATCGTCTCGCAGATGCCGGGAGAGAGACCATGAGACGGGACCTTGTCGTGCAGGTGATCGTCGACTACGGAGACACCTGGGAAAACTTCGCCACGCCCTACGAAGCGGAAAGCTTCATCAACGGGAATCTTGACGAGCTGGACGTGCCGCGCGCCGTGTGGCTTGAAGACATGCACGGCAGGAAGAAGTGGGACTACGACATCGTCGATGACGGCTCGGGGGTCTACCATCTGGTGGACCGCCCGATCGAGGCCCGGGCAAAGCTCTACCGGAACACTTCCAACTGATCGAGCAGATCTCCTTGGAAAGGAGATCTGCATTTTCGGGATTTCCTAGCCGAGAAAGAGCTTCAGGGCCTTGTTCTCCGTCTCCTCCCACCAGCGGTAGCCCTTGCCGAGGGACTTCAGGGACGACTCGAACAGCGCATTGTCCTGCGGCGGCACCTGGATGCCGATCAGGATGCGCCCGAAGTCCGCGCCGTTGTTGCGGTAGTGAAAGAGCGAGATGTTCCACTGCGGAGCCATGGAGGTGAGAAACTTCATGAGCGCGCCTGGATGCTCCGGAAACTCGAACCGGAAGAGCCTCTCGTTCACGGCAAACTTGCTGTGCCCGCCCACCATGTGACGCAGGTGCAGTTTTGCCGCCTCGTCATGGGTAAGGTTGATCGTGGGCAGCCCCGAATCCTCGAAATTCTTCACCAGGGCGTCGGCGTCCCGCGTATTGGCCGTCTGAATGCCGACATAGATGTTGGCCTGCTTGTCGTCGCTCATGCGGTAGTTGAACTCGGTCACGCTGCGCGCTCCGACGAGCGAGCAGAACTTCTTGAACGAGCCCCGCTCCTCGGGAATTGTGACGGCAAAGACGGCTTCGCGCTCCTCGCCGAACTCGGCGCGCTCGGAAACAAACCGCAGCCGGTCGAAGTTCATGTTGGCACCCGATGTGATGGCAATGAGCGTCTTGCCCTTCACGCCTTCGCGCTTTGCCCAGGCCTTCAGGCCCGCAAGGGAGAGCGCTCCCGAGGGCTCGACAATCGAGCGGGTGTCCTCGAACACGTCCTTGATGGCCGCGCAGATCTCATCGGAGTCAACGAGAATGATCTCGTCAAGATACTTTCTGCAAAGCCGCAGGGTTTCATCCCCCACACGCTTCACGGCCGTGCCGTCGGAGAAAAGTCCGACCTGCTCGAGCGTCACGTTACTGCCCTCGCGCAGTGACACGTCCATGGCGTTGCTGTCCTTGGTCTCAACGCCGATCACCTTCATTTCCGGGTACAGCGACTTGATGTAGACGGCAACCCCGGCGGCGAGGCCCCCGCCTCCGATCTGCACGAAAATCGCATCGGGCCGGGAGCCGTCCGCAGGCTGGTACTGGCGCAGAATTTCCATGCCGATGGTGCCCTGTCCTGCGATCACGAGCGGATCGTCAAAGGGAGCGACATACGTGAGTCCCTCCTGACGGCACATCTTTTCGGCGTGCGCGGCCGCTTCGGAAAATGACTCGCCCACGAGCACCACTTCGCCGCCCAGCTGCCGCACGGCCTCGACCTTCAGAACCGGGGCGGTCATCGGCATCACGATGACGGCCCGGCAGCCGAGCCGCTTGGCTGCAAGCGCAACGCCCTGCGCATGGTTGCCTGCCGAGGCGCAGATGACGCCGCGGCTTCTCTCGTCTTCCGAGAGGTGCACCATCTTGTTGAAGGCGCCACGCAGTTTGAAGGAAAACACGGGCTGCGTGTCCTCGCGCTTGAGAAGCACGTGGTTGCCGATGCGCTTGCTCAGGCGCCTTGCCTCGTCAAGCGGTGTTTCATGTGCGACGTCGTAAACGCGCGCCGTGAGGATGCTGCGCAGGTACTCCTGCTGGGTCAGTTCTGCTTGTGACATCTAGGTATTCCCAAAACCAAAGGAAAAAAGATTTTCCGACGATAACGCTTTTTGGCAAATGCGGTGCTCTGGAATATCCATCGTTTCGGAAAAGCTTCTCAAAGCGCGATCAAAATCAGCCGCTCTTGGCATTTCCCCCCACATCGAGGGAAGAAACACCGTCGCTTTTCCCCGGGACAGGGCAACGAGGGGGAGCTCATGCCGCCCGGAGCGATCCCACCAGGGACCAACGGATTCAAAGGCCCCAGTTTCAGCAAGATATTGGCCGGCAAGAGCGGCAAAGCGCCGCTCGAGAAACTTCTCAAAAGACTCATTCCCCTCAATGAGGGAAAACCACGCGATGAGAAAACCGTCATTGATTGCCCACCTGCTTTTCCTGACCGTCTTTTCTCCGAAGACCCCATCAAGGCGGTGAACGAGATGGAATTCATGCTCAAGCTTGCTCAGGTATCCGCCGACATTTCCTGAAAATTCCCGCTGAAGATCGGTTCTTTTTTGCACTCCTGCAGACATTTTTCTCAAGATTTCGGCGTAGGAGGCAAAAGATGCGAAAAAAATGTCCCGGAGCAGCCTCTCCCCCTCCAGTCGAAAATAGCAATCCTCGCTTCTGAAGAGTTCACAAGCCGTTTTGGCATCCCACGCTCCACGCCTCACGAATGTCATCACGTATCGGGGCACGCCTCCGGTGAGGCAATGCAGGAGAAGACATCGCTCAGCGGTTGCTGCTGCTCCGCTTGTCTGGAGAATTTCCCTGATCTCCGAAAGAGAAAACGGATGAAGATCGATGATTTTCGAATTTTTCAGACTTTTAATATGATCCTCATCCATTTTCCGAACACACAAGATGAGAAAAATTCGGATTTTCTCTGACTTTCTGTTCCAATATTCAGAAAATTCCCTCCAGAACGTCTTGTCAGCAGCCCCCAATTCATCCGCTTCATCCATGCAGAGGATAAATTCGCTCGTTCTGGCGACATCAAAAACGTAGTCAAACACTGCGGCGAGCGAGAGACATCTGGGGGCAGAGCGCAGCCCAAGGTCGCGAAGCAGCGACTGCAGGATCATCCGGATGAGAGCATCCCCCGTGCTGTACTTTTTCAGTGA
>ODAI012218302.1_pt1 | contig 14571 bp, 13 predicted proteins | sample 1539321 | NCBI WGS metagenome assembly ODAI01 (sample SAMN02144231, study PRJEB22623) | gut metagenome | biome: sheep rumen | host: Ovis aries | place: New Zealand
AGGAAGTTAAAGAACAGAATGAAGATTTTGCCCAGATGCAGCGTTTTACAAATGAAGGATATGGTGTAATTGTAGGCGAATATGCGGTTGCAATGCTAAAGCAGTCTGATGGAACTTACGTCAGAAAAAATGATGACATCAAATGGATGACAAATGTTCTTGATAACTGTGATAAATATAATTACTGCCCTTTAATCTGGGAATGTAATGATTATTTCAAGCGTGGATGGAAACGAGTTCAAATCAATGACTATCAATCAGAAGATGTTACCTGTGAACTGGGCTTTGTAGATTCAGACGTTGCAGAACTCTTCAAAAGCCGCAGTTACGCTGTAGAAAAAGCTGAAGGAAACTGATGTGACTTTTGATAAGGAATGATTTTCCACATATTATCTGAATATGAGGGCAGGTGTTTTACCACCTGCCTTTTTTATTGACATATCAATCTATAGGATTTATCATTTTTGAATAATGCCGTTCGCGACAATCTGATTTATAAGCATTATTTGAAATATCGTTCCGAGCGTGCCTTGGGTTTTTGCTGTTCAAGACTTCACGCGGAGTACATGGCAAAGATTTTTTCAAAGAAAGGAATACCGTCGGTTGCCGTGTACAGTAATTCTGACGGGGAATATTCGGAGAACAGAAGTTCCGCAATCAAAATGCTTGAGGAAGGAAAAATAAAAGTCATCTTCAGCGTGGACATGTTCAATGAGGGGGGGCGATATTCCGGAGGTTGATGCCGTCATGTTCCTTCGTCCAACACAGTCAGGGATTGTGTTTTTGCAGCAGCTTGGCCGTGGGCTCAGGACTTCAAAAGGAAAAGAATATCTCAACGTCCTGGATTTTATTGGTAACTACAAATATGCAGGAAAAATATCAGCCTGCTCAAAGCGAGTTTTTCAGAATCAAGGATTTGTTGGACAAGGTTCCGTCAAGAATGGATCTGTTCACTCACATGGACGCGGACATTTATAATCTGTGTCTTTCAAGTGCGAAGGAAAATCCGTTTAAAGATTATTTGCCTTTTTTGGAAAAATTGAATCTGCCCGGCGGAGGCAAATGATGATTTTTCGCTCTGAGAATCGCAATGTGCTTCCGCAATATTGATTTCCTACTCAAACCTGTGGTCAATAATCCTCTTGGTCTTCTTCTCGCTCCTCGGAAGCTCTCCCTCTCCCACGACTTTTACAATCGGCGTCAGGTTCGCCTTTTCCTTGAAGTGATAGGCAAGTCCGATCGCGACCTCACTTCTGTCCACTCCTCCCTCAACCTCAACGGAGAGGGTTATCTGGTCACGTCCGTCAATGTGCTCAATCTCCGCGCGGTATTCGCTTGACACACCGGGGATGTCCTTGATGATGTTCTCAATCGTGCTCGGGAAAACTATGCATCCCTTGATTTTCACCATGTCGTCGCTTCGTCCCATGATGGCAGATATCCGGGGATATTTTTTACCACAGTGCGGGCACTCTCCGGGAATAAAGCGTGCAAGGTCGTGCGTGCGGAAACGAATCAGCGGGGCTCCTTCCTTCACAAGCGTGGTCAGGCAGATTTCACCAAGCTCTCCGTCGGGAACAGGATTTCCTGTCTGCGGGTCAAGAATCTCGCAGTAGATGTAATCGTCCCAAAGGTGCATTCCCTCAACTCCGGCCTTGCAGTTGATTCCGATTCCGGGGCCGTAACATTCGGTAAGTCCGTAGATGTCGTAAAGCTCGATGCCAAGCGTGTCGTGGATTCTCTGCCGCATGGAGTCGCTCCATCTTTCGCTTCCGATGATTCCCTTTTTCAAATGAATCTGGTCCTTGATTCCGCGTCTTTGGATTTCCTCACCGAGTAAAAGCGCGTAGGATGATGTCGCCGTGAGCACCGTGGATTTCAAATCAATCATCATGCGAATCTGTTTTTCCGTGTTGCCCGGTCCCATCGGAATGGTCATGGCACCAAGTCTCTCCGCCCCGAGCTGAAATCCGATTCCCGCAGTCCAAAGTCCGTAGCCCGGCGTAATGTGGATTCGGTCCATTTTTGTGATTCCTGCCATCTCGTAGCACCGCGCGAACATGATTGCCCAGTCGTCCACGTCCTTTTGCGTGTATGGAATGATTACCGGGGAGCCTGTCGTTCCTGAGGATGAGTGTATGCGGACAATCTGCTCTTCATCCACGGCCTTGAGTCCGAGAGGATATGCTTCCCTGAGCTCCTGCTTTGAGCTGAACGGAAGCTTTTCAAAATCAGCCTGCGTCTTGATTGCGTCAATGTCTATGCCCTGAAGTTTTTTTCCGTAAAAGGATTCGGGCAATTTTTGAAGTCTCTTGAGCTGTGCCTTAATCTGTTCCAGCTGTTTTTCCGTCATCTGCATGATTTCACTCCTCGTCGGTTGTTACTATCTATAATAACACGGACGCGGAGTTTTTGCAAGTGATTTTTTTGATTTAAATTTTGAGTTTTTCGTGCATTTCCTCAAGAGGAAGTTTCGCACCTTTGAAATCCGGAACTCCACGGATGCCGTCGTTTTCTTTCCTTGGGATTATGTGGACATGAAAATGAAACACCGACTGATGCGCGCACTCGTTCGTACAGTTGAAGAGATTCACGCCGCCGTAACCGCAGTCATCAATATAATGCCGGCTGATTTTTTGAACGCTTTCCATAACATGAGTCATAGTCTCGGAATCGCACTCAAGCATACTCCTCACGTGTTTTTTCGGAATGACCAGAGTGTGTCCGTCCACGTCCTTCGCAATGTCCAAAAATGCGTAGGTATAATCATCCTCGTAAATCTTAAAGCTGGGAATCTCTCCCCTGATGATTTTACAGAAAATACAGTCGTCCATTTTACGCTCCGTGTTTTTGATTTTGGGGGATGAAAAATCAATTTGAAAAGAGAAATTTTTGTCATTACCCCTCCCACAGATTAGCATGAGAGGGATGTTTTGTCCAGCGGATTTTTGAATCTACTGTTTTACCAAATCATTTACGTTTATGCTTCGTGAAAGAACCGGTGAGTAATTAAGCACAAGGCTCGTTCCTTCCGCGATTGTCTTTCCCGTGACATTATCCGTAAAATCGTCCGTGACTGTGAGCGTAAGAACTGGACTGCCCGATGTGCTGACTTGAACCCGGGTCTTTAGCGTAAGAGCGGAAAGTTCGTCGTCAATCCATTTTCCGATGGTGTCAGTTTTTCCCGACTTTGCTTCCAGTCCCAATCTGATTTTTTCTTCATTAGTAAGTCCTACAAATTTCCCGGTGATATATTCAATCAGACTTCCTGCCTTTTCACTTGCGATTGCCGAAGGATCTCCTGAAATCACGTCACCCAGAAACTGATACAAATCCACCTGCATTTCGGTATCAGATGCGAACGTTGGGATTCCGACAAACTCTGTTCCGTCCAGACTTATGCTGAATGGTTTCAAACTGTCATATCCGTTTAAGATGACTGTGTAAGAATCCGAGCTTTTAAACTCAGATGAGGCATCCGTCAAATCATTCAGAAACTTTTGTGAGAGACTGAGAGTTCCCTCGTTAAGTTCGTAGCCCAGTTTTATGACAGAATTGTACTTGCTTTTCAAATACGTTTCAAGATTTTCCTGCTGCTTTGTGATGTAATTATCGAGTTTTGTTTTCAGGAGCGACTTCACACTGTCCCCGTATCCTGCTTTCAACTGATTCAGTGACGAGATAAAAGAGGAAAAACTTTCGTTACTGTCCAACTGAGATTTGATTGCAGAGCAGATATTTTCACACGCAGATTTCACGCTTTCGACCTGCGTTTTGTAAGCGATTGCGGCTCCGTTTGTGTCCCATAAATTCTCAAGCTGCAGCTCAAGAGTTTTTGTCTCACTGTCAAATGAATAATTGTATTTTGCCTGTGGAGTTTCCGTTGCCTCACGTGCAAGTACATTTCCCGATGGTGCGGAATCGCTGTAGATAGTCGCGGAAGATTCTGCAAAAGTTACGCTTGCTCCGGTGGAAGAGCTTTTGTAAGTTCCCTGAACCTCATTGTCGTCTTTTGATTCGCTCAAGTTGTTGGAAACTGGGTTCTCTTCGCTTGGTGCAGATTCTGAACCGTTGTTGCATCCTGCGAGCAGAAGAAGTGAAAGAGATAAAATCCCCATTGCTGCCAAAATCTTTTTCATGAAAGCCTCCTGAGAATGTTGTGCCCGAAAACTCTCTTTCCTATTTCTACTATAAAATCATTTTTTTAATTTTGTCAAGTTTTTTTATTTTTTAGCTGATTACGATTAAATCTATGTTGGGACATCATCTTCCCAAGGAAATCAGTTTGCCAATCAAACGGAAAATCACTCCGCGGATCAGGTGCCGGATTATGAAGACGATTGCGATTCCAAGACATGCGCCCCTTATTGATTTTAAAATGAAGAATCCTGCTGCGGCTCCGATGGGAAGAAAAATCAGACCGCTCCTAAATGAAAGCGACTGAAAAAACAACTGGATAAAAAATACTCCGAGACTGATTCCCGTCATCGTGTAAAGGAGCTTGTCCATTTTCAAAAAATATGCGGCGACCGAAACAAGTGAAATTGCGATGAAGAAAAAATAGTTCAGGCTCATAAAAACTGAGAGCGTCCTTCCTATGGCTTCTTCTGCTTTTGCGGACTCCACCGAAGAATCCTCAGTGGGATTACGGCTGTCTTTGTCAATCTTCATGCCACATTCGGGACAGACGAGCGAGTCCAAATCTTTCATGCTCTTTACGGGAAAATCAAAATCTTTCTGGCAGTTTGTGCAATATCTTTTCATCAGAACATTCTAGCACGGATTCCGAACAAAATCCAGACTTAATAATCCTCGCTGTATCTTGCGCTGTAAATAAGTCCTTCGTTTGAGTCCAAAAAGATATGGAAAAGACCGACATCGCCGTTGTCCTTGTTGTATTTTTTCCATATCGACTGGTTTTTCTCAAGCATTTTTTCAATGTCAGATTTGTCCGGGCTGTTTTTCTTGAATTGGAAAACTATGTAGTCGGTGTTGCTTTTCCGGTAAAGAGTGACAGTCCATGTTTTGTCGTCTCTGATTTTTTGGGACTCACATCCGTAAAGATTGAAGGAGCTGAATGATCGTTCTGAGCTGTCGTAATTCTCATACGGATTTTCCCTTGTGGGAGCTTTTCCCCAAAGAGAGAAAATAAAAAACGAAGCGAATATGACAGATAAAACTTTCTTTCTCATACAAACAACTCCGTCACCAAATTTTTTGCTCGTTAAATGGCGAGAGATGCTTTCAGACATTCATCGGCAATGTCCTGCATGTCGGCTTTTCCTTTAATGTAATCCCAGGCCTCATACGCAGCGACTCCGACAATCAGCGCAAGACCAACCGTACCGGCTGTTTTTAATCCGTCAGCATAAGCCTGCTTTTTCTCTCGGGTAACAAGCTTGATTTTGTGTTCCTTTCCCTTTTCAGTTTTCAGAAGAAGAATCATCTTGTCGCCGTCCCTTGTGTATGGAATGGCCGTTGAAATTTTTGTCAGGTGAGTGAAGAGCTCCTTGTTGATTTTATCAAATTCGAGAGTGCTGTCCTTTCTGAAAGAGTCAATCACAATCTTCGGCTGTGTATCTCCCTCAACGTGATAGTTAAAAATAATAAAGTCCTCAGATTTCTTTTCTATATACTTTATCTCACTGTCACTTATGTCAAGGAAGAACTCGCTGTTTCCGACTTTGTTTTCGCACCATTCGCCGACCGGAGTAGAATCTGTCTGGGCAAAGAGACTCGGGACAAAGAGAAGAACGAGCGCGACAATAAAAATGTTTTTTCGTGTAAAGGTGCTTTTCATGTTTTTAGTCTAGCACCATTTCTCATAAAGTTCAAGCAAAATTTGTCAACTTGCGGTATAATGGAATCTATATAAAATCCAGTGGGAGAAAATTGCGTAATGACTCAGAAAGATTTGAAGTCGCTTTTAAGGGAAAAGAAAATATGCAGGAAGAATCTGAGGGATGAGGAAAAAATCCGGGACTTCTATCAAAAGATAAAAGGACTTTCCCTGAATGAGATGGAGGAACTTTTTCCGGCACCTGAGGAGTCGATTGCGCAAAATCTTTTTGATTACACGAACGAGATTCTTTGCGAGAACACTTTGAACAAGGCGATTGACATTTCTCTTTCCATGTTCGATCCAGAGACCATTGAAAAATGCTCCGACGGTTCTTTTCAAAATGACATGAAACTTTTGCAGTCCATGTTTTTCTTTTTGATTGAGGAAATCTTCCGTGGAGAAAAGGGAGCAGCAGCTTTATTCAAATCTGCTATTTCGGAAGGGACCTGGATGGAGGCGGAAACTCAGTCTGCCATTTTAAACCGGATTGCATCGGGCATTGGATTCATTCAAAACTCACCTTTTGACTCCCTTGATTTTTGCTCGCTCGGTGGAAAACATTTTCGTGCAAATGAAAGCGTGCTCAGAATTTTTTACAATTTCATGCACCCGGCTCTTTATGCAAAAGAAGGAATTGTCAACGAGCTGAATTTTATCCGTGAGCAGCAGAAAAATATCCTGCCGATTTTTCCGAACACAAGAAAAATGAATTACACAAAATCAGACGCAAACAAAGAGATTGAGGAAAAAGCTGAGAATCTGAAAATTCTTCGGTCAATGGATTTCGGTTTTTTTGATTCTGATTACACACAGAGTTTTTTTGCATGTGACGAAGAGTTCAGGGAAAGCTTCACCCGGCCAATTACTTGCAAATGTTTTCAGGAGACAAATCTTGTGTGGGAAAAGGAACCCCATTTTAACTTGAGCGGAAGACGAAAAATTGTCGCAAAAAAATCTGATCGTGCGATAAACAAAAGTGCGTTGATGAACAAGTTCCTTTATTCCGAGCGAAACATGATAACGCATGTCAGTGAGAATTTTGCAGTGTTCAGACTTTTTTCAAAGGAATACACAAAATATGAGATGGTATTTTGGGAGGAGCTTTTGCTAGAGTCCATGTATGATGTGCACACTTACATTCTTGGGATGAGCTCGGATGGAGCACGAAAAAAACTTCTTGCAATCTTGAACCACTATTTTGAAAAAATCACGGACAGACTTGGAATGGAAAAAATCCTTGTGGAGCAGAGATGGGAATGTGTCTTCGGGGCGCAGGGAGATTGCAATCTGGAAAAGGAAGATTTGAAAAAGACAAATATCTTCAATATACTTAGCGACGATGAGGTGACGCATTTCAAAAGATTCATGGCTTTCATGTACTGCAGTGAAAACGGTGACTCTGATTTTTTTGAGCGCAACCGAAAGAGAATCCAGCTTTATCTGATTTATCTTTCCCTGAGATTGAGCTCAATGGATTTTCAATCCATGGATTTAATCACATTCTGATGTGTATGATTCCAGAATCGGCTCAAGGGCATCTCCAAGCTCTGTTTATAATTCCAAAATTATGCTAGAATTATTACACTGATTTTTGAGGGAGTAAAATTATGAAATATCAATTTCCAAAACCAAGCGGTGAATTTGCAGTGGGAACATTCACATATACAATCAAGGACCAAAGGGAAGAAGCGCTTCCTGTAGGTGGCATGAGGAGCGTTGCGGCAAGAGTCTATTATCCGGTTTTGAAAGAAAATGTGGAGGGACTTTCAAGGGCCGTCAATTTATCGGAAAACATGCTGAAAGGATTCAAGGCATCGTTTCATGTCGCGCCGAATTTTAAAAAGAATCCTGATGACAATCTTTCGGAGTGCTATCCTGACGCGCCTAAAATTGATGGAAAAAAATTTCCGCTTGTCATGTTCAATCACGGATACAATTCTTACAGGGAGGGCAACTCACTTCTTTGCATTGATCTTGCGTCGCATGGTTATGTCGTGATTTCCGTCGCACATTCACACGAGGCTTTGTGCACAGAATTTGATGACGGAAGTTTTGTTCTGGCCGATACGAAAAACACAAAGTTGTACGACCCCATGCTCGGTGGAATTATTGCCATGCTCAAGCTGATGAAATCAAAGGGAAGCGAAGAGGAGATTGCGGCAAAGTTTGATGAGGCTCAGAAAAAATATTGCAAGTACATGATGGGGCGGCTTCCTGAATGGATTAAAGACAATGAGGCGGCTCTTGATTATGCGAAAAAAAATCTTTCCGGGATGATTGATTTTGAAAAGGGAGTCGGAGCGGCAGGACATTCCTTTGGCGGAAACACGGCCTATGCTCTCTGTGCAAGAAACCGGGATTTTGTATGCGGAGTAAATATTGACGGTGTGCTCTTCGGGGATTATTCAAATGACGTTCAGACAAAACCGTTTCTCCAGATAAGCTGCGAGGACAATGCGAAGGTTGCGGCCAGAGTTTATCTGCGTCACACAAAGCCTGTTTACAAAGCATTGTTCAAGGACATGAGGCACATTGGATTTGGCGATTCAAAATTTACCATGCCAATCAAATCCGTCGTGGGAAAACTGGACGCAAATCTTTTCCATGAAAATATCTGTAAATGTCATCTTGAATTTTTTGACGCATATCTCAAAGGCATAAAATCCGAGCCGGACTTTAAAAACAACGGGACTGTGACTTTCTCGGTTTTTCCGCCAGATATCAGATCGTGATTTTAATCACTAGGGAGCCTCTAAAAACTTCAGCTTTTGGAGGTTGCCATTATTCACTTTTATCCTAATCTGTGCTATAATGAATTTGAAGGGTAAATGAATTGCAGTTTTACAGGTGACGGGGATGATGCGCGACAGTGAAAAATCAAATGACAGAAAAGCGGTCTCAAGCATGTCGGGAGTAATATGCTTTCTTTCGCTTACCATACTTTATGTGGGATTGCTGAAACATGATTTGGCATCCGAAAGAGAACGGTATACCTACATGACGAAAATTGAGGCCGAGCATATTGTCACGACGGTTGATTGCGTGATGGCAAGAACAAACACTCTCAAGGCCCTGATTCAAGACCACAACGGAGACACATCTTTTTTTAATCATGTCGCCGAGGATATTTTTACCGCAGTGGTTGAGGAGACCGGCATTACCCTAAAAAATTTTGCAATCGCTCCGAACTGCATTGTCTCGGATGTTTATCCTCTTGAGGGCAACGAGCGTCTGGTTGGATTTAATTTTCTGGACACAAGCCATACAGGAAATTTGGAGGCGAAGGAAGCATACGAAAATGGAGTGACAAAACTTACAAATCCCTTTGAGTTGATTCAAGGCGGATTCGGCATGGGGGCAAGATCTCCTGTCATATTACGACGCGGTGAGAAATCTGAGCTTTGGGGACTCGTTACCGTTACAATGGATTTTAACAATCTGATTGATGTGCTCGGACTTGAAAATCTTGAGGGCATGGGCGTGAACTATGCTTTGTCATATATTGATGATGACGGCAAGAGTCATCTTCTTAAGTCAAAGGGATTTCTTGGAGGGCATCCGGTAAAAACACAATTTGCGGTGCGGAATCTTACATGGAGTCTGGAACTCTATCCGAGCAAGGGATGGGGCTCAGTCTGGCGCATTGTTTTTTTCATAGTCATTCTTCTAATCATCTCAGGATTCGTCAGTCTCTTTACGAATATCATGCTGCAGATGCGTAAGACAAACACAATCCTTCTCAAGGTTTCCAACACCGACAGTTTGACCGGAGGATTGAACCGAAGGGCCTATGAGGAAGCTCTTTCGAATCTGTCTCAAAGCGGGCCCGATGAAAATTTCATTTATGTTTCGGCGGACCTGAATGGATTGAAGCATGTAAATGATACGCTTGGTCATCTTGCGGGAGACGAGCTCATCAACGGAGCGATGGAGTGCCTGGAAAAAATCTTTGGTCCGTTCGGAAATATCTACCGGATTGGCGGAGATGAATTTGCGGCCCTCATAAATGCAGATGAGAAAACTCTTGAAACACTTATGCAAAAGATTGAGGACGAAACGAGCAGGTGGCAGGGACGTGAAGTGAAAAATTTGTCGCTTTCCATTGGACAGGCATCGCACCATGAATTTCCCGACGCAACAATGACAATGCTGATTAAGAGTGCGGATGAAAGAATGTACGACGCAAAAAGGGAATACTACAAGTCCAAGGGTGTTGAGCGGCGGAGATTTTAATCCCCAAACACAAAATGCCATCCCGAGTAAAACGGAACTCATTCAGTTTCGAACTGGTCAATCTGTTTTCCAATTTCCACGATGGATTTTTCCACAATTTCGGAAATGTCGGAAAGTGCGGCTCCTGTCTCTTCGATTTTTTTTGCGCTGGCACTCATTTCATCCATGCCGTTTTTCATGTCCGCAGCTTTTTCCTGAAGTGAGTTGATTTCATTCGCAATCATCTGGCTTTCCGATGTCATTTTTTGCGATGCCTTTTGAACCTGCGTGGTACTGTCGTTCATTCCGCGCAATGCCTCGGTAATCAATGAAGAGCCTGACTGTTGTTCCCTCATGGCTACCCTGATTTGCTGGACGAGAAGATCAGTAGACCGGATTTCATTCGCAAGACGATCATAATCAGACACACCACGCTGAGTCGCCTCAACGACGGTTTCAATGGTGGACTGGATGTTGCTCAACTGATCGCCGATTGTCTTTGACTGGCTTGTTGAAGTTTCAGAGAGTTTCCGAATTTCATCCGCAACAACAGCGAATCCTTTTCCCGCCTCACCTGCATGTGCCGCCTCAATCGCCGCGTTCATGGCAAGAAGATTCGTTTGCTCCGCAATATTCGCAATCACGGCATTTGCCTCACTCAAAAGATTTGACTGCGTTTCAATGTCCCCGATTTTTTCCTGAAGCTCACTCTGGGTTTTTGCGCCATCATCCGCATTTGATGCAAGGACGCTGAATGACTGAGCCATTTTGTCCACCGACTCATTCACTTCTCCAATGTTGCTGATCATCTGCTCAACTGCACCGGATGCCCCCTGCACGGACGATGTTTGGGATGAGACAAGTTTTTCAAGTGATTTCACGTTTTCAAGGACAGAGCTAATGCTGACCGATGTTTGCTCCACGCCGACGTTCTGTCTTCTTAGATTTTCGCCCATCCCCTCAATGCTGGAAAGAACCTGAGAAATGGCAGCCTGTGTATCTGCGGTTCCATCCTTCAAATACTCTCCCGCCTTCGTCAATGCAGATTTTGATTTTTTCATGCTCTTGACGATGCCCTGCAATCTTTCGGAAAAGGAATTGAATCCACGGGCCAAAAGAGTCGCTTCCTTCGTAAAAGACTCATTGTATTTTTTGGAAAAGTCACCTTTGGCAATGGCCTCGCATCCCGACGCAATGATTCTAAAACTCCGCGAGACCCTGTTTGAAAGCACAATATCCAGAATGACCATCAGCACAAAAATACATGAAAGTCCAATAAGGACATAAACAATCTGCTTCATGTACTCACCGGCAAAATCAGAGATTGGACCTTCAGCGGCGATGTACCAATCTGTGCCGACAATCTTTCGTACTCCGTAATATGACTTTCCCTCTATAAAAACTTTTTCCGTTCCGTCCAGATAAGATGTCCTGGAATATTTTTTGAACTCGGATGCGTCGAAATAATTTTCCGCCATGATTGCCTTGAGATTTTCGTTCGTGAGGAAAAGTCCCTCGCTGGTGATGAGATAAATGTGTCCATGATCTGAAACGCTGATATTCTGCACAGCTTCAGAAAGAGCGTCCAAAACAATGTCAAAGGCAGAGACTCCAATAACTTTTCCATTATCATCAAGCACACGGTAGCTGATTGTGACAATGGTTTTTCCAGTGTTCGCATCGATAAAAGGTTCCGTGTAGCAGATTTTATTCTGATTGCTTACCGCATTCTTGTGCCACAATCGGGATTGCATATCAAAATCAGCGGAAGGTTCCCATCCTGAATGTGAAATCAGCGCGCCCCCATCCCAAAGCTGCTCTGTGGTGGCGTAGTACAAAAGCGTATCTTTCATCAAATTTTTTCCTAATGACGAAATGACAGACTTTATCTGTTCCCGCGACTCAAGCTCAGGGATGACGTTTGAAAGATGCACCACCAAATCGTTATATTCGCCCAAAATGCCGGAAATGTCTTTGTCCAATATTTCCATATTCTGATCCACTGACTTTAGCGTGGTCCGATATACGATTCGACTCAGCATTAATAAATATGAAATACTCAAAAAAAGTGTGACTATCAGCATGGAACCGACCATTCCAATGATGATTTCCCGTCTGAGCGACATGGTGTTCTTTCTAGTGCTCATCAATTCCTCCAAAATGGCTCATTTAAAAAACATTTTTTTTGGGGTGGCCTCCATATCTGGCGCACAATTAAAAGTATAACATAAATTCTTTTTTAAGAAAACACACGAGTTCAAAAAGAAGATTTTTAAACTGTGTACAGCTTGACCTTTTCCTTTCGCCCCCGGATTTCACTTTCATCCACAAAAACGAGCTCCGTGGGATTTTCATTTGCGCTTGCATTTGCGCTAATCAACTTGGCCGTGCTCTCCGAAATCAAAAGATCCTTTTTGTAGATTTTGCACAGTCCCTCGATGCGGCTCGCTGTGTTTACGGTGTCTCCGATTACGGTGTACTCCATGCGCTTTGAGGCTCCTATGTTTCCCGCAAGCACGGGTCCTGAGTGAAGTCCGATTCCGAATCTGATTTCAGGAAAATCCTTCTGCAAAAATCGCTTGTTCATCTCAATCAATTCCTTTCTCATGTCAAGGGCAGCGTTGAAAGCATCCCTCGCGTGAGTCTCTGAGTGAACGGGAGCACCAAAAAGTGCCATTACAGCGTCCCCGATGTATTTGTTGATGACTCCTCCGTGAGTTGTGATGCATTTTTCAAGCCCGGTAAAATATTCGTTCAAGAGCGCGACAATTTTTTCAGGCGGAAGATTTTCGGAAAGCGTCGTAAATCCACGGATGTCGCAGAACATGACGGTGACATCGACGGTCTCTCCTCCAAGAGCTACGTTTCCCTTCAAAAGATAATCGCGGACCTGGGGTGTGACAATCTTTCCGAATGTGTCCCGCATGAACTCCTTTTCCTTGAGCGACTGGGCCATCGAGTTGAATGTGTCGCCGAGCAGTCCCATCTCGTCGTTGGAGCAGATTACGGTCTTCGTCTCCAGATTGCCCTTGGAAATTTCCTTCGCGCCGTCGGTGAGTTTTTGGAGCGGCTTTTGAAAATAGGATGAAATCAGCATGGTCAGAACAAAGCCGATGGAAAGAAGAATTCCGACGAAAATAAAATCAGTGTAGTTCGGAATCTCCACGTGATAGCGTTTTGTACAGAAGAGCCTGATTCCAAGATAGGAGGCCGGAAAAACCGCGCTTGAGAAAAAATAAAAAAGAAAGACTCTTTTAATGGAAGAAAGTGACGTGCGCTCAATTTCGGAGATGTGGCCCTCGGGAAAAAGATGGGGAAGCACGATGTTACGGTTCAGTGTCTCGAGCGTAAAATAAATCAGCGTAAATGAAAAGACGGAAAGGAAGACATAGGAAGTCATTGAGGAAATCAGGATGAAGGAAATGTTCTGGCTGAATTTGAATTTGAAATAAAAAAGAGTGGCCATCTCAAGGACGAAATTTGAAATCCACCCGGTGATGCCACGGATGGCAAAGGCACCAGGCATGTGCACCATGATTCTTGTGTAGCCCTTTTCGCCGTACTTGTATTTTCTGAGTTTAATCGCGTAATTGACGCAGAAGAACACGGGAATCATGTAGCAGATAATGCTCAAAAAATCTACGAGCACGGGATGCAGTTTCATAAAATTTTCCCACTCCAGCATGGGGATTGTGTCGGGCATGGGAAAGTTCGTGAGGTTGGACGAAAGAACCGCAAGTACGTTCGCAAAAAGACAGATGAGTCCGTAGATGATTATGTGATGTCTCAGAAAAAAATCCTTTATCTTCATGCCAACATTCTATCACAAAAAGAAAATCTTTGCTTGGAAAAATGTAGAAGTCAAGTGCAAATCTAAATTAAACTTAGCAAATCACTTTCAAAATGAGGAAGCACTTCCATTCACGCCAGGAACCAAAGCAAGCGGTCGCTTTCGCTCCCTTCCGTGCAAATGCTTCGATGCCACGAACCCTGCTTCCATTGCAGCGCTTCCTCAATCCCTTGTGGATTTTTTTATCGCAATTTAGAGCTCTTGTCTTCCACAACTCCTTCAAAGGCAAGGAAAAACACTTGATTAAAAATCTTCGCTTACGAAAATCTTTTTTTGGACGAAACATTTTCTGAGCATCTCAATCTTGCCGTTTAACCTCACGTCATCCCGGAGAAGGGCCTCGTCCAAATCTGTGCATCCCGCCGCGAGTTGTGAGAGGGCACGGATGTCAAGCTCGATGTCCGCATCCTCGTCGCTTCCGATTACATCTGTTCTGTCGCCCAGCACGTGGAGGGTCACGTTGTTTTCTTCTATAATATCATCTTTGATTTTGACCTTAAAATCGCAGTCCTCAGGTCTTTTGATGATTTCAAAAAGTTTTCTCGCGTTCACTACACGGAGCATAAAGTTTTGAGAGACACTTGTTTCGATTGAATATGCGTCGCGGCAGCGAATCAGCTTCAGAAGGACTGTGCCTTTTGGTGGGGTGAGAGTCAGGGAGCCGTGG
>ODAI010981000.1_pt1 | contig 14570 bp, 11 predicted proteins | sample 1539321 | NCBI WGS metagenome assembly ODAI01 (sample SAMN02144231, study PRJEB22623) | gut metagenome | biome: sheep rumen | host: Ovis aries | place: New Zealand
AGCCTCCATGAACATGCCGATAATGAGGAAGGCGATGTTCACGATGAAGAGCATCACATACTTGTTGTCTGTCAGGGACACCAGTGCCGTACTGAGGGCACGGGTCATACCCAGCATGGTAACCAGCCAGGAGAAGGCCGCGGCGCCGCAAATCAGGCACAGGATACCGGCACTGTCACGGGCTGTCTCAATAAGAGCCTGATAAACATCCTTCCAGCCCAGCTCATGATACACGGGCACAGCCAGGATGAAGGCGTAGAGCGCCGCGATGCAGGCCGCCTCGGTGGGGCTGAAGACGCCTGTCCAGATGCCGCCGATGATGATGACCGGCGTCAGGAGAGAGAGCAGCGCTTCCTTCGTCGCCTGACCGACCTCTTTCCAGCTGAACTTTTTTACGGGATAGTTGCGCTTCTTGGCCATCACAAAAACCAGAACGCCGCAGGCAAGGGCCAGGCAGAGGCCGGGAACGATGCCTCCGATGAACAGCGCGCCGACCGAGACCTCTGTCATCATGCCGTAGACCACCATGGGGATGCTGGGCGGGATGATGGGGCCGATGGTGGCGGATGCTGCCGTCACAGCCGCGGAGAAGTCCGGGTCAAAGCCGTCTTTGATCATGGCGTCAACCTCAATCTGCCCCAGACCGCCGGCGTCAGCAACCGCCGAGCCGCTCATACCGGAGAAGACGATCGAAGCCACGATGTTCGCATGGCCGAGACCTCCCGGGACAGAACCCACCCATGCCGAGCAGGCCCGGAAAATCTTTCGAGTGACGCCGCCGGTGTTCATCAGCTTCGCTGCCAGAATAAAGAAGGGAATGGCAAGCAGCGTATAACCGCTGGCATTACCCACCATGCGGTGGAAGATCGCCGTTACGGTAAAGTTCCCGGTGACGAGGACCGTGAAGATGGCGGAAATGGAGAGAGAAAAGGCGATGGGAACTCCCAGTATCATCAAAAGCAGGAAACCGCCCACCAGCAAAAGAACATACCCTGCAAAACTCATTGAACGGCAACCTCCTTCGCTTTCTTCGCCACCGGAGCGTCTTCCGGTTTGCGGTTCAGGATCAGGTCAACCAGGTGAACAATGGAAAACGCGCAGCCCACCGGGAAGGCCAGGTAATAGACCCCGTTTCGAATGGCGATGGTTTTATAATAGGTCGACCAGGTCGACGAAATGATCGAAACACTGCAAACAATGCCCGCCGCCAGGAAGGCGATGAGCAAAAGATCAATGACATCCATATAGACTTTCCAGGTCTTCGGAGGCAGTTTGTCGGTCACAAAGGTCAAGCGAAGATGTTCCTGTTTATGGAAGGTCATCGGCATTCCGATGAAGATGGCCCAGCAGAGGCCCACCAGGGTCAGCTCGTACTGCCACTGCACCGGGTTGTTGAAGATAAAGCGCATAATGACGGAGTATACGATAATGATGCAGAGACCGGCAAGAATGGCCGCGCAGATCACACCGGAAATCCTGTCCAGAGTCCGGCTCAGCTTGTGGATAAACGCTTTCATGGGGCTGTACTCCACCTCTCTTTTTTCAGGAAGGTTCCTTGGCAGATTCCTTACGGTCACGTAAGGAAAGGGGAAGCGCGCGGAAACCGGCGCCTCCCCGGCGATTAACAGAATGATTACTTCAGAGCGTTAATGCGGGCAACAAGATCCTCCGCCCAGTCATACTGAGCATAGAAGTCCTGGTACACGCTCTGGGCCTTGTCAATGAAGGGCTGGACATCGGGATAGCCGACCTGCATGCCGGCAGCCTCAAGCTCAGCCAGATAGGTGGCCTCATTGTCGCGGATGGCCTGGCGGTGCTCGGCGCCGAATTCCTTTGCGCACTCCAGCAGGACCTTCTGGACATCTTCGGGATAGCTGTTCCAAACCTTCAGGGAGAAGATCATGTCCTTCGGCTGATACTGATAGTTCACCATGGTCAGATACTTCTGAACATCCTGGAAGTTGTTGGCGTAGATATTGGAGACCGGGTTCTCCTGGCCGTCAAAGGTGCCCTGCTGCAGAGCAAGGTACAGCTCAGAGAAGGCGAAGGGGGCGGCGCTGGCGCCATAGGCGGAGAAGATGGCCATGGTCAGCTGATCTTCCGGAGTACGGAACTTCAGGCCCTGCAGATCTTCGGGCTTCTCAATGGGGCGCTTGTTGTTGGTGAACTGGCGCAGGCCGTTCTCCCAGTAGGCCAGCTGGATGAGGTTGTTCTCTTCCAGGCCTTCCAGCAGCTCCTGGCCCAGCTCGCCGTCCAGGACCCTGTACACATGGTCATAGTCCGAGAACAGGAAAGGAAGGCTCAGAGCCTTGAACTTCGGGCAGAAGTCCGCCTGCTGGCCGGAGGGCAGCATCATGGCATCGAGGTTGCCCATCTTGACCATTTCGATCATTTCCTTGTTGCTGCCAAGCTCTTCGGCAGCGTGGATGACGACTTCTACCTTGCCGTTGGTGCGCTCCTTGACGGCGGCGGCGAAGTGCTCGAGGGAGATGTGGATCAGGTTCTGCGTGGTGTCGCTGTGGCCGATATTAATGGTGATCTTGTCATTGGCCTTGCTCCCTCCGCAGGCCGCCAGTGCAAACACCATGACAACGGCGAGCAACAGTGCGATCAGTTTCTTCATTTTTTTCCTCCAATTTTTTATATTTTTCCGGGTTACCCGGGCTTTTACGGATTATTTCAGCAGTTTTTCTGCCTGGGCAACAATGTTCTCTACGGTGATGCCGTTCATCTCCAGCAGCCGCTCATAGGGAGCGGACTGTCCGAACTGGTCCTGAACACCGATGCGCTTCAGCTTCCCTTTGCCGGCTTCGGCAATCACCTCGGCCACGGCGCTGCCGAGGCCGTTCAGGATGTTGTGATCCTCCACGGTGATGATTTTACCAACCTGTTCGATGCAGGTATTGACGCAGTTGACGTCCAGAGGCTTGATGGTGTGCATATCGACCACCCGGGCGCCGATCCCTTTTTCCCGGAGCTGTTGGGCCGCCTCGAGGGCCAGACGCACCGTGTCTCCGTTCGCAATGATGGCAACATCGTCTCCATCGGAAAGCTTCTTGGCTTTTCCAATCTCGAAGGTCTCGTTCTCATCATAGATAACGGGAATGGCGTCACGGGTAAAGCGCAGGTACACCGGGCCTTCAAACTCCGCTGCCGCCTTCACCAGTGCCTTGGCCGCATAGTAGTCCGCCGGCATGATAACCGTCATGTTCGGGAGGGTACGCATAATGCCCATATCCTCAATCGCCTGATGGCTCGCCCCGTCATTGGCCGGGGTCAGACCTCCGTGAGAGCAGGCAATCTTCACATTCAGGTTGGGGTAGCAGATCTCCTGCCGGATCATCTCACAAATGCGCATGCTGCCGAAGGCCGCATAGGTTACTACGAACGGGATCTTCCCGCAGGTGGCAAGGCCCGCCGCCACTCCGGCGCCGTTCTGCTCGGCGATGCCAACGTTCAGGTACTGATCCGGAAGTTCTTTATGAAAGGCAGCCGTCTTGCAGCTCTTGCCGATATCAATGTCCACAACCAGGACATTGGGGTTCTTCTTTCCCGCTTCTACAATTGCCTCGCCGAAACCGTCACGGGTTGCGATCTTTCTGGTTTCCATGTTCAGGCCTCCTCTTTTATGTAGAGCGCGTTGAGCTCTTCCATCGCCTGCTGATACTGCGCGTCATTGGGGGCAGTGCCGTGCCAGCCGCAGACGTTCTCCATGTAGCTGACGCCCTTCCCCTTGACTGTCTTGCCCACAATGCACTTGGGCAGGCCGTTCTTTGAGGCGAGGGCCTTATCCATCACTTCAACCAGCTGAGCCATGTCATTTCCATCGCACTCAAACACTTCAAAGCCGAAAGCCTCGAACTTCCGCGCCAGGTTTACGGGAGGCATGATCTCCTCACAGGTTCCGTCCAGCTGCAGGTTGTTCCAGTCGACAAAGACAACCAGATTATCCAGTTTGTACTTATGGGCGGTGCCGCAGGCCTCCCAAATTTCTCCCTCGTTGCATTCGCCGTCGCCAACGGCCGCAAAGACACGGTAGTCTTTTTTATCCATTTTACCCGCCAGCGCCATGCCAACCGCACAGGCCAGGCCCTGTCCCAGGGAGCCGGTCGAGATATCGATACCGGGGCATTTGTTCATGCTGGGGTGACCCTGAAGAGGGGACCCCTCCTTGCGCAGCGTATCCAGAACCTCCAACGGGAAGAAGCCTTTCATCGCAAGCGCCGCATACTGAGCCGGGCACACATGGCCCTTGGAAAGTACAAAACGGTCGCGGTCCGCCCAGCGGGGGTTGGCCGGGTCCACATTCATGTATTTAAAGTAGCAGGCCGTCATAAAATCCGCCACCGAAAGCGATCCGCCAGGATGCCCGGACTGGGCTTTCCAGATCATGTCAACAATGCGGATACGAAGTTCGGTTGCCTTGTTTTTCAGCTGAATCAGTTCTTTGCGGTCCATTCTGCGGTCACATCCTCTCGTCCAGTATGATTTCGGTGTGCTCACGGGAGGACTCCAGCGCCAGCGTGGAAAGCTTCAGCACCTTGATCCCCTCGTCCAGCGGGGTCCGGATGGGTTTGTTGTTCTTCAGGCAGTCCTGGAAGTATTCGTGGATGTTAAAGATGACGCCGTCCTGGTTATGCTTGTAGGAATCGTTAAAGTGGAGCGTCTCCGCCTGCGCCATCTCTGAGGTTTTCCAGGTCACCTCGTCAAACTCGAACATGTCGCTGCCTTTCAGGAAGCAGGTGCCCTTGGTACCGATGTACCCCTTAAAATTGCCGCCCAGGTCCGAACTCCAGCTGGCATTGATGGTGGCAATGCCTCCCTTTTTGATTTTCATTGTGGCGGAGAAGTTGGTGTCATAGGTCGGGAGACTGTCAATCGTGCACCAGGTGTTGGCCGACAGTGTTTCAAACTCACCGCAGAGGGCCGTCAGCAGATTCCACTCATGGGAAATGGACTCAATGGTGAAACCGCAGGCAAAGCGCGGGTCGGTACGCCAGGAGGGCTGGAACCAGGTGCCCCGGAAGCCGTAACCCGGGCCAACGCGGTTGTCAAAGACACTGATCGGATCGCCGAGGGCACCGCTGGACACAAGCTCCAGCATCTTCTGGAAAGCCGGCCGGTAGAAATGCGCAAAGCCGACGATAATTTTACCGTCGTACTTCTGTTCCATCTCCTTAATCTTCCGGGCGTCTTCCAGGCTCGTGGCGATGGGCTTTTCCATATAAAGGGGCACGTGATGCTTCAGCACCATCTCCACATAGTCCAGACGCTTCGTCGGGGGCGTGCACAGCACGACATAGTCCGCCCTGGGCACGTTCTCCTCAATCTGCTCATAGGTCAGCATCTCGCAGCCGAATTCCTCGGCGTAGCGCTTCAGGCCGGCCTCATTGACGTCATAGGCTGCAAAGACCTTACCGCCGAGTTTCACAACTGCGCGGCCATGGGACTTCGCAATGTCGCCCGCGCCGATCATCAATACGTTCATAGATGATGCCTCCTGTTTCAGGATGATAAAGTTTGAAATTTGTAGATTTGTAATACAACTATACAATATGCTAAATTAACGGTCAAGAGTAACCATTTATTTCACAGGAAATTTGGATCTTTGCACAAAATCGGCGCTGTGCATTTGTGCACAGCGCCGAATGGTCTCTCTGTATCCTTTTAAAATTGCGGGCAGCCCGTCCTTGTTTCCGGCTCAATCCGCCTTGAAGCTCACGGTAACACTGGAACTCACGGTCAGTTTTGCCGCACGGACAACCGTACTGCTGTCCATCATTCCGGCAGCCGCTTCTTCTTTGGCAAAATTATTCATCACGCCGCGGTCGTAGCTGAAGGTGCCTCCTTCCGTGATGCTTTCAATGGAGAGAAGCTCCAGGTCCGATGCTGCGGCCAGCACCTCGGCCTTCTCCCGGGCATCCTCCACAGCGGCCTTCAAGGCCTTCGCCTTCGCATCTTTCGTGTCGGTAGCGGAGAAGGTGATTCCGTTGAGGGTGTTGGCGCCCGCGGCAAAAGCGGCATCAATGACCTCGCCCACCTGTTCCATATCCGTGACCCGGATGGCAAGGGTGGAGCCGGCATAGTATCCGGCCAGCACTTCGGTACCGGCGGAATAGTCATACTGCGCATAAATATTAATGTAGTCCGTGTTGATGTTCTCTTCTTCAATGCCCAGGTCAATCAGCGCCTCACGGATATCCGCGACCGCCTGATTTGCACGCTTCTGGGCTTTCAGGACTTCCTTGTCCGTCACGGTGACTCCCAGGGATACGATCGCCATGTCTGCAGGGACCTGAACTTCACCCGTGCCGGTCACGGTAATCTCGGAATCCGCGAAGGCCAGGGTGGGCACAAAAAGGATCAGCAGCAGGGTCAGCAGCAGGGAAAGGATCTTTTTCATGATTTGTCCTCCTTAAAGTTACGTTTTTGCGGACTGCCGGAAACACTTGGGCATTATCCGGTGACGGTATCTTACGCTATACAGAACGGAAAAGCAATGAAACGCGCCGGAAATTCAGAATTCTTAAGCGGGCGCCCCTATACCGCCGCCCGCAGGGATTATTGCTGTGCTTTCTTATTGAATTTATACCGGGAGTTTGTTATAATTTCGAAAAAATTCCGCAGTCTGATTTGATCCGTTCCCTGTAAGAATATCACCCGTTGAGGAGATGCCCATGACCGCTCAGGAAGCCATCGCATATATTGAAAATTACACCTGGAGCACCACCCGGCTGGGCCTTGACCGTACGCGCAGACTGCTGCAGGCCCTGGGAGATCCCCAGAAGAGGCTGAAGTTCATCCACGTGGCCGGAAGCAACGGCAAAGGCTCCACCTGCGCCATGCTGGATTCCGTTCTCCGGGCGGCGGGGTATCGAGTGGGGCTCTACACCTCGCCGTACCTTCAGGACTTCTGTGAACGCATGCAGGTGAACGGACAGAATATCGACGGCAGCGATCTTGCCCGTATTACAGAACAGGTGCGTGCTTTCGCCGATGGCATGGAGGATCATCCCAGTCAGTTTGAGCTGGTTACCGCCATCGCCATGCAGTACTTTATGGAGCAGCGCTGCGATATTGTGGTACTGGAAGTCGGTATGGGCGGAGCACTGGATTCCACCAACGTCATCGACTGCCCCGAGGCCGCCGTCATCACCAACATCGGGCTGGAGCACACTGAATATCTGGGAAACACCCTTGCGGAAATTGCACGGACCAAGGGCGGTATCGTGAAGCCCGGCTGCACAGCCGTCTGCTACGATTCCGTCCCGGACGTAATGGACACCCTGCGGGCGGTCTGCCTGGAGCAGGGGGCCTCTTTCCGTGTTTCCCGCGCCGAAGACCTGCAGGAACACTCCCACAGCCTGGAAGGACAGCTCTTTTCCTGGAAGGGCCGGGATTACCGGCTCCCGCTGTTGGGGCAGCACCAGCTGCGCAACGCCGGCACGGCGCTGGAGACCCTTTCAGCTCTGCGGGAAAAGGGCTGGGACATCCCGGAGAGCGCAGTTGCGGAGGGCCTTCGAAGGGTAACCTGGCCAGCCCGGTTCGAGGTCCTGGACCGCAATCCCCTCTTCATTCTCGACGGCGGACACAATCCACAGTGCGCCGACGCCCTCGCAGCAAATCTCCGGGAATATCTCCCCGGTCAGAAGCTCTGTGTTCTTCTGGGCGTACTGCGGGATAAGGATTACCGGCAGATGCTGAGGTCGGTCGCGCCTTTTGCTTCTCAGGTGATCTGCGTGACCCCGGACAGCCCCAGGGCCCTGCCCGCGGCGGAGCTGGCGGAGGAAGTGCGCAGCCTCGGTCTGGAAGCCTCCGTCTGTGACAGGATCCGTGACGGGGTTCGTCAGTCCCTCGAAACCCTGGAGTCCGTCCTCGCTTTCGGCTCCCTGTATCTTGCGGGACATGTACGCACCCTCTTCCCCCAGGAGAAAAAACGGCTGCAGCGGCAGATGGCTCTCCAGCGCCGTGACAGCCTGCCGCCGGAGAAGCGGGCGGCGGATTCCGCCGCCGTATGCCGGGCTGTCCTCTCCTCCGGACTGTACCGAAACGCCGGCACCATCTTCCTGTTCCGGGCCTTCGGGAGCGAAGTTGACCTGAGCGCCGTGGCGGACCAGGCCGAGCGGGACGGCAAAACGGTTCTTTACCCGGTCTGCACTGACCGGACCCGTATGCTGGCTGTGAAGTCCGGCGGCGCCTGGAAGGCGGACTTCTGCGGAATTCTGTCTCCGGCCCCCGATCAGTCCTCTGCCGTTAAAGCGAAAGATATTGATCTCGTTCTCTGTCCCTGCTCGGCCTTTGACGGGGAGGGCCGGCGTCTTGGCATGGGACGGGGCTACTATGACCGCTTTCTCCCCCAGTGCCTCAATGCAGCAAAGGTTCTGGTCGCCTTCGAGGCCCAGCGCCTGGAGCGTGTTTTTACCGAAGGGCGGGATATCCCCATGGATGCCGCCGTAACCGAGGCCGGGCTTGTATTGTTCCCGGCAGAAACGAACTGTGCAAAGAAAGGATGACAGGCCCGTGAAGGAAGAATGTCTGATCTGCAAGGCGCCTCTGGAGTATCTGGAGTCCGACATCCTGATGGAATGCGAGATCTGCCACAAAAAGGTAATGAGCAAAACCCGGTGTGTCAATGGTCATTATGTCTGTGACGACTGCCATACACAGGGTCTGGCCTCCATTGTCGGGGTGTGCCTTTCAGAAACATCAAAAGATCCCATTGCCATCATCGAGAAAATGATGGACATGCCCTTCTGCCACATGCACGGCCCTGAACACCATGTCATGGTCGGCGCGGCGCTGCTGACCGCCTATCATAACGCCGGAGGCGAGATTGACCTGCCGGTTGCTCTGGCGGAGATGATCAGCCGGGGAAAAAGTGTTCCGGGCGGCGCCTGCGGATTCTGGGGCGCCTGCGGAGCAGGCATCAGCACCGGAATGTTTATCTCAATCATTTCAAAGTCCACCCCCCTGGCCAACGAACCCTTCGCCCTGGCCCATCAGATGACGGCAAAAGCCCTGGGAAAGATCGGTGAAGTGGGGGGACCCCGCTGCTGTAAAAGGGATTCTTTCCTGTCCATTCTCTCCGCCGTCGACTTCGTTAAAGCGCATTTCGGTGTTGAGATGGAAAAGCAGAATGTCCTGTGCCGGTATTCATCCCAGAACAACCAGTGCATCGGCCGCCGCTGTCCCTTCTCCGCAGCCGCAGCTTTGTGATCCTTCCGCAGAAAGTCATTTACTTTTCGCTCTTCTTCTGTTAATCTGCATATAAAAATACCGATCAGGAGGCTTTCGTCATGGCTTACAAAACAGACATTGAGATTGCCCAGGAGGCTGAGCTCCTGCCCATCAGCGCTGTTGCGGCATCCCTGGGAATTCCGGAGGACGCCGTCGAAAACTACGGCCGCTACAAGGCCAAAATTGATCCCCGCCCCCTGAGGGAGCGGCCCGAGAAGGCCAAGCTGATTCTTGTCACGGCCATCACCCCGACCCCGGCCGGAGAAGGAAAAACCACCACCTCGGTCGGCCTGGCCGACGGCCTCCGGAAGATCGGCAAAAACGCCGTTGTCGCCCTGCGGGAACCCTCTCTGGGTCCTGTGTTCGGCATCAAGGGCGGCGCCGCCGGCGGCGGCTACGCCCAGGTAGTGCCGATGGAAGATATTAACCTCCACTTTACCGGCGATTTCCACGCCATCGGCGCGGCAAACAATCTCCTTGCCGCCATGCTGGACAATCACATTCAGCAGGGGAATGCCCTGGGCATCGATCCCAAACAGATCACCTGGAAACGCGCAGTGGATATGAATGACCGGCAGCTGCGCCACATTGTGGACGGCCTCGGCGGCAAGGCTCAGGGCGTTCCCCGGGAAGACGGGTTCGACATTACCGTCGCTTCCGAGATTATGGCCGTTCTCTGTCTGGCTTCCGATCTGATGGATCTGAAGGCGCGGCTCGCCCGCATCATTGTGGGCTATACCTATGACGGAAGGCCTGTCACAGCCCATGATCTGAAGGCGGAGGGCGCCATGACCGCGCTGCTGAAGGAGGCCATCAAGCCGAACCTGGTACAGACCCTGGAGGGCACACCCGCCTTCATCCACGGCGGTCCCTTTGCCAACATCGCCCACGGCTGCAACTCGGTTTCCGCCACACATACGGCCCTGAAGCTGGCAGACTACGTGGTCACAGAAGCCGGTTTTGCCGCGGACCTCGGTGCCGAGAAGTTTCTGGATATCAAGTGCCGTATGTCGGCCCTGCACCCTGATGCCGTCGTCATTGTGGCGACCGTCCGGGCGCTCAAGTACCACGGCGGTGTTCCGAAGACTGAGCCGAACACTTAGAACCTGGAGGCCCTGGAGAAAGGGCTGCCCAATCTGCTCCAGCACGTTGCCAACATTCGGGACGTCTTCGGCCTGCCCTGCGTGGTCGCCATCAACGCTTTTCCCACGGATACAAAGGCAGAGCTTGACCTGGTAGCGGCCAAGTGCGGCGCGCTGGGCGTGAACGTTGCCCTCAGCGAAGTCTGGGCGAAAGGCGGCGAAGGCGGAAAAGCTCTGGCGGAAGAATTTGTGCGCCTGTGTGACGAGCCGAACTCCTTCCGGTTCTCCTACGATCTTGACACATCGATTGAAGAAAAACTGGAGGCCATCTGCAAACGCATTTATCACGCTGACGGAGTTGCCCTCACGCCGAATGCGAAGAAGCAGGCGCAGCAGCTCACAGAGCTGGGCTTTGCGTCTCTCCCCGTCTGCATGGCAAAGACTCAGTATTCCTTCTCTGATGACGCAGCTCTCCTTGGCGCGCCGAAGGGATTCACGGTCACTGTGCGGAACCTGAAGGTTTCTGCCGGGGCAGGCTTCATTGTCGCCCTGACCGGCGATATTATGACCATGCCGGGACTGCCGAAAGTGCCGGCTGCTGAAAAGATCGATGTAGACGAAAACGGACGCATTACCGGGCTGTTCTGAGTCTTCCACAGAATAAATGGCCGCACGGCAGGACCGTGCGGCCATTTTGATGTCTGATGGGTATTCAGCGCTTCAGCACCACCTCGCCGGCGCGGGCGCCGGTGAAGCTTCCGCTTTCCAGAACAGGCTTGCCGTTTACAAAGACATGCACAATTCCGCCGGGCTTGAAGTCCGGCTTCTTTTCATTGACCTTCAGGTTCTTCAGATCCAGCACCGTAATGTCGGCCTTGAAGCCCGGCTTCAGATAGCCGCGGTCCGGAATCCTGTAGCGGTCAGCAGTTGCACCTGTCATCTTGCGGACAATTCTCTCCGCCGGAATTCCGTAGCGTTTCGCCAGCAGGAAGAACTGCGGGAAGGTCTGGAAGGCCGCGATGTTCTGCAGTCCTTTATCCTCCACCCAGGCGTCGGTCATAAAGACGGAAAGGTCATCTTCCATCAGGCTGCGAACAATCTCATCATTATAGTACTTGCCCAGGTAAATGCTCCCCGCCCGATTGGACAGGTCCACCAGCTTCAGATACATGTCAAGGTTGGAAAGGCCCTCTTCCGCCGCACATTCCGGAATCGTCTTTCCCTCGTATTCCGGATGTTCATCTGAAATATATGCCACTACCATGTCATCCCAGTCAATGCCCAGCACTTTCCGGTACATCAGGATGGTGAGCTCCAGCTTACGCCGGTTCAGAGGCTTCTTCGCTTCCTCCTTTGAAAGCTGGGCATACCATTCCGGGAACACCACCGTAATGACGGAGGCCCCGTAATGGAAAGCGTAGTTATCGAACGCAATGGGGTTTCCCTTTTCCCGCTCCCGGTGGAAGACCTTCAGCATTTTGTCCTTCAGCTTCCAGCTCCGGGCCCCGGTAAAGATCAGGTGGCTGTATACCAGCCGGCAGCCGGATTTGTGCATGATCTCCACCGCCTCGTCCAGCCCCATCTCCAGATGGGACTTTTTCGTCAGCAGCGGGTAATCCGCACTGACGATGGAGCAGGCTCTCGGATGGACAGTGACAATACCGTCGTACTTCGCAATCTCCCGGGCGAAGGCGATAATTTCATCCTCCTTCGCATAGCGGTCCGGCTCGTACATGAAGCCGAAGGAACCGCCGAAAGCGCCGCCTTCCATAGCCTCCCGCACATAGGTGAGCTCCCGCTCAATCTGTTCCGGCGTATAGGGTGCGGGATCATAGCCTGTCATTCCCGCCCGGACAGAGCCCTGCCCGATGAGGGGCACCAGATTCACAAACAGATTTCCTTCCGCCCGGGCCTTGAAGTCCGCAAAGCTTCCGGGGTGCTGCGCGTCAAAGAGTCCCCCGCCGATCTTTTCCCGATGGGGCGTATCCGGCTCCATACCAAAGGGAGAAAAGCTGCAGTTGCCGGTGATCTGGGTGGTGATGCCCTGCTCGACGAAGGGCCTGTAAAATTTTTCCGAATCCTCCCGGTCATAAAAGAAATCGTTATGGGAATGGGCATCAATGAGCCCCGGGCAGATGGCCAGCCCCCCAAGCTCAATGACCCGGTCCGCCTCATCGGAAATACTCCCGCCGACTTTCAGGATGCGGTCATCTTCAATCAGCACATCTCCCGCAACCGGCGCAGAGCCGGTTCCGTCATAAATACATCCGTTTCGAAACAGGGTCTTCATACCGCGCAAGCCTTCCTTTCCTTTGTTTCCGTCTTTAAACAACAAATTTTTGAAGTAATTATTGTGTTCAGTTTAACATGGCGGATTCAAAGCGTCAACTGTTATTTGACCGCCCGTTTCTCCGGTCGCCCCGAAGGGAACAATGCCGCATGGAAGTCAGAGACAGCGGAAAATCTCCTTCCCGACACCGCCATCATTATTACTGTTCTCCGTAACGGCGTCCGCCTTTTCTTTGACCCTCGGATCCGCATTTTTCATGGCGATCCCCCGCCCGGCCGCCTGAAGCATGTCGATGTCGTTCAGCCCGTCTCCGAAGGCCATCGTCTCTGCCGGATCGATGCCGAGGACGGCGCAGAGTGCCAGAAGCGCCCGCCCCTTCCCGGCATCGGCGCTGTTGATTTCAATGTTGTTCTTCAGAGAACTGGTTGCCAGGATTTCCGGGAAGCGTCTCGGGAGTTCTTCCAGCTGTCTGGCACGTTCCTCCTTCTGCTCCGGCCGGAAGTACATCTGGAGCTTCTCCAGCGGGAGATTCACCTGGCGGATATTATCTTTCAACTCCGGTACCGGTCTGCGAAGGGTCTTCACCAGCTTCAGGATTTCCGGCTCCTCCGCAAAATACTCCGGTGAGGCGTCGTACATCCAGGCAGTCATATATCCCCATTCGCCCCGGTAGCAGTCGTACACAACCGGCAGGGTGTCCATATATTCACAGATCCGCAGTGCCAGCTCCGGAGGCAGACCGGCTTCGGCAATATTTCTATTCTCCTTCAGATCATAGACCGAGGCGCCGTTTGCAAAGATGAAGTAGCGGAAGAGGCCCAGCTCCATCAGATGTTCCGGCATGGCGCGCAGTATCCGTCCGGTGGCGGGAACCAGCTCCACACCGGCAGCTCTCGCCGCCCGCAGTGCTTCAAGATTGCCTTCCGGCAGCCTCTTCCGGTCATCCAGCAGGGTACCGTCCAGGTCAAAAGCGATCAGTTTCACATTCATATCGTCGGTTTCTCCTGTGTATACAGGTATATTTTCATATTTCAACACATTTACTATTGCATTCTTTTTCAATTTGTTGTATTATGATACAGTACATTCCCAATTCTAGCAAGTACAGGAGGAAAACAAAATGAAGAAAATGATCGCTCTTCTGCTCGCAGCCATGATGGTCTTTGCCCTCTGCGCCTGCGGCGGCTCTTCAGCACCTGCGGCAACCGCAGCCCCGGCAGCCGATGCCGCTCCCGCGGCCGCCTCTGCACTGACCATGGGCACCGGCGGTGAATCCGGCACCTATTACGCCTTTGGCGGCGTAGTGGCAGGGTATCTGAATCAGAATGCCGGCACGAACATCAATGTCGTCTCCACCGGCGGCAGTGCTGCCAACATCACCGGTATTGTGGTAGATAAGACCTATGACCTGGCTACGGTACAGTCCGATGTTATGACATATGCCTACAACGGCACCAATTCCTTTGCCGACGGCGGCGCCATGAGTGATTTCCGTGTTCTGGGCGGCCTCTATGCCGAGACGGTGCAGATCTTTACCTGCAACCCAGACATCAAGTCCGTCGCTGACCTGAAGGGCCGTTCCATCTGCGTAGGCGACGTCGGTTCCGGCACCTACTTCAACACGGTGGATATTCTCGCCGCGTACGGCATGACCATTGACGATGTCGATGCGAAGTATCAGTCCTTCGCCGATTCCGCAGACAGCATTAAGGACGGCAAGATCGATGCCGCAATCCTCACCGCAGGCGCTCCGACCACCGCCATTGTCGACCTTGCAACCTCGAAGCAGGTCTATCTGGTTTCCATCGATGATGAGCACATGGAAAAGCTGCTTGCCGATTGCCCCTGGTACGCCTCCTACCCCATCCCCGCCGGCACCTACAAGAATGTTGATGAGGACACAGCAACAGTCACTGTGAAAGCTACACTGATTTGCCGCGCCGATCTGGATGACGACACCG
>ODAI012049510.1_pt1 | contig 14568 bp, 10 predicted proteins | sample 1539321 | NCBI WGS metagenome assembly ODAI01 (sample SAMN02144231, study PRJEB22623) | gut metagenome | biome: sheep rumen | host: Ovis aries | place: New Zealand
GCTCGGCTCGTTACCGTGTGCATACTGGCCGATGAGTCCCGTGATGTCGGGTTGCACACGACCCGTCAGGTTTTCAGGCGCGTTGAACAAGGCATCCAACTTGGCGGCATAGCTCTCCTTGCCGCCCATCAGCGCGATGTGGCCGTTCACGTCTTGCGGCACGAAGAAACCGTATTGGTAGGAGTTGGCCTCAGTCAGCGTGAAGTTGACTTGTGCGGGGTCGAAGGGACGCATCCAACCACCGTTGCGGCGACCTTGGAAGAACTGGTTCTCAGGGTTGTAGATGTTCTTGTAGCTTTGGGCGCGAGCATAGAATTCCTTGGCGATGTCGGTCTTGCCCATGTCCTCGGCCATGCGGGCGATGCACCAATCATCGTAGGCGTATTCCAAGGTCTTCGACGTGGCCTCGCCTTCGGCCTCAATCGGGATGTAGCCGTATTTCATGTAGTCGCCCATGCCACGGAAGTCGGCGCGTTGCGTGTTCACCATGGCTTCGAGGGCTTTCTCGGTGTCGAAGTCGCGGATGCCGGCAAAATAAGCGTCGGCAATGACGGGGATGGCGTGGTTGCCGATCATGCAGTAGGTCTCGTTGGCGGCCAATTCCCAAACCGGTAGCATGTGGTCCGCGCTGGTCTCATACTTATTAATAAAAGTGTTGATGAAATCGAGGGTGCGCTCGCGCTCCATCAGGCTGAAGAGCGGGTGCAGGCTGCGGAAGGTGTCCCACAAGGAAAAAACGGTGTAAACCGGTCTCTCCGAATTGTAAACCTTCAGGTCGTGGGCGCGATAGCGACCGTCGGCGTCGCTGAAGAGGTTGGGGGCCACCATGGCGTGATACAAGGCCGAATAGAAAACGGTCTTGTTCGACTCGTTGTTGTCGGCCACCTCGTAGCGTTTCAATTCGGTGTTCCATTTGTCGTAAGCCTTTTGTTTCAGCGCGTCGAAGTCGAAGTCGTTTTCGGCGAGTTCGGCGTTCAGGTTGTTTCTCGCGCCTTCCACATCGACGGCGGAGAGGGCGATGCGCATGACGAGAGGTTGTCCGTCTTCCGTCTCGAAGTCAAAATAGGCCTTGACGCGGTCGCCTTGCGCCCTGGGTTCCTCCACCAACTTGATACCGTTTTCAAACAGGCTGCAACTGGCGATAGACTTCGAGAACTCGGCGTAGAAATAAAGGTGTTGCTCGTTGGCCCAATCACGAGTCTTACGGAAACCACTAATGGCATGGTCGTTTTCCACTTGGAGCCACGATTCATACACAAACTCTTCGTTCACGCCTTCCTCCATGTCGAGGAGCAGATGCGCGTCGGCACCTTGCGGGAAAGTGCAGCGCATCATGCCCACGCGGTCGCCGGTGGTGAGTTCCACTTTGGTGTCGTAGTCGTCCAAAAGCACGGCATAATAGCCCGCCGAAGCGTCCTCGTTTTCGTGCTTAAACGCCGAGCGATAGCCCATGGATGTGTCTTTTTCGCCACCTTTGTCGAGGGAAACGTAACCCACGACGGGCATAAACCTGAAGTCGCCATAGTCGGAGCAGCCCGTGCCGCTGAGGTGGGTGGTGCTGAAGCCGAGGATGGAGTTGTCGGAGGTGTGATAACCCGAGCAGCCGTCCCAGTCGTTCATGCGGGTATCGGGGCTGAACTGCACCATGCCGAAGGGCACCGTGGCACCAGGGAAGGTGTGGCCGTGGCCGCCCGTGCCGATGAACGGGTCGACGTAATGGGCCGGATCAGTGACATACTCTGCCTTGGGCTGCTCGGTGCAGGCCGCGAAGGCGAAAAGGATTAAGGGGAGGAATAGTTTTTTCATATTGGACACTAATTTGAGGCCGTAAAGATAAAACATTAATTGTTTCGGGCTGACAAAAAAATGCAATTAAAGCAGAGGCCCCTTTGGCACAATCTTTGCAAGAGAACAATTTTGTATAAAAAAAGTCGAATTTATTTGAGGCTTGTTATTGACAAAAACACTATATTTGCAGCCCAAATCAGTATACTAATATTCATTTACTAAATCTAACAAAAATGAAAAAAGTTTTATTTACCGCAGTAGCAATGGCCGTCGCCATGACTGGCATTGCACAACGCCCCGTCGTGAAAAACGAGGCCAAGAATTTCAGCCTGACAGCTGAAAAGCCCAGCGCACTCCGTCAAATTGACGGTTCGGCCGCCCAAGGCATCCAATTCAACATGCCCGAGCACATGGTCAGGGCCAGCAGAGCCACCAGTGAATTGGAAGAGTATCAAGTTATGACCACCAACTACGACTTGCAGTCGAACAGCGCCATCGGCAACCGCATTGCCACTTGGGCTGACGGCAGTGCTTCTTTCGTTGCCACTTGGGACAACAGTGGCAACTCCGCTTGGCCGGATCGTGGTACTGGCTACAATTTCTATGACGGTTCCAGCATGGGCAGCGAGCCGGATGCCCGCCAAGAGCCCATCAAGTCGGGCTGGCCGAGCATCGCCGCTTGCGGTGATGGCGAAGTTCTCGCCTCCCACGCCACTGGCGTCAACCTGTACTACCGTCCCCAAAAGGGCGAAGGCGAATGGACCCTCCTCAAGAACTGGGGAGCCGACTACGGCAGCCCCACCTGGCCGAGAGTGATTTGCAGCGGCCCCAACGACGAGTACATCCACGTCGTAATGTGCAAGCAAATCCAGATTGGCGATGGCTACGACAACCACGTCTATTACAGCCGTTCCACCGACCGCGGCCAAACTTGGAGCGAAATGATCGACCTCCCGTTGATCGACAACACCGCCGACGGCGAATACCGCAACCAATTCAGCGCCGACGACTATGTGATGGCCGCCAACGGCAACAACGTCGCCATCCTGCTTGGTGCCTACACCGCCGAAGTGGTTTACATCATCTCCCACGACAATGGCGCGACTTGGGAAAAGCAAGTCGTTCTGCCTTGGGCTGAAGAAGGTGCCCATGCACACGAGTTCGACGACTTCCCGACCGGCTGCACCGACACCCTCGTGGCCAGCGACAACTCGCACAGCATCGCCATCGACAACAACGGCACCGTCCACGTTGCTTTCGGCCTCTTCCGCTGGATGCAAACCGAGGCTGACCGTTACACCTACTGGCCTGCCTACCGCTTCGGCATCGTGTACTGGAACTCCAACTACACCAACGAGCAAGGCGGACACGAAATCCCGCTGTACGGCAACTTCAGCCAAGACGCCGAACACCCCGAATGGGGCTGGAGCGGCACCGGCGAATCGTTCCAAATCGAACGTTTGGAAGCCTTGTGCGAAGCCGACGGACGCATGAACCTCAACGTGTTTGGCTACGTCGATGAAAACGGCAACGGCGAAATGGACTATGAAAACTCCACCGGTGCCACCTGGCACTATCGCTCGTTGGGCTTGGCCACCATGCCCGGCGTCTCCGTCGATAACCTCGGCAACGTCGCCGTCGTCTTCAGCGCATGGTCCGAAACCAGAGTCAACAGCGAAACCGGATTCTCCTTCAGAAGCGCCTACGTCTCCTTCCGCGACCATACCGGCACCTGGTATGCCGACGAGAAAGGCATCAACCTGAGCGAAGACTTCATGCACCAATACTCGGAAGTCTATCCCACCACCATCGCCCCGATGGGCCAAGACGGCAGCTTCTGGGTGCTCTATTCCGAAGATGAAGCCCAAGGCCTCTACCTCGACATCAACGACAGCTACCCGAACAGCAACGGTGGCAACATCACCGACAACTACTTCTTCGCCGTGAAGGTCACCCCCGAAATGGCAGGCTGGGGCACCAACGAACAAGAAGCCGTCAATCCGATGACCAACGTGCGCGTGTATCCCAACCCCGCCACCGACAAGCTCAACATCGAAGTGAACGCTTCCCAAGCCTCCACTATGAGCATCAACGTGTTCAACATCATGGGCCAAAAAGTGATGGAAGACAACATCAGCCTCACCACTGGCATCAACCGTCCCGCCATCAACACGGCTGAACTGAGCAGCGGCATCTACTTCGTTACTGTGAAAGCCAACGGCTTCGAGAACACCTTGAAATTCATCGTGAAATAAGACTGTTTACATACACCTTATTAATTAATAAAAAGGAGGCTTCGGCCTCCTTTTTTTGTTGAAAAAAAACGCAAAAAAACTTCCACATTAAGAAAAAAGTATTATTTTTGCCCTCTGAACATTTGTTTTTATTCATCTATTATTAACTAAACACATTCAAAATGAAAAAGTTATTTACTTTAGCACTTGCCTTGTCGGTCGCCGCTGGCGGCTTCGCACAAGTGAAAAGCATGTCCTCGAAAGACGTGAAATCCGCCCAAAAGTATGTGGCACCCAGACTGGAGGCCAGCTATGAAAACGTCCAAAGCCAGCCCAACATGACCCGCACTGCCGGTGAACTCGACTTCACGACCTACGACTGGCAGACGAACCAAGGTGCCTTGACCAGAACCATCAACTGGCCCGACGGCAAGGTGAGCTTTGCTTTCACCTACGCCAGCGATGCCAACTACAGCGATCGTGGTACCGCCGTCGGCACCTACGACCCCGTTGCAGACGAGTGGATCCCCAGCGGAGGCCGCGTTGAGAGCGAAAGAACCGGTTTCGGCAGCATCGCCCGCTATCGCGACAACGGCATCGTTGTGGCCGCCCACACCAGCAGCAACCTTGGCGTTTACATCGTTGAAGACAAGGACAACATCGTGCCGAACAGTGCCCCTGCCGTCCTCTACACCGGCCTCGATTATTACACGCACCCTGCCGTGATGACCTCGGGCGCCAACCGCGACATCATCCACGTCTTCGCCGGCAACTTCGAAGACAGCTCCATCCCCGCCAAATACTGGCGTTCGTCTGACGGACAGAACTGGGACATGACCGAAGTGATCCTCCCCTATCTCGAAGAATCAGGCTCCGATTGGGGCACCAATGAATACTATTGGATGGAGACCACCGACGACAACTGCCTCGCCCTCGTCATCAACAGCGCTTGGAGCGACGGCATGGTTCTCTACAGCTACGACAATGGCGAAACCTGGGAGAAAAAGGTGTTCTATCACCACCCCGGCGTGAACACCGACTTCGGCGACCCACAAGCGGGTGGAAGCGTTTTTCTTTATCCCCGTTGGACCTCGGCCCAATGGAACAGCAACAAGGAACTCATGCTGGCCTACGAGTTTAACGGTTCTACCGGCGCACCCGGTTCGGGCAGCTACTATCCTGGCATTGGCGGTGTCGCCTTCTGGAGCGAATACATGCCTTACCGCAGCACCGTCGAACCCGCCTTCGGCTTCGACCCGACCAACCCCATGGCTCCCGTCCAAGGCCAACCCTTCATCATGGACTCGGCCTACATCTGGCAAGACATCTTTGGCTCATGGCCTCCCTTCAGCGACCAAACGCACGACATGCTTCCCGAATACATGGGTTACCTGCCTGCCCTGACCGACGAAGGCGAATGGGAAAGCTGGGAAGTTGCTGAGAATTACAACATCGATTCCGATGGCCGCAGCAAACACGGCAAATACAACAACGGCCCCGTTTCCTTCCCCGTGCTCTGCAAGGTGAACAACAGCGACAGCGACCTCGTGGCCGTTTGGGCTGCCTTGGACGAAAACAACACTGACGAAGTTGGCAACTACTTCTTCAAGATTTTCGCCTCCATGTCGGAAGACGGCGGTCTCACCTGGTCCGACATGAAGCATCTCACCAACTCGTTTGAATACACCTACCTCGAAAACGTCTATCTGCAAGCCGCCGTGACGAACAACACCCTCGTGGTTGTTTCGCAAGCCGACTACCAGACTGGCACCTTTGTGCAAAGCGACGAGACCGAGGGTGAAGACTGCTACTACCAAGGCTTCACCTTCGACCTGACCGAGACCTTCGGCTACGACGCCGTTGGCGAGCAAGTGAGCAACAACACGCGCATGAGCATCTATCCCAACCCCGCTGTTGACCAACTGAACGTCTCTCTCAACCAGAGCGCCAACATCGTTGTTTACAACAGCATTGGTCAAGTGATCCGCACCCAAGAAGGTCGCGTCGGTGCCAACACCGTTGATTTGAGCGGCCTCAACGCTGGCATCTATTTCATCAGCGCCGGCAGCGACACCCAAAAGTTCATCGTGAAATAAGGGTTTCCCCTTTGACGAAAAAAAGGAGGCTTCCGGCCTCCTTTTTTTTTGCAAAAAAACTTGCATATTAAAAAAAAACTTATCTTTGCCCTGTAAACTACAAACCAGTATTCACCTATTATTAATTAAAACCATTCAAAATGAAGAAGTTATTTACTTTAGCATTGGCTTTGAGCCTGACCTTCGCTGGTTTTGCCCAAGTGAAGAAATCGCCGATTGACAAGAACCCAGTCGCGAAACAAGAATTGGTTTCCTTAGGTTTGGAGACCTTCGAGAATGTCGGCTCCGTTCCGACGATGCCTCGCTCAGACATGGAGTTGGACTACACCACCTATGACTGGCAGACCAACAACGCCGCCCGCAACCTGACGATGACTTTCCCCGATGGTTGCGTTGGCTTCGCCTACACCATCGCCACCGATGCTGGCCTGAGCGACCGTGGCACCAATGTGGTTATCTACAACCCCACCACCGACGAGTGGACCAGCACTGGCGGTTTGATTGAAAACCGCAAGACCGGTTTCGGCACCGCTGCCCGTTATGGCGAGAATGGCGTTGTCGTGGTTTCACGCGATGCCGCCGAACTCACCTGCGGTGTTTACATCATCGAAGACAAAGACAACCTGCCCGCCTCCGGCACCGTCGCTCCCATCAAGGAATGGCCCAAGGACGACAGGAACATCCACTTCCCGTCCGTGATGTGCACAGGTCCCAACCACGACCACATCCACATCCTGTTCACCGCCTTGAACTACGTTAATGACGACGGTCTGCAAAGCCCCTTCTTCTATTTCCGTTCGATGGACGGTGGCCAGACTTGGGACGAGTTCATGAGCATCGACTTTCTTGGTCGTGAATACAATGCCATCTATGGTTCGGGACAAGAGGCCCACTTCATGGAAAACAAAGGTGGCAACGAACTGAACATTGTGGTGAACACCCGTCGTGGCGACGGCGTTGTGCTGACCTCCACCGACGAAGGCGACACCTGGACCCGCACCGAGTATTACCACCACCCCGGCATCGACGTCGATTACGGCGAAGGCCTTGCCTACATGTATCCTCGCTGGACTTCCGCCATCAAGGACAATGCTGGCACGATTCACTTGGCTTACTCCATCGGTGGTGGCACTGGCGACGCCACCTCCACCAGCTATTACCCCACCATCGGCTCCATTTGCTATTGGAACGAGAACCTGCCTTACCATGGCACAAGCGCTCCCGAATTTGGCTGCGACCCCAACAATCCGAAGCCTTTGGTTCCTGGCCAGCCCTTCATCGTGGACTCTGCCTACCTGAACTACGACGTTTACGGCTCCTGGTGGCTGTGGAGCAACGCCCACCACGAGATGTTCCCCGAGAACATCGGCTATGTGACTCCTCTGGACGAGATGGAACAACCCTTGGAAAACCCCTATGAGGCAGAGGAATTCAACTTGTACAACGGTGATTGGATGGCTGAACACGGCCACTACAACGGCGGCACCTGCGATATGCCCGTGCTTTGCATGGCTCCTGGTGGCGACTTCATGGTTGCAGTGTGGATTTCGCTTGACGACCACCAACTCACCGCTGGTGCCAGCGGCAACATGACCTTCTTCAAAATCTTCGCCCGCGCCACCTTCGACAATGGCAACACCTGGACTCCCATGCGCCAGCTCACCGCTGACTTCATGTACCAATACAACGAGTGCGTGTATCCGCAAGCTGCCATCACCAACAACATGCTTGTGGTGGCCTGCCAGATGGACGCTCAACCCGACTCCTTCACCATCGGATCCGGTGGCGACGACGACCAAATGGACAACTACTATCAAGGCCTCACCTTCGACCTGAACGACCTGTTCGGCTACGATGCCATCGATGAGCAGCCCGTCGTTTCGACTAACGCCAAGATGAACATCTATCCCAACCCCGCCACTGACCAACTCAACGTCAATCTCAGCAAGAGTGCCGAGATCGTGATCTACAACATCATGGGTCAGACGGTTCGCAAGCAAGAAGGCCGCAATGGCATCAACGCCATCGACCTGAACGGTTTGAACGCAGGCGTCTATTTCATCAGCGCAGGCGACGACACGCAGAAGTTCATCGTGAAGTAAGTTCGCTAGAACCAAATGAAAAAAGGAGGCCGATGGCCTCCTTTTTTTCATTTGTCCTTGCGCTTGTTGATGATGTCTGTCGCCAGATAAACAGCTTTTCGGAACGCATCGGGCGAAGCTTGGTTCTTGTTGGCGATGTCGAAACCCGGCCCATGCAAGGGCGCAGTACACACACCTGGCAGTCCGGCCCAATAGCAAGCGCCGCCGTCAAGCGACATGACTTTGAACGGGAGCACACCTTGGTCGTAGGTCAAAGCCAGCACGGCGTCATATTTTTTCCAAGCCCCATTCACGAAGAGTCGGCTGGCCGAGAAAGGCCCGAAGGCATAAACGCCTTTCTTTTGCGCATCGGCCACGGCTTGGGTTGCCTTGTCGGTTTCGCCGGCCTCGCCCGCGTGAGGATTCAGTCCCATGACGGCGATTTTGGGTGCATTGATGCCGAAATCGCACTTCAACGCCTTGGAGAGCACCTCAAGCTTGCGTACCACCAAGTCGTTGTTCAGCGACGACAAGGCATCGTAAAGCGGCACGTCGTCGGTAGCCAGTCCTATCACCATCCTGTCGCTCACCAGCACACGAAGCATCTCGGGATTGCCGAAGGTGGAAGCGAGGAAACCCGTGTCGGTGCGCTGCACAGCGAGGCAAGGTGGTGCCATCACCAAGGCATCGAGATACCCGTTCTTCAAGTCTTCAGCAGCCATCTTCAGCGACAGCACCGACATCTCGGCCGATAGAGGCGTGATCGTGCCTGGGTCAATCTTCAGCTCGTGTTCCACGATATTGAGGACATTGAACTTTTGGTTCCAGGCCTGACGTGCATCGCGGGTCAAGGAATAGTTGAAATCGTCGATGCCGAAGTTTTTCTTGTAGTAGGACAAGACCTTCGACTGCCCATACAAGATTGGTGTCAGCTCACTGAACATTCTGGAATCGGCAAACGCTTTCAGGATGATTTCATAGGCGATGCCATTGATGTCGCCCTGGGTGATACCAAGGCGAGGCAGTTGTGGTGCGTTAGGTTTTTCTTGCATAGGCGAAAGTATTAGTCTGAATTTCAACGCGAAAATCAGCCTTCAAAATTAAACATTAATGAATCAAAAAACAAATTTTTCCGTTTTTTTTACAAAAAAAGCGTTTTGGCGATGCCCTTCATAATGCTCTCTGTGGCTCCAAGTTGGCTTTCCAGATAGTCACGGCAAGTCGAGGAAGCCTTGGCATAATACATCTCGTCGGTCATCAACTGGCCAAACACGTCTTGCAATTCCGCCTCGGAGCGAACCGGGAAGGCCCCTTCCCTATCCACCAAATCCACAGCTTCTTTGAATTTGTCGTATCTTGGACCGAACACCACGGGGCAACGGAACGCCACTGGTTCCTGGATGTTGTGTATGCCCACCCCGAAACCACCGCCCACATACACGAAACGCGCATACTGATAGAGTTGGGAAAGGATCCCTATAGTATTGATTACCAATATGCTTGATTGGTTTCCTGGTTTTATTTCGGTATAAAGCTGCGCTTGGGGAAACAGCGACAAGATTTGTGCGACATGGCCTTTTGAAATATCATGCGGAGCGATGATGACACAATAGTCTTCGGGAATGTTCCGGAAAAAACCGGCAAGAAGCTTCTCGTCGGGCGGCCAGGTGCTACCCGCAACGATACACTTTCGTCCGTCGATAAAGCTTTCCACTTCGGGAAAAGGCTTAGCTTGTTCCGCTATGGCCGCCACCCGGTCGAAGCGGGTGTCGCCACACACGGTCACATTATTGAACCCTTTGTTTTTCAATATTTTACAAGTGATGTCATCTTGAACAAAGAAGTGGTTCACATTTTCCAACTGCTTACGGAACCAATGTCCATAAGGCTTGAAGAAATAGGTGTCTTCCTTGAGAATCAAGGAGATATAGAACAAGGGGACACCTGCTTTTTTCAGGGCGGCCATATAGTTGAACCAAAACTCGTATTTGATGAAAACCGCCACCACGAAACGGTGGCGTTTGAGCCAAGCCTCGGCGTTGCTTGGTGTATCAATGGGCAGGTATAGCACCTCGTCGGCCAAAGGGTAGTCCTTACGGATTTCATATCCCGATGGCGAGAAAAACGAAAGCAGGATTCTATACTGCGGGAGGTCGCGTTTGATTGCCTCGATGACGGGGCGGCCTTGCTCAAATTCGCCCAAAGAGGCGGCATGGAACCAAATCCAGGGTTCATGGGTCCTTTCGGAGGTCATGAGGGCATTGGACTTGCGTCCTTCGACCCACAATTTGGCCTTGGCGTTGCCGAACAAAGCGGCCAAACGCACGCCGAGCGAGTAGCATCGGATGGCTGTTGTGTAGAGCAATCGCATTAATTATAGTAGAATTCGTCGGGTTGGCGCTGATAGGTAGGCACATTCCACGTCACGCGGATGCCGTAGTAGAGGTCGTTGTAGCGTTTTTTAGGATCAGTATAGCCTACGGGTTCCATCACGCCCGTTTCGGGATTGGTGAACACTCGGAAGTCATAGTCGCGCAGATCGCGAGTGCGGGCGTATGTCACTTCAAACGACACCGACACGTTGAGCAAGCGTGTGTCGCTCAGGAAGAGATAACCCGATTCGAAATGGAAGGCTGGCCCTCCGCGCATCCTGTCGTAGCCGTACTCGTAGTCCTTAAAGACCACATAAGGAGTGTTCTGTTCGTCGTAAGGGAAGTCGATATGAGTGCGTTGGCGGAGGTATCCAAGGCCTGCCTGCACGAAGAAGCCGCAGTTGGGGTTGGGCCCAAAAGGAAACAATTTCCCGACCTCGGCCTGCAAATGGAAACCGCGCTGAGTGACCAAAAACAAGGAATAGCTGCCGCTGCCTCCTGTGATTTCACCATCGACGGTTGTGATGCCTTCGCCAAAAACAGCAATCCGGTCTTGGTTCATCTTGTTGCCAAAGATGAAGTTCCCGTTGGCCGCCATCAGCCAGTTCGATTCCGTCTTGTAAACAATACTCCCGCCCAATGAATGATTGAAACCATATTGTTTTCTGGTGTCGAGAGCGGGCAACTGGAAACCGTAGGAGGCCTGAAACATCAGCACGGGAATCGGCTCTTTCATAATGTCTTTGGGCTGCTGGGCTGCGACCTGCAGCGAAACGCCCAACAATAACAGTAAAGGTATGACTTTGCGCATGATTGTCTTTTTTTATTCAACGAGCAAAAGGCTGTTTTATTATTGCGCCGCAAAAATACGTATTTTTGCACGCAATTTATCGAAAAATGCTGGAAAACAAATATTACGAATCCGTCCTTCCCAACGGTATCCGACTGATTCACAAAGAGAAAAAAGGCGAAATCGCTCATCTTATCCTGATGGTCGAAACAGGCACACGCGACGAGCAGGCCCATCAGAACGGCCTCGCCCACTTCGTGGAACACACCATCTTCAAAGGCACCCAAAACCGCAAGGCCTACCATATCTTGAGCTGCCTCGACAACGTGGGCGGCGACCTCAACGCCTTCACCACCAAGGAGGAGACCTGCATACAGGCCACGTTTCTCAAGCAGCACTACCGCCGCACCCTCGACCTCTTTGCCGACATCGCCTTCCGCTCCACCTTCCCCGAAAACGAACTCGCCAAGGAAAAGGAAGTCATCTTGGACGAAATCAACTCCTATTTGGACTCGCCGTCGGATGAGATTTACGACTTGTTTGAGGAAATGGTCTTCGAAGGGCATCCGCTGTCGCGCAACATACTGGGCACAACCGACTTGGTGAAAGGCTTCCATAGGCAAGACATCCTCGACTTCATAACCCACAACTACAGCACCAACCAAATGGTTTTGGCCACCGTGGGCGACATCACGTTCAAGGAGTTTGAGCATCTGGCGATGAAGCATTTCGGTGCGCAACCCGCGCACCTCGTAGGCAAAAGGCGCGAGGCATTCAACGGCTACAAGCACCAAAAACGCACCGAAACCCGAAACAACCACCTGAGCCACTGCATGATAGGCGGAATCGCACCTGAGTTTTGCAGCCCACTTAAGATGCCTGTGGTTATGCTCAACAATGTGCTTGGCGGTCCGGCCATGAGTTCGCGCCTCGGTCTCAACATCCGCGAGAAATACGGCTTCGCCTACAGCATAGAGTCGCAATACACCGCCTACAGCGACACGGGCCTCATCAGCGTTTATATGGCCGTCGACCCCGATTCGTTGGAGAAAGCCATCAATTTGGTTTACAAGGAATTGGACAAACTATGCCAACAGAGATTAGGCACGTTGCAACTGCATCACGCCAAGCAGCAACTCATCGGGCAGGTCGCGCTGAGCTATGAAAGCGGCATGAACGAGCTTCTAGGCATCACCCGCTCGTTGCTCATGGGCGAGCCCATCGAATACATGGACGACATCATCCGCAAGGTGGACGCCGTTTCGGCGAATGACATTCTCGAAGTGGCCAACCAAGTGTTCGACAAGGGGCAACTAAGCCAGATTGTTTTTGAAGGGGAGGTTTGAGGTAGGAGGTTTGAGGTAGGAGGTTTGAGGTAAGATATTGACATATAAACAAGCATAGTATGAAAGAAACTGCATTACAAAAGAAAAGCAAGGCGTTTGCTGTGAGAATTATTAGGATGTACCAATTTCTTTGTGAGGAAAAACACGAGTACATTCTTTCCAAGCAAGTACTACGTAGCGGAACAAGCATTGGTGCCAACATACGCGAAGCGAAACGCGCCCAATCAACTGCTGACTTTAATGCCAAACTCTTTATTTCACTAAAAGAAGCAGAAGAAACGGAATATTGGCTGGAACTATTGGTTGAAACAGACTACATTACTACAGAGATGTATGACAGTATCTATAGTGATTGCGAAGAGATTATCAAAATCCTCGTAGCCTCAACCAAAACAATCAAAGAAAACCAATCAAAATAGCCCTTTCCACCTCATACTTCCTACCTCCTACTTCTTACCTCCTACTTCAATTGGTCTTAAACTTGTATTTCACTTCCTTCAACTCGGCATTGGCCTTTGTGATCTTGTTCTTCAGGTTCTCTTTGTAATTCAACACTTTGGCGGCTATTTCCGTATCGCCAAGCGCCAGCATTTCGGCAGCAAGGATGGCTGCATTGAGAGCACCGTTCACGCCCACCGTGGCCACGGGTATCCCAGGAGGCATTTGGATGATGGACAGCATGGCGTCGAGGCCATCGAGCATACCCTTGACGGGCACGCCGATGACGGGCAAGGTGGTGTTGGCCGCAATCACGCCAGGCAAGGCGGCGGCCATGCCAGCGGCGGCGATGATCACTTTGATGCCACGGCCTTGGGCCTCGCGGGCAAATTGTTCCACCTCTTGCGGCGTGCGATGCGCACTGAGGGCGTTCATTTCGAACGGGATGGCCATCTCGTCAAAGAACTGCGCGGCTTTTTCGAGAACGGGAAGATCGCTGGTGCTTCCCATGATGATGCTAACGATAGGTTCCATAACAAATGAATTTGAACGCAAAAATAGTTTTTTTTCGGCATCGCACCTACCGACAATTTCATTTTGTATATTTGTGTCGCCTTACCCACAAGGGCATCAAAAATTTCAATCTTCTGAAAATGAAAACAGTACACGTCATAGACAAAGATTTTGGGCTGTTCATCCCCCAAGAAAAAATCGAAGCCAGCATCCAAAACGTGGCCGAACAAATCAACCGCGACCTCGACGGCATGAACCCGATGTTCCTCGTCGTGCTCAACGGGGCCTTCATGTTTGCCTCCGAACTGTTCAAGCGGGTGACGATTCCGTGTGAAATCAGTTTCGTGAAGCTGTCGTCATACGCTGGCACCGAAACCACCAGTGTGGTCCGCGAGCTCATCGGCCTCGACCATGCCCTGAACGGTCGGCATGTGGTTGTGGTGGAAGACATCATCGACACGGGCCATACGATGCGCTACACCATCAAGAAGCTCCGCGACCTGAAGGCCGCCGACGTGCGCATCGCCACGCTGTTCTTCAAGCCCGCCTCGTTCCAATACGACTACCCCATCGACTACAAAGGCATGGAGATCGGCAACGACTTCATCGTGGGCTTCGGCTTGGATTACGACCAGCAAGGACGGAATTTGCCGGATATTTATAAAATCATCGAATAATAATGCGGAATTATGAATGCGGAATGCGGAATTAGGGCAAAGTCCAGCGTCGCATCGCGATATTCAGCATTCAGCATTCCACATTCCGAATTAAAATTTAACGCTATGCTCAACATCATCCTCTTTGGCCCTCCGGGCGCTGGCAAGGGAACCCAGTCGGAATTCCTGCGCGAAAAATATAACCTGACTTACATCTCCACGGGCGAAATCCTGCGCGAGGAAATCGCCGCCGA
>ODAI011306625.1_pt1 | contig 14567 bp, 9 predicted proteins | sample 1539321 | NCBI WGS metagenome assembly ODAI01 (sample SAMN02144231, study PRJEB22623) | gut metagenome | biome: sheep rumen | host: Ovis aries | place: New Zealand
CTCTGCTGCGGTTTTCGATTCATTTTTTATCAAAGATAATCAGGCAAAATTGTGAAAAAAATGCAGCGTGGCTGGGAATTAAAAAGGCTGACCGATAAGTTTAAAAAACACGGTCATTCCGAACTTGTTTCGGAATCTCGAAACTATATTCACCATGACGATACTTATTAATCCCGTAGTCAAATGCCCATCGTCCCGTCCACCGCCTACGCTCCGAGTCTTTCAAAACAGCTCTTTCTTTTGTACATTCTCGCAACCGCTTCAGGGCATTTTTGAGTCCTCTGTTGCGGTTGGCAACTTGTTTTTTTGACGAACGTGGTTTATACTGTAGCAAGCGACCGGAGCCGTTCGGAGAGTGAGATTACTGGGGGACGGTGCACAGGAGGCCCTATGGAACAAGAGGTTGTGACAACCCGGACTAGGAATGTTGATGCCGCAGTTTCGGAGTTGTGCGGAAAACTTAAAAAGAACCCTGGTTCGTATCAGGCTGTGATTTTTTTTGCCGCTATAGATTATGATTTCCCGCTTTTATCACAGAAAATAAAGGAAAAATTCCCGGAGTCCGAGGTAATCGGTGCCAGTACTGCCGGTGAATTCTCGGATCAGGGATTTACCGAAGGAAGCATAATACTCACTACCATGAGCGATTCTTCCACACGCGTGAAGGGTGTTTTTATTGACCAAGGAAGCAAGTATCCCATTTTATACAAGTCCGACATCGAGGATGCTCTCAAGGCCTGCGGCATAAGAATCAACGACTCGTCTTCACACAAGGATGCCTTTGCGTTGGAATTCACGAATGCCGTGTTCAACGCAGAAGAGACAATCCTTTCGAATTTCTACGCCATCATCAAGAATGACAAATTCCGTCTGGCAGGGGCAACCGCAGGATACACAGGAAACACCCCGAAAAGCTACGTGAGTTACAACGGAAGGACCACGCAGGACGGAGCGGTGATGCTTTTCGTGAAGACAAAGTGTGCCTTCGACATAAGACAGGAAGACATTTTCAACCCCACGGGAAAGCAGGTCTTCGTAACGGAATCCGACACAATGCGGCGCGTCATTTCCACAATCAACGGACGGGCTGCAACCACGGTTTATGCCGAACAGCTTGGAGTCAGCGAATCACAGGCAGCCCAGCAGACTTTCGAAAACCCGTTCGGAAGATTCGTCAACGGCAGTCTTCACATCGCGGCTCTCGCATCGTTCACTCCTGACAAGAAAATCACCACTTTTGCGCGCGTGACACCGAACACAACCCTGCATTTGATGCACATAGGAGATGCCATGGAAAAGGCGGACGAGACGTGTGCCGGCATAAAAGAGGCAATCCCTCGTCCTAAATTCACAATAATGATGACATGCATCACCCGGACGATGTATTTCGCAAGGAGCAATATGCAGAAGGACATAATCAGCAAATACCGGAACACTTTTCCAACCTTCTGCGGTTTTTCATGTTACGGCGAGCAGATTGACCGTATTCACTGCAACCAGACTCTGGTGACTTTAGTAATGGGAGACTGACATGGAGAATCTTGATCTTGTAAAAAGCGGAAAGGAAGCGGCTGACATTCTCATCACATATCTTGCGAAGGATGCAATGGGAGCGGATTTTCTCAAGGATTATCTTGCCAATGCGAATGCAATCAACGAAAGCACCCATTCACAGCAGGAGGCACTTCAGAAAATCGTTGATGGAAGTTCAGGAATAAAAGAACAGGCGAAGGGAATTGCTGAAAAAGCGATGCAGAACAACGAGCGTCTGAACTCAATCTACGATGCCATCGAAAAACTCGGGAAATCCGTGGAACGCATAGAGCGGGAGCACCGTCTTTATGCCCAGCAGTTCACCGAACTCATCACGCAGGCCAAGGAAATCAATTCGCTGGTTGACTCAATCAAAAACATTTCGGCGCAGACAAACCTTCTTTCGTTCAACGCCTCAATCGAAGCGGCCCGTGCAGGAGTCGCCGGAAAAGGATTCAGAATCATCGCAAACGAAGTCAAAAAACTTTCCGACGACACCGACAAAACCTCTGAAACAATCAAGGCAAAGGTCGACGCCCTCACACATTCCATTTCTTCGCTGGAAAAAGAAACGTTCAAAAACACCGATGATATGTCCAAACTCACGCAGGAAACCGAATCCACACTTGAGCGCTTCACCAATGTGCGCACCATAAACTCGGAAAACAATATGAACGTAGGCGGCATCACCGAATACATCGAGCAGAACATCGTTGATATAAACGACCTGATTGTGAAAGTGCGCAAAGCGGAGGAAGACAACAAAAAGACCCTCACAAAGTTTGCGGTTTGTGCATCCGAAAACGAAATGCTCTTCAACGACCTCTATTCGTTCGCTTACGAAATAAAGGCCATCTTCAAGGAGCTTTTGAAGTAAAGGTCATCGGAAATCTTCCGTGAAGTAAAAATCATCCAATCCCTGTCCGACTCTTCCGGCGGGGATTTTTTTTTGGACGGCACTGCTCATTCACCGTCGCTTGCACTCGGGAAATGTTCATGCGGCCGTAAAACCCGTTTTCCGTGGTTTCATTCCTTCGGAACCCGGCTCCGCCGGGCCACTACAACCGGGCGTAGGTGCCGATATGTTTAAAGGCCTGATTCCATAAATGCATCGATGCTTTTCCAGCCGGCACAGCGATGAAAATTTTCATTTGGAAATTCGCAGTCCAGGTTCCAAGGCCTGTCAAAAACGGCAACTTTTAAATTCGGAAGATGATTCAGGAATTTGAAAGCCATAGGTGAATCTTCCACTGCAAAATCAAAATGCATTTTATAATAGTCTTCAAGTCTGAGACTGAATCCACTGTTTTTTGTAAAAGAGTCGCGGCCGTATTTGTCAAGGCAGAAAAGTTCCGCACCATTCAGTCCATGTTCATCAAGCCACTGCCGCGACGGTTCAAAAGAACTGCATGGACGGCCTGTAATGATTGACACATTATGGCCTGAAGAAATCCATTTGTTTATTGTCTCTGAAGCTCCCGGGGTTTCTTCGTAAGAAAGGAGGACTTCCCGCGTGTGTCCTTTTTCCATGATTTCCTTGTACTGTTCGTCAGTCAGCTTAAAAGATTTCTGCAAATCAAAGTATTTGATTTTTTCATAAGGCACATCGACACCGAACATTTTCCTTACGCTTGCCGAAAAATATTCCGCTGTTTCACAAAGACAATCATCAAAATCCACATAAATATTCATGCTGTTTTTCCTTTTCCGCTATAAACAAAATCAATGCAGGAATAAACTATAGCGGCTTTGCAATTATTGCCTGCCGGGTTCCTTCCCATTTTCCCCGTTTTTACTTTTCAATGCCGCGGATTATTTCTGCCGCTTCTTTGGGTTTGTCTCCCTGCGGGGTGTGACCACATCCTTCAATTTCGAAGAAGGCTTTTTCAGGAGCAGTAATTTCTTCATAATATTTTTTTGCAAGAGCCGTTGGACATATCCAGTCCATTTCCCCGCTTATAAAATACATCGGCACTTTGAAATCTGTTCCGTAAAACTTCATTCCGTCTTTCATCTCATCGCTGAAAACATAGTCATAAAGAAGACTGTTTTTGCCGTATGTTTTGTCTAAATCCGCATTATCAAGGAACATCCATCTTATGTCGTCGAGTCCAAGATATGGTGAAAGTGCTCCATAAATAAATCCCTTTTCAGGGAATTCAGGCTTGTTGTATGGTCCTGTAAAAGATCTAAGCTCACTGATTGTAAAAAGACTGGGCGTATTCAGATATGTTTCCAAGGCTTTGGTCATTTCTTCTGTTTTATCTCCTGCCTTTTCCGCTTTTAACAATGCATTTTCATAAGCAAGTTTGTCGCCTTCTAAAAAACTTACCACCTGCCCGACACAGATTGTTTTTTCAATTTTTTCAGGATGCATCAGGGAATAACGGACCGCAAGAATGGTTCCCCATGAGTGTCCAAACAACGTGACTTTTTCCTGCCCGAATCTTACGCAGATGTAATTTACAAGTGAATCCAAATCGCTTAAAAGCTGCTCAACATCCGCAGTCTCATTTTGGGGATCTGCTTTTTTGTTCTTGTAATAAGTTCTTCCGGAGCCTCTTTGATCCCAGGTGATGTAAGTGTAATCATCGAGAAGATAATCCATGAAGCAGTAATCCATCATGCCGTCCGGACTTGTCGGGCCTCCATGAAGGAAAACCACAACCGGACTGTTTTGGTTTCGTTCCATCACCCGGATGAATTGTTTTTGGCCGTTCAGCTCAACAAAACAGTCTTCCGCAACCGGATTTTTTGCACCGGCAAATGCTTTTATGAATCTGATGTTTCTGATTCCGAAATATGCGATGAAGAAAATGACGAGCACAATCCCAATGACCGCACCAAACCTTTTTAAAATCCTGATTGGAAGACAATGCCTTTTCTCTTCAACAGCAGATTTTTGATGCTGCACATGAATGCCAATGTGACCGATTCCAAGAATCGTTACGGCAAGGAGCATGAATGCATTTGCACCGTAGAGTCCCAGAACAAAGAAGGCAAGAACCGGATACGATGCGCCGGCAACAGGAATACCCAGGAACGGTGAATAAAAATCCTTGAGAGTCTTTGCGCTTTTGAAATAACGTATCCAGTACAATTCATAGCAAATCATAAAGAGAAAAGAAAGTGCAAGAATCGGAAGTGAGGAACAGCGGTTAAGGTCGATGTTGAAATCCGTGAAAATCAATGCAAGCACGGTAACCAAAACTTCGCCGGAGCGTTCAAGTGCAAGCAGGAATTTGTTTTCTTTTACAACTTCCTTTTCGTAATCTGCCGGTTTGTTTTTTGTCCAGATGATATTCGGGATGTACAGCATGCAGAGATAAATCAATCCGACGTAGGAAAATCCTAAATGAAACATTTTTTATATCCTCCCCAATTCAAAGACCCGTTTTCTTTCACAGGATTTTTTCAAACTTCAATTCAATGATGCAATGTGTCCGATTCTGAAAACGGGAAAAACCGCCGGCGTTTTTTCAGTCTGCGTTTCCTTTGAGCCGGTTCCATTTTGCAGTGATTGAATAAAGCTCCAGTTCCCAGACAGCAACGTGTTTTAACGCCTCATGGTTCCAGTCAAAGCCGCGGCACATTTCATCGCGGGCAACACAGAGTTCGATTCCACGCACAAGTTCATCGCCCTCGAGCAGACGGATTTTTGCTTTTGCCATGACAGAGCGGTATCGTTCCGTAATGTCGCGATATTCGGGAATAAGTTCCATGCCGTCGTCTTTTTCCATTTGGACCGAACAGAGATTTGTATTCTGCAGAAGTTCCCATCGTCGGCCGGCTCTTGCTCCGTGAACATAAAGACGGATTATTCCATCTGTAACCGTGTATGCAAAATTCATCGGCGTGATGTAAGGGAAGTCAGGTTCATTTCTGTCGTAAAACCCAAGACGGACTACATGACAAGAGTCTATCATTTGAATGATGGTATCGAAATCTGTAATCTCGCGGTCCTTTCTCCGCATTTTGTGACTTATGAAAATTCCTGCTGCACATAAACGCTTCAATTCTTTTCTCAAAAATTCATAGCGTTCTTTTTTTTCCTGTTTCACAAAATGGACTTCACGAAATTGTTCGGGATTATTTTCATAGCAGAGTTTCTCATCTCCAAACTGCTCGCTTGTCAAATCGAATATGCACTCACTTCCGTCCGCACGGGGAATCACATTGTAGCAGTGATAGTTTCCTCCTTTGCGCGGAATACCGTAAACTTTTCCGCCGAAAATATCCTGAACCAAAAATGCCGTAATCGAACACTGACCTACCGTGCGGTTTTTCACAGACCAATTTTCACGGAGGCGGGGCGCACAGGTATATTCACACCACACGGCGCAAAGGGCTTCGTACATTTCCCGCGGATTGTTTATGCCAGCAAACTCTTTTGCATTTTTACTTGCGGCCGGGGCAACATCAGCGGTCTGCCAGCCGTAAAATCTGTAGTTCATATTTTCTCCTGAATCATTTCAAATCCCAGATTTTCAGTTCAGTGTACGGATCGCATTTTGCGAGTACAAGCCGATCGGTTTTTGCCGTGAAGGGGGTGAACATTTCCTGCACAACGGCGAAGGCTTTTTTCAATGTCTCCGGGTTTAGTTTTACAGCAACGGCGGCATGAGGCACCCAGTTATTCGGAAGATAAAGTCCCCTGTTTCCAGGTGCGGCGATTTTTTGCAGACGTTCGTTTACGGTTTTGTTTGCGTCTCTTAAAAAATCATTCATAACAGGCGCAAGGTAAATCACAAAAGGATTGAAGACACCGATTGAAGCAAAAACGACTTCCTTTCCTCCCTCGATTTCCGATGCAAATCTTTCACATTCATTTGCAATTTCCCTTTCGTTTTCGCCAAGCACCATCGCCAGCGTTACGTGGGGAGGAACATTCGCAGTCTTCATATATCCGACTCCGGTTGACTGCGCAACTTTGTCTATCATCTTCTGAATCCTGCTGTTTGTCGTGTCATCAAAATATAAAACCACCGCATAATCGCTCATACGAATTCCTCCTATCATCATCTTACTTCTTTCCTTATTCTGAATCAAGCCGGGAATTGTGTTTTGTAACAGGCAGGGGCAATCAGGGGCTCAGCATCAGTTCTGCGCTGGGACCCGCTGACTCATTTTGAACTCTTTGCATTTTGCTTCATGCTGAAGCCCCTGCAAGGCAATTGACACGGGAGGCGTTTTGTGATAGTCTGCATTCATAGACGAAGACGTCTGTCTGATGGAATCATTTTCCGTGGTTTCATTGGACAGGCGTCTTTTTTTTTGCGAAAGGGGGCGTGTATGTGTGGATTTGTCGGAGCATTTGATTTGGAAACGGGCTCGGTTCCGTTGGACCAGGGACTTAAAGATGAACTCAGGGCCCAGGTTCTTGCAATGTCGAAAAAAATCAGGCACCGCGGACCGGACTGGAGCGGCGTTTATACCGGAAGAAATGCCATCCTGAGTCACGAAAGACTTGCCATAGTCGATCCGCTTAGTGGAAAGCAGCCTTTGGTGAGTGAGGACGGTACGGTGATTCTTGCGGTGAACGGCGAAATCTACAATCACCGGAAGATTCGTGAAAGATACAAGGGAAAATACAATTTCAAGACTCAGAGCGACTGCGAGGTTATAATCCCGCTTTATCAGGAGATGGGTGCGGGCTTTCTTGAGGAATTGAGCGGCATATTTGCTTTTGCACTGTATGATTCAAAGAACGACGCTTATCTTGTGGGACGGGACGAAATCGGTGTGATTCCTCTTTACCAGGGGTGGGACAGCGAAGGACGTTACTATGTGGCAAGCGAGCTCAAGGCACTTGAAGGTCATTGCCAGACCATAGAAGAATTCCCGAACGGACATTATTTTTATTCACGCGACAAAGAGCCGGTGAGATGGTATCACCGTGGATGGGAAAAATTCGAGACGGTGGAAAATGCGGAATGTGCCTGTGCGGATGACGGAAGCGTTGTGGCTCCGGAAGTGATTTCCCGTGTGCGCAAGGGACTTGAGTCTGCGGTGAAAGCCCAGTTGATGAGCGATGTGCCTTACGGAGGGCTTTTGAGCGGAGGGCTCGATTCCACGATAATTGCGGCGGTGACTCAGAAATTCAGCAGGATGCGTGTGGAAACGGAAGACCGGCAGGAAGCCTGGTGGCCCCGTCTTCATTCGTTTGCGGTGGGGCTTGAAGGTTCCCCGGATTTGATTGCCGCAAAAAAGGCTGCTGATTTCATCGGCACTGTTCATCACGAAATCCACTTTACTATTCAGGAGGCTTTGGATGCTCTGCCGGATGTAATCTACCACATTGAGACTTACGACATCACTACGGTGCGTGCATCCACTCCGATGTATCTTCTGGCGAGGGTCATAAAATCAATGGGCATAAAAATGGTTTTGAGCGGTGAGGGCAGCGATGAGCTTTTCGGCGGATATCTTTATTTCCACAAGGCTCCGAATGCGAGGGAATTCCACGAGGAACTGGTGCGCAAAATGAGCAAGCTGCATCTTTACGATTGTCTTCGTGCAAACAAGAGTCTTTCGGCATGGGGTGTGGAAGGCCGTGTCCCGTTTTTGGATAAGGATTTCATAGACATCGCGATGGCCCTGAATCCCAAGGACAAAATGAACATAAGGCTTCCAGATGGAAAACAGAGGATGGAAAAATGGATTCTGCGCAAGGCTTTCGAGGATATTCTTCCTCCTGAAATCTGCTGGAGACAGAAAGAGCAGTTCAGCGACGGTGTGGGGTACAGTTGGATCGATACTTTGAAGGAGATGACTTCTCGAAAAGTGAGTGACACCCAGTTCGCCCAGAGGGAAAAAAGATTCCCGGTGAACACTCCAGCCACAAAAGAGGAGTATTACTACAGGGAGATTTATGCAAGTCTTTTTCCGTCGGAAAGCGCCGCTCTTTGTGTGCCGCATGAAGCCGGGGTTGCCTGTTCAACTGCAAAGGCTTTGGAATGGGATGAGGCCTGGGCAAAAATGGACGAACCTTCGGGAAGGGCCGTCAGCGGTGTGCACGAAAATTCCTATTGACCCTTTTGTAGGAAAGTTTTCTTCATAAACCCTCTCTGCTTTCCCGTACTTCAAATTCTTTGGCATTTATGATACAATCAAACTGGATTTGACAAAATTTTCCAGGAGATTTTTATGGATCAAAAAAGGCCCAGAGGGCGTGAAAAACATGTCACCGGAAACAGCACCGGCGTACATAAACGTGGCGACGGACTTGGCACAGGACCGGTCGGATCTTCAAACGGATATTCAGGAAGAAAAGGCAGTTCCGGAAGCGGGTCAGGCCACACAAGGGCAGCCATAGGAGGCGGACTTTCCCTTCCCGTAATCATAATCGCGGTTGTTTTCCTCCTATTTAAAAACGGAGGACTCGGCGGACTTCTCGGAGGTTCGTCAAGCGATACTCAAAGCCAGACTTCCTATGAAACGACCGCCGCACAGACAGACTCATCATCGGGCGGCATCGGAAATCTTTTGGGCGGACTCCTCGGCGGCGGTTCTGCAAACAGCGCATACACATCATCGTCTGGAAGCTATTCAAGTTCTGCCACTTCTTACAGCAAAGTGGACACTTCCGTGGCATCAGGCTCCCGTGCAAAACGCACACGGATTTTAGGCAACGGGCAGGACACGGTTACGCTCATGGTCTATATGTGCGGCACAGACCTTGAATCACAGCACGGAATGGCGTCTTCGGATCTGGGTGAAATGGCTCAGGCAAGGTACGGCGACAATGTGAAAATCATCGTCTATACCGGCGGATGCAAAAAGTGGAAGACCACGGGAATCAGCAGCAGCACGAACCAAATTTACCAGATTGTTGACGGCGGTCTGAAACGTCTTGTGGAAAGCGATGGTGCCAAAGTAATGACAGATCCTGCGACACTCTCCTCCTTCATAAAATGGACGGCCCAGCATTTCCCTGCAAACCGCTACGACCTCATTTTCTGGGATCACGGCGGCGGTTCGATCAGCGGCTATGGATACGACGAAAAGAATGCTTCGAAAGGCTCAATGAATCTTGCGGGAATCAACAAGGCTCTCAAGGCGGGCGGCGTTACATTCGACTTCATAGGATTCGATGCCTGTCTTATGGCCACCGCGGAAACAGCACTCATGCTCAACAACCACGCAGACTATATGATTGCATCCGAAGAGACTGAACCCGGAATCGGCTGGTACTACACCAACTGGCTCTCTCAGCTCGGAAGAGACACATCCGCATCGACACTCGACATTGGAAAAACCATCGTCGACGACTTCGTGGCACAGTGCAATCAAAAATGTCCGGGACAGAAGACCACGCTTTCCGTCATCGATCTTGCAGAATTCGCAAACACGGTTCCATCATCACTCACGGACTTCTCGAAATCACTCACGGCGCAGATGAAGAACAAGGACTACAAATCAGTTTCCGATGCCCGCTATGCCACAAGGGAATTCGCAACAAGCTCAAGAATCGACCAGATCGACCTCGTGGACCTCTGCAAAAAACTCGGCACCGCTGAAAGCAAATCTCTTGCAAAGGCTATCCAGAGTGCAGTCAAATACAACAAGACATCCTCAAGCATGACGAATGCCTACGGAGTTTCAATCTACTTCCCGTACCAGAGAGCATCCTACGTGGACACAATGTGCAACACATACGAGCAGATTGGAATGGACGATGAATATGCCTCGGCAATCAAACAGTTCGCAAATCTTGAGGTCAGCGGCCAGGTTGCTTCGGGAGGTTCATCCGCATCTCAGGGCTCGCTCTTCGGTTCACTTCTCGGCACACTCGGAAGCGGCTCCTTCTCTTCATCATCCGCGGCAGGAAATGCAGACGTAATCGGCGACCTGCTCGGTGCATTCCTCGGTGGCGGTTCAGGCATGTCAGGAATCATCGACGGACTTTCAGGAAGAAACACTGACTTTATGTCAGACCGGGCGCTTTCCGTTGACGACACTGCCGGCTACATTGCGATGAACTATTTCGACGCAACGAATCTTCAGTGGACGAAGGAGGGCTCACAGTATGTGCTTGGACTTCCCGAATCACAGTGGGGCATGGTGCACGACCTTGAGCTGAACATGTTCTTCGATGACGGAGAGGGCTTCATCGACCTGGGACTCGACAATGTCTACGACTGGACGGAAGACGGAAAACTCATCGCCGCAAACGACCGCACATGGCTTGCAATAAACGGACACCCGGTAGCCTACTACCACGAGACCACCGATGAATCAGGAGACGACTACACAATCACCGGAAGAGTCCCTGCTTTCCTCAACGGCACACGCGTGAATCTGCGGCTTGTGTTCGACAATGATCATCCCTACGGATACATTGCAGGCGCACAGACCGACTATCAGGAAAAGGCCACTCTCACACAGGCAAAAACCCTTACCCAGCTTGAGTTGGGTGACGAACTCCAGTTCATCTGCGATTACTATTCATACGACGGAGATTATCTGGACAGCTACCTGCTTGGAGACCCTGTCAAAGTCGATCGCAATATGGAAATCAGCAATGTCGATGTTGGAAACGGCAGTGTAAAAGTAACCTACCGCTTCACCGACATCTACAATCAGGAGTACTGGACTCCGAGCCTCACATTCTGACACTCCAAAACCGGCAGGACTTGCTTTTTAAGGTATTTGGGTTTATCCTTGAAAAAAGGAGGCCACCGTGAAAAAATGGTTCTTGCCGGTAATGGCAGTGTTGACTTTTTCCGCATTCGCAGACGATGTTTCCCTTGACTCAAGTGTTTTAAGCACTGACGGAAATACACCTTCCTACATCGAGTTCTCCGGAACATACACAGCCGGACAGACTACATCCGCAGACTTGATCCGCGCAATCGGTGCAAATCTCGGAAAAGAAATCACCTTGAAGCAAAAAGACGCATCTCCTCTTGCCGAAGGAAATCCGAAATTCAAATACAGTGCCGCAAGAATCTACGGCAGTGAAAAACCCGGGGCCGACATCCTCTATCTTGGAAAAAGTGCCGGTGTGGACACGATAAAATGCCTCAGGATGATTGTCTCGGGCTACATCCGGGAAGCATTCGGTTCCTCCGCGGAAGAAAGCGACATAATTGCCGCCGCGGTCTGTGATTGGAATGCACGCAATTACGGAAACACGTCTTATTTCAAAAGCAGATTCGACGAAAAGATTTTGGACCCTTTCTCGGACTTGTGCACGGATGCAGGGCTTCCCTCCGACTACAAGGAATGGCCCAACTCACGCATCGTGATTCCGCATCAGGCGGCAGGAAGTGCCACGGTGTCGGCGGTTTCAGCAGTTGCAGCCGCAGCGGAGACAATCTTTGAACAGGAGGAAGATCCGGAACCCGCACTTGAAGAGGAAGAAGAAATCCCCGCTGCCGAAGGACCTTCAATCAGTGCTGTCGAATCCCCCCGTTCACTCATCGCAGGAGAGGAGGCTGACATAATGAGGGAACCTTCCGCAGTCAACGAAGACAACGGATGGCCCTGGTGGTGGATTATTCTTCTGATTATATTGCTCCTCATCATTTTGCTGATTGTGCTGATTTGTCTTTTCAAAAAACGGGCAGCGAAAAACACTGGTAAAGAAGTCGAAAGACAGGTGAACGGAACCGGACCTGAAATCACCGTTTACGACGGAAGCGGCGAAGAGACAAAACTCCTCGAACGGATAAAAGAAGAAAACCCCGATGTGGACATAAAACTCGACGGTTCACTCCCGTTCTACTACAGACAGGGAATGAAGATTCTGATGATTGGAAAAGACAACAACGGAATCGACGGAAGCGAATACAGCGAGGCAATGGTAAAAGCATACAAGGCTCACAGGATTGCATCGAAAAACGGATTTATGACACCCTCGGCCCACATAATCCACAGACGCACTTTGAAATACGTGTGGGGACTTCAGAAAGACCTCGACTACAAAGACATTCCCAAAGCAAACGACCTTGCCGACATCGTTGGAGACGAAAATGGTTTTTCCTTTGCACGAATCAACGTGATAAAAAATGCGGAAGTGGGAAGTTCATACGCAGACGGGGAAAAACTCATTCAGGAGCAGATCCGCATATTGAAACCCGACCTTGCAATAGGTATGAAACTTGACTGGGAGGCACTGGACAAACTCGGAACGCCGAAAGAGATTGACAGCGAAGGAAGCACAAAACTCTACGACATGATCGATGATTCAGGCTGGAAATACAAACTCATAAATGCCGGAATCTACTTCAGCGATCCGAAGGGCGGCGATGAAATCCTTTATGAGGAAATCCGACGCCTTTTCAAGAAACTGTAGACTAGTTTTCAAGAAGATAAGTCCTCATCAGTCCTTTTCCCTTCACTTCAATTTCGACAGGCTCACCATATGTGTGCTGCCTGTTGCTTTGTTCCCAAATGGCCTCAGTCACGTGAATACGTCCAGGAGTTCCCGTACTTTCCATGCGGCTTGCAACGTTCACAGTGTCGCCCCAGATGTCATAAATGAATTTTGTTTTTCCAATGACACCAGCCACAAGATTTCCGCAGTTCATTCCGATTCGTATCTGAAGATTCAGATTATGTTCCTTGTTGAATTCATTCACGTCATCCATCATGCCCTGGGCCATCTTCAGCATAAGTTCCACACCGTTGTTGTCATCTTCCTCGGTGAGTCCTGTTGCTGCCATATACGCATCCCCGATGGTTTTGATTTTCTCAACGCCACCGAAATTCGCACGGAAGTCGAACATCGTGAAAAGCGAGTTCAATATATTGACAACTTCATTCGCATTCATTCCGTCCGACATTTTTGTAAATCCTACAAGATCGGCAAAAAGCACGCATGCATTGGGATACTGCTTCGCGATGAGAGCCCCCGGATGCTCTGTAAGTTCCTGGGCAATGGTTTTCGGCAGAATATTCAAAAGCAACTGTTCAGCCTTTCCTTTTGCCTCCACCAACTCCTTGTTTGATTTTGCAAGGGCATCAGCCTGATTCCTCAATTCCACAGTCTGCTTCGCCACTTCCTTTTCAAGCATATGCTGATAACGCTTCATCTTGCGCCACCGGCTGTAAAGAATCAGAGCAACCGCCATTACGACGGCAAGTCCGACAAGCACCCAGAACCACCACAACTGCCAGAAATACGGTTCCTTCACCACGATAAGGGAATTTTCTATTGCACTCGGAACGCCCTCTGAATTCTGCGCCTCCACGAAAAATTCGTAAGTACCCGGTTTAAGGTTTGTGAACGAAACTTCCCTGTTTGACGACCACGGAGAATACTCATTCTCGAAGCCCATCAGTTTGTAACGGAACTGCATCTGCTCGGGGGAGACAAAACTAAGGCCCGTGAATTTTATGCTAAGACGTTTTCCTTCAGGAGGAATCACAATCTTCTGAAGTTTTTCATTCTGAGGTTCGTTGTCTATGGTCACATACTGAAGCTGCACCAGGGGTTCGGTTTTATTCGTGACTTTCACCGGATCGTAAATTGCAAATCCATCAATCAGCGTGAACCACATTCTTCCGTCTTCGTCTTTCATGCTGAGTGATGTCGATGTCACACCGCCAGAGCGAAGACCGTCGGAACGTCCGTAGAGTCTGGAGTCCAAATGAGAAAGAAGACCTTTCGCCATCATCTGCATCTGCGAGAACTGAACCGAAAACACACCTTCATTTGATGTTAACCATGCGGTATCCGTGTAGTCGGTGAGAATCTGAAACACACTGTCACCCTTGAGTCCGCTGGAACTGTTGTAATTGAAGATGGATTTTTCAGTCATCCGTGAAATTCCGGTTCCCGTGCAAATCCAAATGGCACCGTCCTCCATTCTTCTTATTTTGAAAATCACGTTGCCGGCAAGTCCTGTGTCTGTGGAATAATATTCTTCAATCTTCCTGTCGCGCATCACAAACACACCGCCGCCGTCTGTGCCGCCCCAAATCGAACCGTCATCATCTTCGTACAGTGCCATTATGAATTCGTTCGGAAGTCCGTCTGCCATGCGGAGTGTCTGAACTTCTCCCGTTGCATGATCCACAATGCTCAG
>ODAI013885033.1_pt1 | contig 14567 bp, 9 predicted proteins | sample 1539321 | NCBI WGS metagenome assembly ODAI01 (sample SAMN02144231, study PRJEB22623) | gut metagenome | biome: sheep rumen | host: Ovis aries | place: New Zealand
AAAGGGCCGGCCCGCCAGGGCCGCCCCAGACAGTCGGCCAAGCAGCATGCCTGTCATCGCGAACCAGTGCCCGTTGTCACTGGTGTGGCGATCCGCATCCCGAAAGCCTTGATAACACAGCTGTTTTGAAGAGGAACAGATTGCCACGACCAGTTTGCGAACTGGTCTCGCAATGACATTTTGGGCTTTGTCTACACATTGCGGCGGCCCTTCGGGGCCGCCTCGTTTTTTTGCGGCGGAGGGAGGCGCAAGAGTGGGACTGTTAAAAAATTTTTCATATTTGGCCGTATTCCATTGACACCTTTTTGTAAGAATGTTATACTTTCCCAGAATAGGATAATTGCGCATAGTTTTGGTTTTCCCTACTCCCGGCGGTGATTCGGACTGTGCCGAGCGGCATGGGACCGGAGCCGGCGGGCTTCGGGATCGGAGGATGAGTATCGTGTTTGGGCTGAAAAAAACAACGATCAGCAACCGCGTGGAGCTGCGGGACAAGGTGGACGCCGAGGGCTTCCGCCTGGTGACCTCGGGGCTGCAGCCGCTGCTGTGCCCGGCGGTATACCAGGATGAAAACGGCCGGCATATCCTGACGTTTCAAACGGAGGAGCTGTCCAACCTGGGCGAATCCTCGGACCTGCCGCCGGAGTGGGTCTCCTCGCTGCTGCTGGCCTATTGCGGCGTCCTCCGCCTGGCCCTGGAGCGGGAGCTTCCGCTGCAGAACTTCCGCTGGGACAAGCGCTGCATCTGCTTCAGCAAGAAGGGCTTCTGCTTCCAGTATGTGCCCAACGGCGATGTGCGGGGCGGCGGCGATCTCCGCGCCCTTCTCATCCGCCAGCTCAAGGAGCTGCCCAGCCGGGACCCCAGAATCCCGGAGCTGATCCGGGGCCTCAAGCGCTGCGCCTCCAACGAGGACTGCCTGCGGCTGCTGGAGGACACGGCAGGAGGACCGGACCTGGGACAGATCCCCGCGGAGGACGGGGCGTACGCCCCCGACCCGGCGGACGCGCCCGCCTGGGAGCAGCCGGAGAGCGAGGCGGAGACCACCGGGCTCAGCCCCGGCTTCGTGCCGCCCCGTGTGAATCGGGAGGGGCCCAGCACCGCCTACATCGACAACAGCTTTGACGAGTCGGAGACGACTGTGCTCTCCGCTCTGCCAGAGGGGGTCCCCGTGCGGCCCGGCAGCGGGCCCAGGCGCGGCGGCCTCACCCTGGTGCGCACCAGCACCGGCGAGCGGGTCAAGGTGCGCGGCAGCTATTTCCTGGTGGGCTCCGACACCCACAATATGGACTACACCGTCCAGAACAGCAGCGTCAGCCGCCACCACGCCACCATCACCTGTGAGAACGATACATATTATATAATGGATAACAAATCCACCAACGGCACCCTGATGGAGGGCGTCCGGATTCCGCCCTATGAAAAGGTGGAACTGACCGACGGCGCCATCCTGACCTTGGGCAGCGAGGTCTTTCAGACAGAGATAGGGAGAGGATAAGGGAATGCGGTTTTACTCAGTCGCCCACACCGACGTGGGTACCACCAAGAAAATCAACCAGGACGCCTTCTGCCTGAAAATCGCGAGAACCTCCAAGGGCAACCTGGCCTTCGCCGTTTTGTGCGACGGGATGGGCGGCCTGCAGAGCGGGGAGCTGGCCAGCGCCTTTGTGACCAATGCCTTCTCCCGCTGGTTCGACAGCGACCTGCCCCGGATGATGCAGAAGAAGCTGGACTTCAACCTGGTCAAGCAGCAGTGGAACGAGATCGTCCAGGACCAGGCGGACAAGATCCTGCGCTACGGCAAGAGCCGCAACATCACCCTTGGCACCACGCTGACCGCCGTGCTGATCGCCGATGAGGGCTTTTTGGGCGTGCAGGTGGGCGACAGTCGCCTGTATAAGCTGGACACCGCCATCGAGCAGCTCACCAAGGACCAGACCCTGGTGGCCTTCGAGGTGGAGCAGAACCGGCTCAGCCCCGAGGACGCCAGCACCGATCCCCGGAGAAACATCCTGCTGCAGTGCATCGGCGCCTCCGAGCAGGTGATCCCCGCCTTTGTCTCCGGCCGCCTGCTGGAAAATGAGGGGATGCTCCTGTGCAGCGACGGGTTCCGCCACGAAATTTCCGATCAGGAGATCTTCGGCATCCTCGCGCCGCGGGTCATGACCAGCGAAAAGATCATGAAAAAGAGCCTGATCGAGCTGGTCGACCTCAACAAAAAGCGCGGCGAGAAGGACAACATCACCGCCGTGCTGCTGAGAACATACCACTGAGCGGGAGGAGGATCGGATTTGGCACGTATTGGAGAGATCATCGAAGGCAGATACCGCATCGAGCGGGAGGTCGGCCGCGGCGGCATGTCCGTGGTCTACCGCGCAGCGGATGAACGAATCGAAAACAAGGTCTGGGCCATCAAGGAATTCCGCAAGGATAAAAACGACGCGGAGCGGGAGATCGCGCTGAACGCCCTGCTCCAGGAAGCCAATATCATGAAGCGCCTGGACCATCCCACGCTCCCCCGCATCGTGGACATCATCGATCAGCGGGACACCCTCTACGTGGTCATGGACTACATCGAGGGTCAGTCCCTCAACAAGGTCCTGGACCAGTACGGCGCCCAGCCCCAGGAGGCTGTGATCGAGTGGGCCAAGCAGCTTTCCGCCGTGCTGGACTACCTGCACACCCAGACGCCCCCGGTGATTTACCGGGATATGAAGCCCGCCAACATCATGCTCAAGCCAGACGGCAGCATCCGCCTGATCGACTTCGGCATCGCCCGGGAGTATAAAGAGGACTCCGGCGACACCATGGCCATGGGCACCCGGGGCTACGCCGCGCCGGAGATGTTCGGCGAGCACCCCCATTCCGACGCCCGCACGGATATCTACAGCCTGGGCGTCACCCTCTACCACCTGGTCACCGGCAAGAACCCCGCGGAGCCGCCCTATGAGATCTATCCCATCCGGCACTGGGACCCCACGCTGAACAGCGGCCTGGAGTACCTGATCCAGAAATGCACCCAGCTCAACCCCGCGGACCGCTTCCAGTCCTGTGCCGAGGTCACCTACGTCCTGGAAAATCTGGACAAGTTCGTCTATGAATATAAGCGGCAGCTGCGCCGCAAGATCAATCTCTTCACCGTCACCCTGGTGCTGACGGTGCTGCTGGCGGGAGCTTCCGTCGGCTGCTTCCTGGGCTCCCGGGCGGTGGGAGAGAACAACTATCAAAGCTACATCGCGGCGGACACCATCGAGGGCTACAACCTGGCCCTGGAGGCGGACGACCAGCGGCCGGACGCGTATGTGGGCCTGGCCAAGAAGCTCCGCGCGGTGGACACCATCCACCCCGGAACGGCGGAAAAGTTCCCCAACCTGCCCGCCACCGAGGTCACCACCGGGCAGATCGCAACCTGGTTCTCCAATGACCGGCTGCGCCGCCTGGAGGAGGCGGACGTGAACGCTTACGTCCAGGTGAACTACAGTCTGGGCCGCATGTTCTGGAACAGCAGCAGCAGCGGCAGGGACGTGATCGACAACGCCACCGCCTTTACCGAGGCCAACAAGTACTTCGCCAACGCCATCCGCGCCGCCGGGGATGACCGGGGCGGCCTCTCCGAGTCCCAGTATAATCTGGCCAGGGTCTACTATCTGGCCTCCTACTTCCAGCTGAACAAGGCCCAGATGGACAATCTGGACGACGGCGACTTTGAGGTCAGCGAGGCGGCGGTGAAGGCCGGGGTCTACGGGGGACAGAACGGAACGCTCAGCAATCCCTACTACGCGTACTGGCGGACCTGCCGGGACCTGCTGAAGTTCCTGGACGGGGACAACGACGTGTCCGACCAGGTGAAGCTCAACGCCATGAAGCGTCTGGCCTACATCCTGGGGGACAACTACCGGGCCTTTTATTCCAACACCCGCAGCAAGAGCGACAAGGTGGACGCCGATGAGATCCGCGGCATGTACGCGGACTTTGCCCGGGCCCTGCAGAATCTGAACGCCGCCGGCGTGGACGGCGCGGAGCTCCGGGATATCAAGGGCTCGCTGAACCTCACCGCGGAGTTCATCGAGGGGCTGTACAACATGGAATTGGAGGAAATCAGATAATGCAGGAGGCACTGTTTATTATCGGCATCGTCTGCGCCGCCCTGGGCGGCGTGGGGCTGCTGGCCTCTGTGGGCATGTTCTTCGGATTCCATATCCCCCTGCTGCTGAAGGATTACAACGGCAGCCTGGAGCAGCAGCAGATCGAGGAGATCCGCAGAAAGAACAGCGGCGAGGCCCGCAACAAGGGCAAGGTCAACGCCTTTGCGGCCCTGGAAAAGGAAGCCAGAGAACAGACCGTGCGTACCGTTGAGGAGTACGTGGAGGATGTGGAGACCAGCGCCCTGAGCGTTTCCGCCGAGGCCGGCGGCACCGCCGTGCTGCAGAGCAGCGCCAAGAGCGTGAATCCGGACTTCCTGATCGAAAAGAACATCGTCTTCGTCAGCACGGACGCCGTGCTGTGACAGGAGGGTGCATATGAGAAAAGTGAAAAGGGGGGAGCCGATATGAAAGCCTATCGGACGGCGAAGGCCTACCGGGGCTTGAACATCGCCTGCTTCGCGGGCCTGGCCGTCGTGATCATGCTTACAAAGCCGGCTGTAGCGAGCGAGAACAGAGCGTCGGTGGTTGCGCTGGGCATCCTGTTCTGGCTGCTGCTGATCCTGGGCATCGTGATGGGACTGAGCGCCGCCAAAACGGTCCGCCGGGAGATGGAACGCCGCGGCCGGGGCCAGCAGTGGACGTCTATCCGCATCGGACTGACGAGCTTTTTCCAAAGCAGAGAGGGCCTGATCTGCGATATCCTGCTGATCCTCTGCGTAGTCGGCATCGTAACGCTCCGTTTTACCATGCTGAAATACCGTTTTATCAGCTATGCGCTCCTGGGGGTGTTTCCGCTCCTGCTGGACCTGCACTGCTATTTCAACGGAAGAACATTTTGTTACATAGAAACCATTCGAGAAGAAAGGTCGGGACGTCATGAAAAGCATTGAAACCAGTCTGTTCAAAAGAATCCTCGCACTGACCCTGGCAATCATTATGATGGTCTGCCTGTCTCCCATGCAGGGGATCGTTGCCTACGCTGAAGGCGACGAGCCCGTCGCCGGAGACGAGCCGACCCCCGCAGCGCCGGAGGCAGGGGACGACCCCGCGCCCGCAGAAGATCCTCCCGCAGATGATCCGCTGCCGCGAATCGGCCGCATCGAAGTGATCCCCAGCTTTACCTATGACGGGAAAGAGCATGCGGCAGTCGTCGACGTGGAAACCCTCGACATGACCACGGCGGACACGCTCCAGTACAAGCTCTCCGGCAGCAAGGAGACTTCCTGGAGCGGGGAGAACCCCACGGTCAAGACGCCGGGCACCTATTTTGTCCTGGTGCAGATCGTCCGCGGCGGCGAAGTGGTCGCCGGCCCCAAGCAGAGCGATACCATCATGGTCTCCCCGGCGGAGAGCCACCTGGAGCTGGTGAACAGCGCCTACAATCCCAACGCCCAGGGCGGCACGCCCGTTGAGGTGAACCTGGCGGAGATGCCGTCCGACGGCTTCTGCTTCACCGCCAAGAGCAGCAACGAGATCAACACCGGCGCCATCACCTACACCCTGGTGGACAGCGAGAAGATCGCCAGCCTGAATGGCCAGGGCTTCCTGACCGCCACCAAGGGCGGCAAGGTGACGATCCAGATCGCCCAGGCGGCCTCCGAGGGCTTTGAAGAGGCAACGCTGGACGTGACCGTGATCATCAAGGCCGCCGAGACCGAAGAGCTGCTGAAGTTCGAGAACGCCAGCGTGGAGTACATCCTGAGCAACAAGACCGCTCCCTCTGAGCAGCAAGCCAAGCTGACCTACGACAACGACAACGCCCCCACCTACAAGCTGGAGGGCGACGCCGGCCTGACCGGACTGCTGAGCGTCGACGGGAACGGCAAGGTGACCTTCAGCCAGCTGAAGAATCTGGCCGATTACCTGAACACCAACGGCCCCTCCACGGTCAAGGTCGTGGCCGAGAAGGAGGCGCGGATCGAGAACGGCGTTACCGTCTATCCCGCCGCCACCGCGGAGGATACCCTGACCCTGAAGCTGGACACCGCCCCGAACCCGGCGGTGATCCTGCCGGAGATCACCACCACCCTCCCCAGCGGTGACAAGGTGACCTGGTACAACGACAAGGACGGCGTCACCGTCCGCAGCGGGAAGACCGGCTACCAGCTGAGCCTGGGCGCCAGCGCCTGGCGTGACTCCATTGCCATCAAGGGCGACGGCGTCTATGCCGAGCAGACGGTCTACTTCCGTCAGGTCTCTACCGGCAACATCAGCATCGGCAAGATCCCCCCGATGAAGATCGATACCAAAGCGCCCAAGCTGGGCGAGCTCAATGTGGCTTATGACTCCACCAGCGCGGTGCTGAGCATGATCACCCTGGGCAAGTATAAGAACAGCGCCACCTTCACCGTCACGGTGACCGACGCCGGCGACGAAGCGACGGCTTCCGGCGTCAACTGCGTACAGTGGAGCCTGGTAAGCGGCGGCGCGGAGGTCGACGGCGGCCTGGTCAAGATCGACGCCTTCAGCGGCACCGCCAGCTTCACCCTCAGCGGCTCTGTGGTCAATACCGAGAACCTGCAGGGCAGCATCCGGCTCAAGGCCTATGACAACGCCGGCAACGTGGCCGACTCCGAGCAGGGCACCGTCGTGATCGACAATACGGCGCCCACGCTGGAGAACGTGCTCTTCAACGGCGAGGAGAACAAGGGCAGCTACAACGAGCCCATCACCATCACCTTCGAGCTGAAGGACGACTACTTTGACCCCACCGCCCCGGTTGACGGCAGCTTCGAGGCCGCCTACACCGTCGGCGGAGAGAACGGCAGCTTTGACGTCAGCTGGGAGAAGACCGGCGAGGGCGTCTTCAAGGGCACCATCCAGGTCGGCGCGGACAAGCCGGGCAAGTATGAGCTGACCCTCTCCGGCAAGGACGACGCGCTCAACGAGATCGAGCCCTGCACCGTGAGCTTCTGCATCGACACCGTAGCCCCCACCGTGACCATCACCTATGAGAAGGACCCCGTGGCCGTGATTACGGATACGATCACCCTGGGCTTCTGGAAGGAGCCGGTGGACGTGTTCGTGAAGGCGGAGGACGATCTCTCCGGCGTGGAGTCGATCACCTGGCAGTATGTGGTCGATGAGCGCGCCAGCTCCACCGCCAGCACCTTCGACACCAGCGAGCACACGGTGAAGGAGGGCGACGAGAACGTCACCGCCGGCGCAAACGGCTCCCTGACCGTCACGATCACGATGGAGCCTCAGACCTTCGGCATCATCACCGCCTCCGCAGCCGACAAGGCCGGCAACGAGAGCGAAAAGGCCAACAGCGACCGCGTGTTCGTGGTGGACGACCTGTCTCCCGCCGTCACGCTGACGGTCGACGAGCCGGACAACGAGAAAGACGACGTCGCCTATTATAAAGACGAGATCAAGATCCAGATCGAGATCGAAGAGGCCAACTTCGCCTACACCACGACGGAGCTCAAGATCTCCAAGGACGGCGGCGAGCCTGAGCCTGTGGAGCTGAGCTGGAGTCCGAAAGACTCTCTGGACGGACCCTTCACCGCGGAGACCGTGATCACCGAGGACGGCGAGTACGAGTTCACCTTCACCTGCAAGGATAAGTCCACCAACGACGCCGTAAGCAAAGACTCCGCCGAGGGCGAGGACTTTGCCGAGGGCACCTACACCTCCGGCAAGCTGGTCCTGGATAAAACGGCGCCCGAGGTTACCCTCACCGTGGATCACGGCGGCGAGACGCCCGCCTTCTCGAAGGAAGAGTCCGGCGAGGGCGGCGAGAAGCTCACCCACGAATACTATAACACCAAGTCCGACAAGCACACCGCCACCATCACCGTTGTGGAGCACAACTTCTTTGCCGAGGACTTTGTGGACGCTCTGGTTTTCGAGGCCCTTGATTTTGGCGGGGATGATATCGGCGAAAGCATCACGGTCAACGAGGAACCCGTCTTGACTTCCAAGCTGAAGGAGCACCTGCAGGATAAGGCTAACTGGATGAAATCTGGAGATACCTACACGGTCAGCATCGTCTTCAACGCTGAGGCCAACTACAGCATCGGCCTTGGCGAGTATCAGGACCGGGCGACCAACGAGGCGAAAGTCAACGGCGCCGGCGCCATGTTTACCTACGACTACACCGCGCCCACGGTGGAGGTCACCTATACCAAGCCCGTGCGGGACGACAAGACCATCGCCTACTATAAGAGCGAGCTGGAGATCAAGCTCGTGGTAACGGATACCATTTCCGGCGTCGCCTCCGCCAGTATGAACTACAAGATGCAGGACGGCGTGAGCCCCATCAACCAGAAGAGCTTTGCAAGCCCCGAGGAGCAGGTCATCACCCCCGACTCCAGCAAGACCTTCACCTTCGTGCTGAAGGCCCAGGCCAGAGGCACCGTGTCCCTGGAAGCCAAGGACGTGGCCACCAATCAGTGGGTTGAAGATTCCGCCAAGACCAGCATCATCCGCGTGGTGGACGACAAGGCCCCCGTCGTCACCATCAAGCTCCCCGATCCCGTGAACTCCAAGGACGGCAAGGACTACTACGACAACGACTTTGTGGGCACCGTCACCGTGGACGAGGCCAACTTCTATAAGGAGGACATGGTCGTCACCATCGACGGGCAGCAGGTCCCCGTTACCTGGATCGAGCACAACGGCGACGTGCATGTCGGCACCTTCCCCGTCAGCGGCGAGGGCCAGCACAAGATCGTTGCCACCCACACCGACCGCTCCGGCAATGTGGGCACCGCCACTGTCAATAATGTGGTCATCATCGACAAGACCGTTCCCGTCATCACCGTCACCGGCGTGAAGCACCACTCCGCCAACAATGGGGACACCGTCACCGTGACCATCTCCGTGACCGACGCCAACATGAGCCCCGAGGACTTCGTGGCGCTGCTGCAGGCCATGGTCCGCGAGGGCAGCGAGCCGGGCGCCTACACCTACAAGCTGAAGGACATCGATCTCGGCGATCTGACCATCACCCAGAACGGCGATCTGACGACCTACAGCTACACCATCGAGAACCTGACCCTGGACGGCTACTATAAGCTGACCGCCACCGCCAGCGACCTTGCCGGCCACACCACCAGCACCATCAGCGTGGAGCGGGCGGACGAGCCCACCGAGGAGGAGAAGAACAAGCCCATCACCGAGGTCAACTTCTCCGTCAACCGGGAAGGCTCCGTGTTCTGGGTGGAGACCAGGCACAACTTCCAGGACGATCCCAACTTCATCGAGAACAAGCTGAACGGCGCTTACGTCAACGGCGACGTGAACATCGAGATCCACGAGGTCAACGTGGACCCGGTGAACACCGAGGACGACCTGAAGACCGTGCTGAGCCTGAATAACGGCTCTTCCACCGAGAAGATCGACCTGCAGGAGGTCAAGAACGGCGTGGGTAACTACGTCAAGAACGAGAGCCTGACCTCCACCGGCGGCTGGTTCGAGAGCGTGTACACCCTGGCCAAGGAGCTCTTCGTCGAAGACGGCGTCTACTCCTTCGACCTGGTGACCTACGACACCGCTCACAACAGCAACCTGGAGCCCGCCGATGAGGAGAGCATGATCCGCTTTACCCTGGACCGCACTGACCCCGTCATCGTGGCCAACGTCAGCACCGGCCAGCGCATCAACGCCCAGGAGTACACCGTGGAGATCACCATCACCGAGGCGAACCTGGACCCCAGCACCCTGCGCTTCTACCTGGACGACCAGCCCGTTGAGGTGACGGACCTGGGCAACAATGTGTTCAGCTTCGTCGCCACCACCGGCCTGAATCACAAGGTCACGGTGGAGGCCGGCGACCTGGCCCGGAACACGGCCGAGACCCTGGAGATTAACCGGCTCACCATTTCCACCAACCTGTTGGTGCTGTGGTACGCCAACACCCCGCTGTTCATCGGCTCCATCGTGGGCGTCGCGGGCGTGACCGGCGGTCTCATCGCCTTCTTCATGGGCAAGAAAAAGAAAAAGGAACAGGCCTATGCCGCGTAATTCCGTCCGCCCCCCGAAAAGCGGAAGCAAGCCGCTTTTCGGGGAGCCCCGGGCCCCAAAGGGGCCTGAGGGCGGGACAGGAAAATGAGGCAAGCACCCCACCGGCGGAGAAATCCGTCGGTGGGGATGCGGCTTTGTCCGCACGTGTATCCTCCCCGGGGAACGGGGGAGGACAGACGCCTGGACACAGACGCTCCAGAATACCGGAAAGGAGACGCCGCCATGATTGAATATGCAAGCTTCAGCAACAAGGGCGACAAGGCGCGCAACGAGGACGCGGTAAAAGTGTTCGTCAATCAGCCGCTGCACAGCTACGGTTTCGTCCTGGCCGACGGGCTGGGGGGACATGGCAACGGAGACGTGGCGTCCAACTTCGCCGTGGATTGCGTGGGCGCTGTGATCGAAAACGCCCGCAGCATGGACCGGGGCTTTCTGGAGGACAGCTTTGAGACCGCCCAGCGCATGCTGATGGAGGAGAAGGAGCGCACCGGCTACAGCTCCATCAAGACCACCATGGTGACCCTGATCATCAACGGCACCACCGCCCAGTGGGGCCATGTGGGCGACTCCCGCCTGTACTATTTCAGCTGCGGCAAGCTGCAGAGCCGCACCCTGGACCACAGCGTGCCCCAGCTGCTGGCGCTCCGGGGTCAGATCAAGGAGAAGGAGATCCGCCATCACCCGGACCGGAGTATGCTGCTGCGGGCCATGGGCGCCGAGTGGGACGCGCCGGCCTATGAGATCGACAACCGGGACGTGCGCTTGCGCATTGGGGACAGCTTCCTGCTCTGCTCCGACGGGTTCTGGGAATGGATCGAGGAAAAGACCATGCTGAGGATCCTGAAAAAAGGCAAAAACGCCTATGACGCCCTGCAGGAAATGGCGGACGAGGTGTACGCCAACGGCATGGGCAAGGATATGGACAACTATTCGGCAATCCTGGTAAACGTGATATAACAAACTGCGGAACGGAGGCGGCTTTATGGCAATTGTACAATGCGATCAGCACCATTTCTATGACAACCAGCGCTATTCCTCCTGCCCCATCTGCGCCAAGGGCGTGGGAGTGACGGTACCTGTGGACGACATGCGGGACGGAGCGACTTCCTATCTGGACGACTTCGACTATCCCCGGCCCTCCAACGACGCCATGACCCAGGGCTATTCCGACTATGTGGGCGAAGATGACCACACCATCGGCATCTTCACCGACGAGGAATCCCAGAATCAGCTGACGGTGGGCTGGCTGGTCTGCCTGAAGGGACCCGTGAAGGGCAAGAGCTACCCCTTCTTCTCCGGCCGCTGCTTTGCCGGCCGCGGCCCGGACATGGACCTGGTCCTGTCCGACGACAGGCACATCTCCCGGGACAAGCACTTCTCCCTGGTCTATGACCCGATGAGCATCGGCTTCTTCCTGGTGCCCGGCAACGGCCAGACCTATCTGAACGGCGACCCGGTTTCCGTGGCGACCCCCCTGAAGGAAGGGGATCTGATCAGCGCGGGTGAAAGCGAATACTGCTTCATTCCATATTGCAAGGAAGGACGTGTTTGGGCGTGAAAAAACTATTCAGTGTGATCCTGGTCCTGCTTCTGGTTCTGAGCATGATCCCCGGCGCCATGGCGGACGACTCCGACCTGGTGAACCTGGGCCGCGTGACGGCGGTGATGCCGGAGATCAAGATGGAGATCCACGGGACCGGCTACCGGCTCTCGGACATCCAGGCCTCCCTGGACGCAGACAAGCTGAGCGTTGAGAACGTGCATGTCTATGACAAGAAGACGGACTCGGCCTGCATCTACGTGGTGGTGGACCTGTCGACCACCATGGAAGCCAGCATGTACAACATCATCAAGAACCTGAAGGAGTTCAGCAAGGAGCTGGGCCCCCATGAGAAGATGATCCTGGTCACGGTGGACACCAAGGACGTCAAGACCGTGCTGGAAGGAAACGAGTCGGAGAGCGCGCGGGAGAAAGCCATCAACAAGCTCTCCATCACCACCTACGGCAGCCGCTTCTATGAGGCGCTGAGCTATGTCTACCAGCTCTCCAACGCCTCCACGGAGGTGTACGACCGGGAGTATGTGCTGGCCTTCTCCAATGGCATCGGCACCCAGCGGGGCAGCACCACCTACAACGAGGCTCTGGAGCTCTACAAGACCCACAATCTGCCCCTCTTTGCCTGCTGCTCCTCCAGCAACGACAAGAACGGCCCCAGCTGGTTCGGTGAGATCGCCAGAAGCTCCGGCGGCAGCCTGATTACCCTGCAGCACCGGGACGATTTCAAGACGCTGAAGGACGATTTCAACAACATGAGCATCGTGACCCTTCGCGCCCCCAACAATATTGCCGACGGCAAGACCCACGCGCTGACCGTCACGGTGAAGAACACCCAGATCAAGCTGGACCTGCCCGTGACCCGGCATACCCCGGACCGCACCCCGCCCACGGCCGAGGCCTTCTTCAATCCGGAGACCAAGGCCATCAACGTGAACTTCTCCGAGCCTGTCAGCGGCGCCACGGAGACCGGCAGCTACATCCTGCGCAACAAGGACGGGAAGATCCTGCCGGTCACCATCGTGGAAGAGCTGGGCGGCAACGGCTATTCACTGATGGTGGACGGCCTGAATAACGGCGACTACGTGCTGGACTTCCAGGGGATCGCCGACGTGTCCCAGGAAGCCAACCCCATCAAGAGCTCCCTGAGCGTGAGCGTCTCCGGTCTGAAGGCGCCGGTTCAGGTTGAGCCCAAGAAGCCCACTCTCAGCCCCTGGGTGATCGTGATCATCGTGGCTGTGGCCCTGCTGGCCATCGCCGGCGTGGTCCTGGCCATCCTGGCCAACGCCCGCAAGAAGAAGGAACTGGCCATGGCCCAGGCCGCGGCCGAGAACGCCGCCGCCTCTGCGGCCGCTGCCGCGGACGCGCTGGGGCAGGCCGGCTCGGGCGGACAGCTCTATGAGCATCAGGGCCCGGGCGGCATGGAGATCAAGCACCACGTCATCGCCCAGGAAGAGGGCGTGCGCGTCCGGCTGCTGATCCGCACCGGCCGCACCGCCGAGCAGACGGTGGACGTGTCCATCGCCAGCAGCCTGATCGTGGGCCGCTCGGATATCTGCGACGTGTATCTGGACGACCCCAAGCTCTCCCGCCAGCATTTCGTCATCGAGAACAGCGGCGGCAGCCTGTTCCTGCAGGATCTGGGTTCCCGCAACGGCACCTGGCTCAACGGCATCGCCGTGAAGGACCGCCAGGCGCTGGCCAGCGGCGACCGGATCCGTGCCGGCGTCTCCGACATTACCGTTACATACTGAGATCGAAGCCTTTCGATCCGAATACCCCGTAGGATGAGGTGAGTTCCCATGCCGCAGTTTGACAATTGCATCAATTGCTTTATGCCCATCGGCGGAGCGAGCGTGTGCCCCTACTGCGGCTTCGAGCCCGAGAAGGCCAGGAAGTACACCGGTGTGCTTCCCGCCTTCTCGATCCTGCGGGACCGCTATCTGATCGGGCGGGTGCTGGGCAAGGGCGGCTTCGGCATCACCTACCTGGCCCGGGACTTCTCCCGGCAGGACAACGACCCCCGCAAGATCGTGGCCGTCAAGGAATACATGCCGGCGGAGTTCTCCTCTCGCGGGAGCGACACCCAGTCCATCACGCCCTTTGCGGATGAGAAATCCCGCTTCGTGTTCCGCCACGGCAAGGAGAAGTTCGTGGAGGAGGCCAGGACCCTGGCCCAGCTGCGCAACGACCCCATCGTGGTGGACATTCTGGATTACTTTGAACAGAACAACACCGCCTATCTGGTGATGGAATACCTGGACGGCGCGGATCTGAAGCACCGGGCCAAGCAGACCGGAGGGACCCTGGACCCGGTCTTTGCCAAGAACGTGTTCGTCACCGTGGCCAGCTCCCTCATCGAAATCCACCGGAAGGGGATTCTGCACCGGGACCTGAGCCCGGACAATATCGTGGTCACCAACGACGGGCGCATCAAGCTCATCGACTTCGGCGCGGCCCGCAGCTTCGTCAGCTCCGAGAACAAGGGCATGTCCATCCTGCTCAAGCCCGGCTTTGCGCCGCCGGAGCAGTATGAAAAGAAGGGCAGCCACGGTCCCTGGTGCGATGTGTACGCCCTGTGCGCCACCTTCTACCACCTGGTCTCCGGCAAGCCCCTGGTGGACGCGCTGTTCCGCGCCCGGGGCGAGAAGCAGCCCAGCCTGAAAGAGCTGGGCGTGGCCGTCAGCCAGAAGACCTCGGACGTGATCGAGAAGGGCATGGCGCTGGACTATCGGGAGCGGTATCAGGATTTTGGCCAGCTGCTGAATGACATCGATATCGACTATGCGCCGCAGCCGAAGCCTCAACCGGGTCCGCAGCCGCAGCCGCAGCCGCAGCCTCAATCGGGACCGCAGCCGCAGCCTCAACCGGGACCGCAGCCGCAGCCGCAGCCTCAACCG
>ODAI013412257.1_pt1 | contig 14566 bp, 15 predicted proteins | sample 1539321 | NCBI WGS metagenome assembly ODAI01 (sample SAMN02144231, study PRJEB22623) | gut metagenome | biome: sheep rumen | host: Ovis aries | place: New Zealand
AGCTAAGGGTGCAGCTCAACCAACTTATTATGAAAACATGAAATGTACACCCTCAGGGATTCGAACCCTGGACCCACTGATTAAGAGTCAGTTGCTCTACCAACTGAGCTAAGGGTGCATATTTCTTAATTGCGGATGCAAAGGTAGAAGATTTGTTTTAAACTACCAAATGTTTTTCTTGCTTTTTTCTGCCTTTTTTCCGCCATTTCATCGAATCATTCCGGTGCCGTCAGGGAAACGTATGAAAGTCAGAAGGAAGAGAGCGTCGAAGGGCTACGAGTTGTAAATCGTTCCCCACAATAATTCCTTTCTCCTTTAGTTTCGCCTCAACGGTGTCGTATGCCAGTTCCGGCCGGTTGTTATCCCGACTGAGATGGCAGAGCCATACATATCGGAGTTCGGGATGATAGATCTCGGCCAAGAAAGATGCTGTATCGTCATTGCAGAGATGTCCGTTCTCACCGGCGATACGTTGCTTCAGAAGAGCAGGATATCGTCCGTGTGCGAGCATTTCAGCATCGTAGTTGGCTTCCAGGATCAGGTAGTTCGCCTTTTTGACGTATTGACGGATGGTCGGAGTGATATGTCCGACATCGGTGACGAAGCAAAAGTTCTTATCTTCTATCTGAATGGAATAACCTACATTATCCGTACTGTCGTGAGGGACGGAAAAGGCCGTGATCATAAAGTCCTTGATGTAAAGAGGTTGCTCCTTATAGATATAATGAATATTCGCAGCCGACAACTTTTCTGTCACACAATAACTTTTGTTGATACCTTTGTGTACTTCGGGAGTGGAATAGATAGGAAGAAAACATTTCTCGCCCAGTATGCCGACAGCCTTGATATGGTCGGCATGATCGTGCGTCACAAAGACTGCACGAAGCATGTCGAGTCCAATACCATGGTCTTGCAAGCGTTTCTTAATGGTTCGAATGCCTAAGCCTGCATCAATCAGGATTCCATAGTCGTCTGTCCCCAAATAATAACAGTTACCGCTACTTCCACTTGCCAAGCAGAAAAAATCTACCTTCATCCGATTCTGTTTTTATCGTGCAAAGATAAGAAGAAAATCAGAATTCGTCTTCAATCGTCCGGAGGATATTGTATATCATCCACCCAACTTGCGTGATTTAGTAAAACATGTAGTCGATGAAGAGATCCGGTAGGTCGAGATAAACCGTTGAGGACGTGCTGATTCCGACAAAGCCCAAACCTTCCTTTACATTGTTAGGAATCGTGATAGGTTCAGTCAACGCTGGCTCGTAGTTGTCGTATCTCAGATAGTTCATGGCCTTCAGGTACATGTAGTGATCCTTGGAAATGTTTTGCAGGGATACCTTCAGTTTTCGTTCCACCCGCTCATTGTCGAAATAGATTATTTCTCTTCGGTGCTGTTCATCCGGCTCGGTATAATATTCATTGCTGATGTTTTCTAAACTGGTCATATCGTTCTTTGGGGCATAGATTCTAAGTGTACAGTCTTTCCCCTTGAACTGGACATTGGTAAATACGGTGTACATATTGAGTACGTATGTTCCCCAAATATCATCTTCCTCGTTGGTGATGACGTTTCCTTCCGAGATGATCGGATCATCCATCGAGTCAATCATCAGGACTTTAGATTCTTCACGGACAATATCCGTCTCGGGAACCCTATAGCTCTTGTCGGCATGCATGAACCTCTTTTTGTCGACCTGTACAGCCAATCTGTAATACTGATTGTCCAGGTTGTTTTCCCGGATGTGGACCATCATCTTTAAATACGGCTCGTATCGATCCTCATATATTCTTCTCGATACACTGCTCGTGTCGACTTGTTGTATCATCGTAGGCTGTTCGGGAGCAATCACTTCGGCAGTGGCATGAAGCGTGCCGCGGTTGGCTTCGGCTTGAAGCACGATCTTATCGCCGGGATGAAATGTTGCATTGAACTTATACCGAGTAACCGGTTTCTTAATGTATTTGTGAGTGATATCACCGTCGTCGAAGTAAAAAGCATCTGTCCAATACGACGTATCTATTTGTGCTTCGGCTACATATGCATCGTTGACGTAACAACTGAGCTTGGCATTCTCCAGCTCTTTCATCTTCTTCGAATAGCTGGAAGTGAGATAGACATAATGACATTTCTCTTCTGTTTGTAGCAAGGCATTCATAACCAGTTTCCCTTGCCCGTCTTGTGGGTCATATGACAGTTCTTTCTCACACGATGTGAGAGTCGATAAGCATATCAGAATATATAGTAACTTTCTTTTCATTGTTTAAAATTTTAGAGTATAACTGAATGATGGTACGATGGGGAGGATTGTTAGCTTCTTAACCTTGACATCTATTGTTTCGACAGTCAGTCCATCTTCCTTTTGGGGCGTAGCCCAATAGTCAGGAGTCCTCGTCTCTACAAAGACTAAGTTTGGATTCATGGCATTATAGATATTGTAGAAGCTCAAATTCCAGATACTTTCTCTTTGCTTTTTCAGTTTGCGGTGCAGGTTGATACTGACATTCAAGCGATGGCTTGCAGGAAGGTGATAGTTATTGCGACGCGGCACATAAAGGTCGTAATATCCATTGCCGTCAGGGGTGATCGAATATGTCAATCGTTCAGGAACCGTCATGTATCCGCCTGAATTGAAAATCCACGAAACGCCTACATCCCATTTATAATTAAAGCGATGGTTCAAGACTGCACTCAGGTTATGTCTGCGGTCGTATTTGTAGGGGAACCGTTCACCGTTGTTGATGAATCCATTCTTAAACTGTCTATCTGTTTTCGATAAGGTATAGGCCAGCCATCCCGTTGTCTTACCTGTCGTTTTCTGAATCAACAGTTCTGCGCCAAAGGAGCGACCTTCGCCCATCTCCACCTTGTTTTCCCAATTGGCGCTGCTACCCATGAACGACATTCCGTCTTGATATTCCAGGACATGATGAAGTTGTTTATAATATCCCTCCACACTAAATTCCCATCCTTTTAATCCGCTGTAGTACAAGCCGGCAGAATACTGGTCGGCAGTCATGGGCTTGATGTTCTTGGTGATAGGCACCCAAAGGTCGGTTGGCATGGTAATTTGTGTAGAGGAGAGTAGATGCACATACTGGGCCATTTTGGAATATCCGGCCTTGACACTCCAATCGTCCGAGAACACGTATCTGGCAGCAAGCCGTGGTTGCGGCACGATGTAGTTTTTCTTTTGGGTATAGAAACCGTTGAGGTGTACACCTACGTTGATTGATACTTTGTCCGACAGGTTGATATGGTCTTCAGCATATAGCGTGTATTCTCTTCCGATAAGTTGACTACTGTTTGCATTCTTATAGATCGTATCTGTCAGTACTTCGTCATTCCTTCCTTCCTTCAGTTGCGAGTTCATGACTTCAGGCCGGAAAGTATGGAAGATGAATTCCCCACCAAACTTAACCTGATGGTTATGAACGGGCGTATAATCAAAATCCAACCTTCCACTCCAATCCTGAATACCTGATCGATAGTCGGAATGATACAGGTAGTTGAATGTTCCAGCCTCGTTTACGTTAATCTGTCGGCTGCTTACATCCATCCTCATTCGGTAGCGGTTGTATGCAATCGTCAAGTTTCCAAAGAGTTTCTGGTTGACCACATGGTTCCATCTTCCCGCAACAATCAGGTTTCCCCAGTTCAACTTCGTTTTATCCCGATAAGTGGATGTCGCATATGGGGTATCATTCTCTGGCTCATGGATGGATGATTGGTAATGCTCCTGAGTACTGAGATGGTCTCCTCCCCAATAGACATTGACAAACGCACGGTTTCGGTCATTGAACTGATGGCTGACTTTCGCATTCAGATCGGCGAAATAGTAGTTATTGTCTTTCAGTTCCTTGACAAAAGGAGTGAATAGCAGGGAGTGAACCGTTCTTGCACTGATGGAATACGATGTCTTATCCTTTATGATAGGGCCCTCCAGGTGTAGTTTGTCTGAGATGATACCGACGCTGAACATTCCACCAGCCTTTTTCAGGTTTCCATCGTTTGTACGTACATCGACTACGCTGGACACACGACCTCCATATCGTGCGGGAAAGGCTCCTTTGTATAGCGAAACATTTTTTACAGCTTCGGATTGAAATATCGAGAACACCCCCAGCAGGTGGTCAGCGTTATAGATGGGGATACCATCAAGCATGACTAAGTTTTGGTCACTACTTCCTCCCCGGACGAACAGTCCTGAGAATCCTTCCGTCCCCGCTTGTACGCCAGGCATCAGTTGGATGGTCTTCAGCAAGTCGGGCTCTCCTAAAAAAGTAGGCGTGTTTTTAATCTGTGTCATCGGGATCTCGACCGATCCGGGATTCATCGAGTGTAATCCTGCTTCTTTGTACGTAGATGTGACGACTACTTCCTCCAACTGGTTTTCTGAAGGCACCATCAGTATGTTGACGACCGTATCTTTGCTCAGATAAAAATGAGGATGCTGTGTTTGGTAACCCAAATACGAAACATTGATCGCCACAGCACCCTCGGGTATAGTTAAGGTATAAAATCCAAATTGATTGGTGGCGGTACCTTTCAGGCTGTTGGTGTCGTACACGTTGGCCCCCAGCAGGGTTTCACCCGACCGTTTGTCTTTGATAAAGCCACTAATGGTGTGATTCCGCCTTTGCTTGGCAGATTCTTTCTTTTCAGAAGGAGTCAATATCACGTGATACGCCTTTATCTCATAGTGGAGAAGCTGATCATCCAAGGCTTCCGACAGTATTTTCTGAATGGGATACCGAGTAGCATGGAGAGTGATTGGGTGGGAGAGACGTACGTTCTCGCCATAGATAAAGGTGTATGGAGTATGTTTCTCGACCTCTTGAATAAATTCTTTTAATGAAACCTTTTCAAAGTGTAAGGTATAGGTCTGCTGATTCTGTGCCATCGATGTCTGGATGAAGCAGCAGAGGAAAAGAAATAGGATGGTTCGATGGATGATTGAACCGTTAGTTTGTTTCATAGATTCTACCTGTTTTAATGATAATCGTATCGTTCGCGTTGGTATATGTGAAAGCTGAAGCCTTCTGCAGCAGGTTCAGGATCTCGTCCAACGACTCATCAGAACGGAAAGTGGCGGTAATCCGATAGTTCTTCAGTGTCTCATCCTCAATGATGATTGGCCTATGATAGGTTTGTGTCAAGACATCCACAATATTTTGTAGAGTCTCTTGTTTAAAAACCATCGTGCTTGGCTGTTTCTCATGAGCAGGAATTTCCACTGAAGGTTGGGATGAACGGGGCTCTACAATCAGCTGATGATAAGTAGCCCAGCCCAACAGACAGATGAAGAAGACGGCAGCCACTGAGCTGACTCTTCGCCAAATCACGAATCTGTGTCGGCGAACTTCAGCCTTCCTTCTGGCTTCCAGCTTCATCCAGGTTCGTTCCTTTGAGTACGCTCCTTTAGGAGAGCGGGTGGATTGAACCAGACTGTCGAGTACCTTGTCGAAATTATCGTTCATTTCTGTCTTTTATACGATAAACAGGCGATTTCAATAAATTCCCTATTCGTAAGTATCTTTTTTATAATTAAATTATGTTAATGCCTCCCTAAGAAGTTGTAAAGCCTTCTGTAACTGTGCATCTACGGTCTTTTCGGTAATATTCATTTCCGAGGCGACTTGCTTGTACGATTTCCGTTCTTCACGAATGGCAATAAAGACTTGTCGGCATCGTTCCGGTAAACGGTCCAATGCCTTGACATATCTTGCAAATAATTCTTCGGATATCAGTACCTCTTCGGGTGAATCGGAGAAGGCTGCCTCATCGAAAGTCGTATCTTCTACGGAGAGAGCCTGATGGTGACTCTCTTTCTCCAGCGTGTTTAAGGCTACGTTCTTGGTGACGGTAAACAAATAGTTCTCCAGATTCTCGATGTCTGAAAGAGTACTTCGCTTATTCCATAGATTCATGAAAGCATCTATCACCACTTCCTGTGCCAGACTTTCCTTTTTCACATAATAATATGCAATACGAAACAGTCGGTCGTAGGTAAGGTTGTAAAATGACCTGAAGGCTTCTTCAGAATCATCTTTCATCTCTCGTAAGTATCTCCGTAGATCTTTTTCAGACATCCTTTTAGGTTTGGGCTGCAAAGATACAACTTATTTCCCAAACTTTGTCTGAATTACATTTACGATATAGTCATTTAATCTTTCCAGTGAGTTGACCATATCACCGAATGTCATTCCTAACTTATAGTCGTACAACTGGTTGTTGACGTTCTCAATGTTCTTTGTCTTTAAGGAATCGCGCAAGTTGTTGATTTCATTTTCAAGGCGATACACGTTTTTGGCGGTAAACTCGTTCCGATGTCCGTGAATCACGTTCGACATGAGGTTGAGTGAGTTATCGCATAGGTCCATCATTGAGTTTAGTTGTATGATTTGTTCCGATGTAAAATGTTGTCCTAAAGTGTGATAACGCTCAAGTATCCTCGCTTGACTATAACATGTATCAGCAATTGATTCCAATTCACCGATAACTCGGATCATTTGACGGATTTTCTTTTTGGTGTCGTCGCTCAAATGGTCGTCGCTCACTTTTCCTAAATAGTTAGCAATCTCTATTTCCATTCGGTCGGCAAACTCTTCCTTGTCGCTGATTTGTGAAAAGTATTCTTCAAACCGTTTATCATCCGTTTCCTTGACAGCCAGTCGCACGACATTGAACATCTCATGAACGTAATCGGCAAATCGGATCGTTTCTTTTTGTGCCTGAAGGATTGATATTTCAGGGGTCTGTACTAAGTTGGCTTGAATGTACTGAAGTGAGAACTCTTCTTTTGGCTTTTGCTGCTTTTCCGGTAATATCCAGCATACGATTCGCTCTATCTGTGGGATGAAGCTGATGAGGATAAGCGTGTTTGTCACATTAAATAAGGTGTGGAACATGGCCAGTACGACGGGAAGTCGTTCTGGTTGACCGCCAACGGAAGCATCATAACCTACCAGGGAACATACGAAGTTGACAAATGGATAAAATACGATGAGTACCCAGATTACGCCAAAGACATTAAACAACAGATGGGCCAGCGCTGCTCTTCGTGCCTGTGTACCTGCCCCCATGGCTGCGAGGTTGGCTGTCGCTGTGGTACCGATGTTTTCGCCCATTACCAGGGCAATACCCAAATAGATGGGTAATACTCCCGTGGAAACAAGTAAGATGGTGATAGCCATCACGGCTGCCGATGATTGTACGATGCACGTGATAATGGTTCCTATGGCAAGAAAAGCAAATACCGTCAGGTAACTGGAAGTGTCGAACGAACTGAAGAATCGGATAGCTGCCTCATTATGCTCCAAATCCATGTCCTTGCCTGCTGCACTCAGCATAACGAGTGAAAGGAAAAGGAAAGCCGTACCAAAAAGGAAGTCGCCGAGATAACGGTGTTTCTTGCGATAGATCAGAACCATGCCGATGAAGAATGCAGGGAACACGATGCTGGTTAAGTCGACAGAATATCCTAAAGACATGATCCAAGCGGTCAGTGTCGTGCCGATGTTTGCTCCCATAATTATCGAGATAGCTTGTGAAAGCGTCAGCAATCCGGCACTGACAAATGAAACAGTCATGACAGTAGTTGCGGAGGACGACTGAACGGTGCAAGTGACAAAGGTACCTGTCAGCATGCCGGTCAGACGGTTTGTAGTCATCTTTGCTAAGATGTGTCGGAGTTGAGGTCCTGCCATCTTTTGTAAAGCTTCACTCATCATGCGCATTCCGTAGATCAATAGTCCAAGTGCGCCAAGCAGTCTCAATCCGATCATAAAATAGTTGTCCATATATGTTTCGATAGTTTTTCGGCTGCAAAAGTATGACTACGGAGATCCCCAATCAAAAAAATGGTATTAAGATACCATTACAGCGACAATATTTAACCTGATTGTAACGTTCTTATCAGAACTGTTTAGATCACTTACGTGATGCCCTCCATGTCTGGAGCATCACACTGATGATGATGAGCGACACGCCGATGTAAAACGAGAAGTTCAGCTCGCGCGCTTCATTAAAGAAGAGAAAAGCAATGAGGATGGTGTAACACGGCTCCAAGTTATAGGTCAAGTTCACTGTAAAGGCAGAAAGGTGCTTGAGTGATTGTATCTGCAAGATGTATAACCCGACGGTACAGACGAGCGACAGACAAAGAAGCCAGTACAGATTGTTCCCCTGCGGGAATACGATCACAGGCTGTGAGGAAGGGAAGACCAATAAATAGAGTGGAATGATACACGAAAGGAAAACCAGACCGCCCATCATCGAGTAAAGGAGTGTTGTGCTGCTCGACACATCTGCCGAAATTTTCTTGTTCAGCGTGCCGTACAGGGCTGCAACAAACGAAGATACTACGCCGACACTGATTCCCAAGCGGTAGCGGGAATCGAACGAGAAGATACATAGAAGTCCTAAGACGGTGATTAGTGAGAATAGAATCTCTAAGAAAGAAACTCTCTTATGGAAAACAGCAGGCTCGATGAGTGCCGTAAAAAAGCCGACCAGTGAATAACAGATCACACCGATACTGATGTTGGATAGTTTGATGGAGCTATAAAATAAAACCCAATGGAAACCGAGTAGGGCACCAGCCAACGAGAGGTGAAGCAACTTTCGTGAAGTGACTTTGGGCAGGCCTTTCAGTAGCAGTAAGAAAACCGAAGCAAAGAACATGCGATACCACACGATATTTACCTCATTCAGTGTGATAAGTTTTCCAAACAATCCTGTAAAGCCGGCAAGCAATACGGAAAGATGTAATTTGATAAAGGCGTTCTGCTTCTCTGTCATTATTTGTCAACCATCTATTTACAAAGGTATGATTTTTTCAATGATAAAGACAATGTTCATCATAACTTTATTAGATCAAACTTTTTTGCAGAAGCCGTTTGACTATTCTCCAAAGCGTCAAATCTTTTTCCAAAAACGTTTGAAGAATTCGCGAAAAATTTGTCCTGTTGATCCATTTGCCAGATGAAGATGTTGGGAAGTGTAGGCATAAAAAAACTCCCTTGGAATAATCCAAAGGAGTTTACGTTTTCTGACGATTCGATTAAGCTTCAGCAGGAGCAGCTTCTTCAGCAGGAGCAGCAGCCTCAGCTTCAGCTTCTACCTTTGCAGCCTCTTCAGCAGCCTTCTTCTCAGCTACCTTAGCAGCGATTTGTTCGTTCACCTTCTTCTCGGCTTCCAAACGAACCTTTGCAGCCTCTCTCTTCTCAGCATCCATCTTAGCCTTCAAAGCATTCAAGCCATTCTGCTTGTCATTCTTCCAAGCATTCAACTTCATCTCAGCCTCAGCTTCGCTGAATGCACCTTTAGCTACACCTGTCATCAAGTGCTTCTTCATGTAAACACCTTCTCTTGAAAGGATGCTACGAACTGTGTCTGTTGGTTGTGCACCAAGCATTACCCAATGATAAGCACGATCAAAATTCAAATCTACTGTGGCAGGATTGGTATTTGGGTTGTAAGTACCAATTTTCTCAGTAAATTTACCATCACGTGGTGCTCTTGAGTCAGCAATAACGATTGAATAGAACGCATAACCTTTACGTCCTCTTCTTTGCAATCTGATTTTTGTTGCCATTGTTTAACTTTTTAAATGATTGATTTGAATTTTATGCTAATATCTCGTATTAGCGGCTGCAAAATTATACAAATTTCTGATATCGACAAAGTTTCTCCTTATTTTTTTGCTTTCATGCTGCTGCGAATCAGCCATCCAATCAATAATAAGTAAGCAACTAACGATAAAACTTCGCTCCAAGGATTCTGTTGCCATGCTGCATTGAACATATCGATGTCGATAAATTTCAGTCCTGTACTCACTACACCTAACAATGCACCACCGGCAATCAGTCCGCTGGCCAGCAGAGTGCCTTTCTCCGTGCGTGCCTGGTTCACTTCTTTGTCTTTGCTGCGCGTTGACACATACCATTGGACAGCTCCTCCGACCAATAGGGGAAGATTTAAGTTCAACGGAATGAACATACCCAAGGCAAAGGCGAGGGCAGGGACTTTGCAAACGGTTAGTACGATTGCTATCAGTGCACCGATACCGTAGAGCAGCCAAGGTGCTCCGACACCATTCATCAATGGGTCGATTACAGCTGCCATCGCATTGGCTTGAGGTGCGACCAATGCTCCGGAAGAAAAACCATAGGTCTTATTCAAGATCATGATGACTCCACCAACCGTTGCAGCAGATACCAACGTACCGAGGAATTTCCATGTCTCTTGCTTCGCAGGTGTCGAGCCAATCCAGTAACCAATCTTCAGATCGGTAACAAATCCTCCCGCCATTGACAAGGCTGTACAGACGACACCTCCCATGACCAATGCGGCAACCATACCGCTTTGACCTTTCAGTCCTACGGCAACCATGACAACCGAAGCCAGTATCAAGGTCATCAACGTCATGCCTGATACCGGATTGGTACCGACGATAGCAATGGCGTTGGCTGCTACTGTAGTAAATAAGAAAGAGATCACTGCCACTAACAACAAAGCGACGATACTATAAAGCAGGTTTCCTTGCATCACATCCAAGTAGAAGAACACGAAGATGAGCAGTAAGGTGAAGATGGAAGCGAACAGGATGAACTTCATCGGCAAGTCTTTCTGTGTTCGTTCAATGGCTTCTTTCTCTTTTTTCCCGCCAATCTCGCGGACAGCTAATCCGGCTGCACTCTTGATGATTCCCCACGACTTGACGATACCGATGATTCCGGCCATGGCGATACCTCCAATACCAATGCTCTTGGCATATTCGGTGAAAATCATTTCGGGCGACATCTCACCAACGGTCATCGTGATGTCAGGGTTCCACATATTCAATACTTGGTCGCCGAAGAACAATGACAGCCCCGGGACAATGACCAACCAAACCAACAAAGAACCCGCACAGATGATTGCTGCATATTTCAAGCCAATGATATATCCCAAACCGAGCAGGGCTGCACCCGTATTGATTTTCAGGACAATCTTTGCCTTTTCAGCAATGGTGGCTCCCCAGTCGACAACCCGTGTTGTGAAGTTCTCGTTCCACCAGCCAAAGGATGCAACGATGAAATCATATAGTCCACCAATCAAACCGGCGATGAGCAGAGGCTTAGCCTGACTGCCTGTCTTCTCACCTGAGACGAGGACTTGTGTGCCAGCAGTGGCTTCCGGGAATGGATACTCGCCATGTTTTTCCTTGACGAAGTATTTCCGGAAAGGAATCAAGAAGAGGATACCTAAAACTCCACCTAAGAGCGAACTGATAAACATCTGCATGAAGTTGACCGTCATCTCCGGGTATTTTGCCTGAAGGATGTACAGGGCGGGCAGGGTAAAGATGGCACCGGCTACGATCACACCGGAACATGCACCGATAGACTGGATGATGACGTTCTCGCCCAAGGCATTCTTTCGCTTGGTGGCACTCGACAATCCGATTGCAATGATTGTGATCGGGATGGCCGCTTCAAACACTTGACCTACCTTTAATCCTAAGTAAGCAGCCGCTGCAGAGAAGATGACTGCCATGATGATACCCCAAGACACCGACCAGGCATTTACCTCCGGATATTGTTTTTCCGGCGAGAGCAATGGCTCGTACGATTCACCTTCTTTGAGAGGTCGGAACGCGTTCTCGGGCAATCCGATTTGTTTTTGTTCTTCCTTATCCATAATAATCTTTGATAAATTGTATTTCACAAACAGCCATAAAAATAGCGAATATCTTTTGGATATCTTTCTTTTACAAGTAAACGCACTGATATACAATCACTTAAAACGCAAAAACGATAAATGGGTTGCACAATAGGTAGCATATAAAACAATATTTTGCCAAAATCTTTATGACAAAGATACTAAATCCTTAACTAAATGGAAAAAAATAAATGGGCTGATTTAAACATAAAAGAGAAGACAGCGATTATTACTGCAATTGCAGCGTTTGTAGTTGGGTGGGGTTTAACGATTAGTGGCTTCATTGTTCCCCCAATGGGCGAAGTAGCCGATAGTGTACTATGGATTTTAGGCCAAGCATTAATATACTCAGCAAGCGTATTTGGAATTACATCATATTTTACCACAGAGCAGAAGAAATTAAGAAAAGAAATAAGAGATTACTTAGATGAAACTATTGTTGAAAAGAATATTCACCAATAACCAATACACCATATCACACATCTATGTTGATGGTATATATTTGTGCGATGCAATAGAGGACACAGATAGAGGATTGGATGATTCAATGACAGAGGAAGAGATAAGGGCAAAGAAGGTATATTGTGAGACAGCGATACCAACAGGGGAATACAGAGTGATATTAACGTGGAGTATGAAGTTTAAGAGGTTGATGCCAAGATTACTTAACGTTAAGGGCTTTGACGGAATACTTATACATAGCGGAAACACAGAAAAATCTTCATGTGGATGCCTTATTGTAGGCTATAACAAGATTAAGGGAAAAGTAATTAATTCAAGAGAAGCGTTTAACAAACTATTCAGTTTACTTAAAGAAACAGAAGAAGATATTTCTATAAAAATTACCTCAAATTATTGATTTTTTCATTTTGCCGACTATTTATATATAAAAGGCAAAAATATGAACAGATTTAAATTAGACTACTATTACAACAACAACTGCAAATGTTGTGAGGGCTATTCTACCGTTTTATATGATGTAGAGCAAGCACTATCGATTCCACTTATCTATCACAACACAGAAGAAGAACATAACCTACCAAACATTGCAGGAGTACCCACACTTATACTAAGCCACGAAAATACAGAGATAGCAAGATGGATGGGAAAAATGACCTACCCCAATGTAACGGATAAAATAACTGAAGCAATCACCAACACAAATGACCAATGAAGAACATCTCCAAGAGTTTTATGATTTTATCGTCAAGAATGATAAGAGGCTGAGGAAGAACCTAAAGAAGAATATCACATATGACCCCGATATATTTGATGATGCCTATAACGAAGCGATAATGAAGGTAGCAAATGCCATATTAAACGGAAGGAAGGTTGATGATTTTGAGCAGTATTTCTTTATTGCTTCCAAATTCGCCTATATTAAATATGACACAAAGCAGAAGAAAGACAAAAAACTAAACACCCCAATCGATGATTTTGACAGCATAGATGAACAGTACAGCGAAGAAAGAGACCACAAGATTAGCAAGTTGATAGACATAACACAAAATATATTGGAGAAAAACTTTAAGCCTTATGAGACGGATTTGTTTATGGTTTACTACAAGTTGAAGGCAAATGGCAATCAGGTAAGTTATAAGAGGCTGAGTGAGATAACAGATATCCCACTTAAAGAAATCACACAGATAATTAAGAACCTTAAACTATTCGTGAGAAATAATGAAGAAATAAAAGAGTATAAAAAACGACTTTTGAATGATTAATTTATTAGACATATGGCTTTTAGTGGTAGGATATCATTTAATTTTCCTACTCACTTATGTATTAGCCTTTAATAGCAAATATAGACTATCACAGATAAATGCGTTTAATAGAAAACCTTTTTCGTGTTGGAAATGTCTCAATTTTTGGGTGATGTTATTTATATCAATAAATATTGCGTGGTTTAATTTGTATTGTGGTGCTGTAGGCTTATTATTAACGATATGCTTCACAGCAGTCCTAATCATAGATAATAACCCTTAAAATCTTTATAAAATAAAAAAACAATATGATGGCAGTATCAAGAAATAATAACTATACATTGGAAAAGGCATTAAAATGTCAGCAATACCTCAGAGAAATCGGAAAGAATAAGAGAAACTTCCCCGTTGAAAAATTGGTAGCATACCACAACGAAATTAAGGGAACAAATTATTCTGCTGATGGTTGTAAACCATGCCTCGCTAACAAGTTATATAACGGCCTACAAAACTATTTCACATTTGCAAAGGCTGTGCTAATAAATAACAAGTTGGCAACGGAGGAAGACTTTAATCCAAAGGAAAAGGTCGTTGAGTTAAAACCAACGGAAAAGGTAGAAGAAGAAAAGGTTGTTGAGTTAAAACCAAAGAAGAAAACAAAGAAGGAGAAGGATGATGTTTCGAATAACGATAAATGATAAGGAATATAACATACCAACGGCATATAGCGAATTGCCATTTGTCGATTATGTGAGGATATTCAAGGACATAAAGGGTATTGATGGCAATACAGATGAGGAAAAGTTATACAATGCCAATAAACTTCAGGCAAAGATAGCAAGCAATATAATGGGTGAGGATGATGAGTTTGTGATGAGCCTTCCTTTACCCATTGCAGCGTCCATTATTGATAAGGTTTCATTTATCTTCGACACTGAAAAGATTATGTCAAGTGAAAGAAATGAGATAGTGGTTGACGGTATTAGATATCACATACCACCAACAGATAGAATGGAGTTAAGACAATGGATTGATGCAGACTATTCATTAAAGGCTGATGATTTGGTCGGGTTGCTGTCTACCCTACTGATATCGGATAAATACCGAGGTGAGGATAAGAAGATAAGGGCATGGCTAACAAATAAGGCAATGTCTG
>ODAI013579632.1_pt1 | contig 14562 bp, 9 predicted proteins | sample 1539321 | NCBI WGS metagenome assembly ODAI01 (sample SAMN02144231, study PRJEB22623) | gut metagenome | biome: sheep rumen | host: Ovis aries | place: New Zealand
CCGCCATCCTACGCCCGATTGGAGCCCCGCGTGAGCGTTCCGGATTGGGGCGGAGCCTCAAGCCGGAATGGAGCGGCAGCGCAAGGGCGGAAAGCGGGGTGCGCGGGGGACTGCGGAAGCCGCTTTGTTTTGCCTGTCGTTTAAAAAGAAAAAAAATCGGTTTGGGATTCGGCGTTTTTTGTAGACATGATTTTTGTTTTTGTATTATTCTTTTTATATGAAAAGATTTTTTGTTTGTTTATTGGCTTTATTTATGTTTGCCGGGTCGGTTTTTGCTGACAATTCCTACAGGGATTCTTTCGGTGCCTGCATCAAAAACGGAGAGTATGATCAGGCTTACGAAATCATCAGGAAATGGGAGGCCGAGGAGCCCGGGTCGATTGAAGTTCTGATTGCGAAATTCAATTATTATGTGAACCGCAGTGCAGAATCGTATGTTGTTGAGGGAAGGATGGATGACGGCCGGTACGGTTCTTTTCCGAGGACAAGCTACAATTCCAAGGACGTGAAGAAAGGCGTTTCATTTTTGGATAAGGCGCTGAAGGCAAATCCCGACAGGCTGGACATTTACTGCGGCAAGGCCCACGTGCTTATTTTGAGCGGTGATTACAAAACGGCTGTCAAGACCATCGTTGCTCTTTTGCAGAGGTCGGTTGCAAACGGTTTCCAATGGCAGTGGACCGACAACGAGCCTATGGGAGAGGATGCTTACGGTGTGGTTCAGGATGTGTGCAATGATTATTTCATTCAGCTGCGCCGGAGCGATGTACCTTCGTCTCTGCTTGAGCAGTTTGTGAAAAAGGAAGTCGAGGTTTTTCCCGAGAGTGCCGTGGCGTTGAATCACATGGCTTTGTTTTATTCGTCTCTTGAGGATTACGACAGGGAGATTGAGGTTTTGCTGAAGGCTTACGGTATTGCGGAAGATGATTACGTGATTGTGGGGAATCTTGCGTATGCCTATGAGTTGAAAGGAGATTTTGATTCGGCTGAAAAATATTACAGGATGCTTTTGGATTTCGATGACGAGGATGCACGGGAATACGGACGCAACGGTCTTGAAATCATTTCGGAAAAGCGGGGGCAGAACTGAATCTCCGTGCTGCAGGCAGGGGACGACCATGCTCTTTACAAAGTAAAACGTGCGGAAAAAACGGCCGGTGCATTGAGTAGGTCTGCACTTCCAGTTCACAATCACCAACTATCGACGCAGAGCGTCGGGGTATTGACCCCTCCGCACGAATCAAGCGCGCGGGATTTGATTATTTTCCGGTAATGGAGTATACTTTGGTAATACTTGCCGGAGGTGACATGGCTGGAACCGATTTTTTCGACGGAAACGAGGATTTCAAGACTCTCAACGACGAACTCATTGTGAAATACGACAGTGCAACGGTTGAATCTCTATGGAAAAAGATTTCACAGACGCGCGAAAACCTTCTGGCTCATTATGCCGGCGAGAAAAAAAATGTGCGTGCGGTGCTTGAAAGGCTCATTCCTTACGTGGCCTGCTATCTGGTGCTGAGGGATGACAACCCCGATGATGCGATGGAACTGGTGGCGGAGCAGTCAAAGGCAAATGCGGTGCGGAAAAGACGCGGGTTCGAGGCTTATGCGAAAAAACACCCGAAACTTTACAATTGGAAATTCCGCGGAGATGCGAAAAACTGGTTCGACACACAGGCGGGATTTTCACTCGCTTTCAAAGGGTCTGAAAAAAATGAGTGTGCCTTCGAAGTTTCAGGCGGTCCTTACGGAGATTTGTGCAGGGATGCCGACTGTCCCGAGCTTGAGGAGGTTTTCCTTGCATTCGACAGATTTGCGTTCCAGGGGCTTCCAGACGTGAAATTTTCACAGATTGCGTCTCCCGAAGACTGCAAAACGGAGGATTCAACGGAGGATTCCGATGTTTCAGAAGACACGGAAGATTCGGCGCAAGAAAAAGAGTGATGACAAAGAACAGCAGATAGAGAGGATTTTATGACAGACATTGAGATTGCCCAGGCGGCGGAAATGACACCGGTTGTGAAGGTGGCCGGAAGCATTGGTCTTCAGGCGGAAGATTTGGATTTGTACGGTGAATACAAGGCAAAGGTTTCATTCCGGACGATGAATGAACTTTTGAAGAAAGCCTCGACACCGGAAGGCCGCGGAAAACTCATTCTGGTCACGGCAATGACACCGACTGCTGCGGGAGAGGGAAAATCCACAGTGACCATCGCACTCGGGGACGGGCTCAGAAAGAGGGGACACAACTCTGTGATTGCCCTGAGGGAACCTTCGCTCGGCCCCTGCTTCGGCGTAAAGGGAGGCGCCTGCGGAGGAGGATATGCACAGGTGGTTCCGATGGAGGACATCAACCTGCACTTCACAGGGGACATCCATGCGATAACGGCGGCAAACAATCTTATGGCGGCACTCATAGACAATCATCTGCAGCAGGGAAATGCACTTTCCATCGACCCGAGGACAATCACTTGGAAAAGGTGCGTCGACTTGAACGACCGTTCCCTCCGCAATGTGATTGTTGGACTTGGAACAAGAATCGACGGTGTTCCCAGGGAAAGCCACTTCCAGATTTCTGTCGCTTCGGAAATCATGGCGATTGTGTGCCTCTCAAAATCAATTTCGGAACTCAAGGAAAGAATCTCGCGCATCATAATCGGGCAGACTTACGCAAAGGAAGACGTGACCTTCGGGCAGCTGGGATGCACGGGAGCAGTAGCCGCACTTTTGAAAGACGCAATCAGACCGAATCTTGTGCAGACGCTCGAACACACACCCGCATTCATACACGGGGGGCCTTTCGCAAACATTGCCCACGGATGCAACTCTATCAACGCAACGATGTGTGCCCTTGCATGCGGTGACTACGTGGTTACGGAAGCTGGTTTCGCCGCGGATCTGGGTGCCGAGAAATTCATGGACATAAAATGCAGAATGAACGGAATCTCCCCCGACGCCGTGGTGATTGTGGCCACAATCAGAGCGCTCAAGATGCACGGAGGAGTCGCAAAGGCAAATCTTTCCGAAAAAAATACGGCCGCACTTGAAAAGGGATTTGAAAATCTGAAGGTTCACATTGAGAATATGGCAAAGTTCGGAGTGCCCGTTGTGGTTGCCGTGAACAAATTCGTTTCCGACACAGAAGACGAAATCAGCGCGCTTGAAAAACTCACCTCTTCCGCGGGAGCCAGAGCCGTTCTCTGCGAGGGATGGGGAAAAGGCGGCAGTGGTGCCGTGGAGCTTGCGGACGCAGTGGTTCAGATGTGCTCGCAGCCTTCGGATTTCAAAAACATCTATCCGCTTGAAGCTTCCATTGAGGAAAAAATCAACATTCTCGCAAAGGAGATTTACAGGGCCGGCAGTGTGGAGATTGAAGACAAGGCGAAGAAAAAAATCAGGCAGTACGAAGATGCCGGTTTCAAAAATCTTCCCATCTGCATGGCAAAAACGCAGAACAGCATAAGCCACGACAAGGGAATGCTCGGCGCTCCTGTTCCGGGATACGTTTTCCCCGTGCGCGACGTGCAGCTTTACAGCGGTGCCGGCTTCATCGTGGTCTTTGCGGGCGACATAGTTGACATGCCGGGGCTTCCGAAAGTGCCAGCCGCACAGAACATAGACGTTGACGACAACGGTGTGATTTCAGGCCTGTTCTAATACACTGGGACTTGACCTCTTTGCATGAGAAGGTCAAATTGAAACTCAAGGCTGTCGGTGATTTTAGTTTACAAAACTTTTTCCGGCGACTTTGAGTTTCATCCCCTGTATGAATTCAAAACAATCCTTTCCTTACTTTGCCTCAGTCTGATTCGAAGAAAGAATATTCAGCTCGTCTTCCGAAAGTTCCCTGTATTCCCCGGGCCCCAGAGACGGATCCAGTGAAAGTCCGTTCACAGAGAGTCTCTTTAAATACACCACGCAGTTTCCCAGCGCGGCAAACATTCTTTTCACCTGATGGAATTTCCCCTCGCTGATTGTAAGCCGGCATACTGCGGCAGGATTCTTTCCGTCGGCACAAGTGTGTTTTTCCGGAAAATCCCACGCAATTTCCGCCGGGAGACAGTCTGCCCCGGGTTCTTTTCCGTCAGGCTCTATGTGGATTCCCTTGGAAAGTTCATCCCTGTATCTCAGCATCTCTTTTTCGTCGACAGGATTTTCAAGATACACAAGATAGGTTTTCGGTGCATGGTGCTTCGGAGACGTGAGAGCATGGTTCAGCCGACCGTCTGTTGTGAGAATCAAAAGTCCCTCGGTGTCAACATCAAGACGGCCCACCAAAGAGAGAGAGCCTCCAAGATAAGCGTGCCTGTCGGAATCATCAAGCAGGTCGAACACAGTCTGATGCGCACCCTCTTTTGTAGAGCACACGTATCCCGAGGCTTTGTTCATCATAAAAGTGCGGTGAACGCAAAGCTCAAGAGTCTCGCCGTCAACACAAATGGAATCTTCTTCTATTGAAACCTTTGCGTCAATCTGCCTGCACACTTCGCCGTTCAGAGTCACGAGTCCCCGGTGAATCAGAGTGCGCGTGTCTTTCCGGGTGCCGAAGCCGTGATTTGAAAGCACTTTGTCCAATCTTTCCGTCCGTGCCATTTCACGCCCCCTTTTCCGCCGCAATTCTTTTGATTTCTTCCACGATAAGCGATGCCGCCCTGCGGTGCGTGCCGGGGCCGGGATGCTGCCTTGAACCGAACTCGCCCTCTTTTTCCTCCGCCATCGACGGAAGTTTTATGAAATGAAGCGACAAGTCTTTTTCGCCCATAAAATCAACAACACTTTTTATATGCTCACCCAAATCGAAGGAGCACATTCCGTAAGCCCAGATGATTTCTGCACGTGGATTTTTCGCCCTCAAATCCGCAATGAAATTCGAAATGCCCGTCTTGAAAAAAGAAAGGTCCTGCACTGACGGCTCCCCGTTTTCATCAAGATGCATTTTCCATTCGCCGCCGGTTTCAGGATCGGTTTTCGCGGGATTATTGAAAGCTCCCCAGTCGTTTGTGCCCAGGTTCACCACGATGAAATCAGGCTGCCATTTTGAAAAATCATTTTCGTCCTGAGCACCCATGTCTTCGTTTTTCTTTCCCGGTGCCAATCCGCAGATTTTGGAATAGTGCTTCGGAAGGCTGCTGTTTCTGTCGTTGTCCCAGCCGGTCACCACGCCCCATCCGCTCTGTGAAAGAATCCTGAAGTCCGCATTCAACGCAAGGGATGTGAGCACGGCGTAATTGTCGCGCAAAGACATCCAGCCGGAAATCCAGTCCATTTCCAAAACACAGCCCGCAAGTCCTTCGCCTGTCGTGATGCTGTCTCCCACAAATTCGATTTTCAAATCCTTTTTTTTCTGCGGAACAAAAACACGTCCGTTGTCCTGAGTTGATGGAACACCGAGTCTGTGCACAAGGAAAAGATGCTCCGGGTCTCCGCTCATTGCCTGGGTTTCTTTCAAAATTGCAATGTGGTGGCTCACGTTCTGATTCAATCCGCGCACAAGGCAATACCAGCGTCTGCCCTTCTGCAAGATGAAACGGCTCAAAGGGGCTCCGTTGATCCACACGGAAACCCAGCACTCATATTCGGAATAGCCGCCTTCGAGTTCAGCCCACAGTTCACCGGCGGTAAAATCCACAGAGATGCCCGAGCCTGTCCAAAAAAGAGCGAGCGCACTGTTTCCGCCTGATTTATCGCGGCCGGTGCGTCCGTAAATGTGAAGATTGTCGATTTTGTCTATGCAATACGCATGAAGTTTTGTCGGTTCCATGAATTAAAGGATACCGAAAATCCCCCGTATGTCAAGGGAATTTGCAAAAAACCCCTTTTTTTAATCTGCCGTGCCCGAGCCTTTTTTCAAAAACGCAAGTTTTTCGGTGATGAAGCCGTAAGCCATGCCGCCGAGCCAGATGCCAAGGAATGCACACAGACATCCCACTGCAAATCCTCCGAGAACATCGGTGGGATAATGCACGCCGACGTAAAGTCTTGAGACTGCAATGATGACCGCAAAAATCAACGCCGGAATGCCGATGTATTTCTTCGCCCTGAAAAACAGCACAAGCGCAATCGAAAACGCTCCGGCAGTGTGTCCCGACGGGAAGGATTGGTCACTGGGGATTTTTCCAATCGGCACCAAATCATTAATCACTTCGTAAGGCCTTGTTCTGTTCACGATGTTTTTTATGCACAGATTGTTGATCACGTACATAAAGAAAAATGCGACCAAACACATGAATCCCACGCGTCTTGTCTGCGGGAAAATCAGAAGCAGGGCAATAACGGCAAAATAGAAAACCGCGTTTCCTCCAAGATTCGTGATGAAAACAACCACGGGATTAAGCCATTCCAGCCTTATATTGTTCTGTATAAAAAGCAGAATCTGTCCGTCCATAAATCACACTCCTTTTTTCTATATAACCTGCGAAAGCCCCGGAAACCTGAAATTCCCAGCTGTTCCCGGATTGTAACACAAAATAGCAAAAGAATCCAGAGAGACCACAGTGTTTTAATCCGAAGGCCCTGCGGTGGTCACTTCGTCATCTTCTGCAGGATCGGGGCCCAGAGGTGCGGCGGTGCGTTTTTCAATCGGCACGTACTCCCTTTCTTCCGACACGTTTTTGTATGCCGGGCGGTAGATGCGTCCTCCTGCGACAATCTCCTCGATGCGGTGAGCGCTCCATCCTGCAATACGTGCAATGGCAAAAAGCGGAGTGAACAGCTCACGGGGGATATTGAGCATTGTGTAAACGAAGCCCGAGTAGAAATCCACGTTGGTGCAAATCTTCTTTTTGTCGCCCATCTTTTCGTAAAGGATTTCGGGAGCAAGACGGTCAATCATATTGTAAAGATTGAGTTCCTCCTCGCATCCCTTTTCTCTCGCAAGTTCGGCGGCTTTGTCACGAAGCAGAGTGGCACGGGGGTCGCTTATCGTGTAGACTGCATGGCCCTGTCCGTATATGAGACCCGTTCTGTCAAACGCTTCCTTGCGCACAATCTTTCTGAGGTAGTCGGCAACTTCCTTTTCGGAACTCCAGTCTTTCACGTGGGCCTTGATGTCGTCCATCATTTCCATTACGCGGATGTTTGCTCCTCCGTGACGGCGGCCTTTGAGAGAACCGACTGCGGCAGCCACCGCGGAATAAGTGTCTGTGTCGGCGGATGAAACCACGTGAATCGTAAGTGACGAGTTGTTTCCTCCTCCGTGCTCGGCATGAAGAATCAGCGCAAGATCCAGAATCTCAGCCTCAAGCCTGGTGTAGGATTTGTCGCTCCTTATGAGACGCAGGAAATTCTCGGCTGTACTGAGCGAAGGATCCGGATTGTGGATATACATGCTCTTTCCGTCGTAATAGCGTCTCTTTGCCTGATATCCGTAGGCCGCCAATGTGCTGAAACGCGAGATGAGCTCGATGCACTGCCGGAGGATATTTCTCACGTCACGGTTTTCAGGGTCGTTGTCATAAGAATAGGATGCCAGAACTCCGCGGGCAATCTTGTTCATGATGTCGCTCGAAGGGGCCTTCATAATCATATCCTCTGTGAAATTCGGAGGGAGGGTCCTCAATGCGCCGAGAATATAAGTGAATTCGTCAAGCTGCTGCTGAGTGGGGAGCTGTCCGAACAGAAGCAGATAAACACACTGCTCGTAGCCGAACTGATGATGCTTTTCCGTGTCGTGAACAATGTCCTCGACGGAATAACCGCGGTAAATCAGGCGGCCTGGAACAGCAACCTTCTTTCCCTCCGCATCCATCTCGTAGCCCACGACATCTCCAATCCGCGTAAGGCCCACAAGCACACCGCGGCCGTCGGAATAGCGGAGTCCCCTCTTCACGTCGTATTTCTGGTAAAGGGCCGGATCAATGGGGTCGTTATACTGGGCCAGTTTGGTCAGTTTCTGAATCAAATCGTCATATTCCATCGTTCCGAAATCCATGGGAACCTCCTTGCAAGTGCCGCAACCGCATAATTATGCAAAAGCACAAAAAAATCTGGTTATAATTATACAAAACATTGCTCTTTAGTGCAAGAGGATTTTACAATTCAAAACGGCGCAATGCATTGAAAAAATGAAACTCCCGGATTGGAACCGTAACGCAGTCGGGGCTTCAGCATCAGTCCTGTTATTAGCGTTCAAAATGAGGCAGTGGGACGCAGGAAAAAAGCAAGGAGGGACCCTTAAGGGAGGATTCCTTGATTTTTTTCGTAGCTGGGACCCGCTGACTCATTTTGAACTCTTTGCATTTTGTTTCATGCTGAAGCCCTGTAACGCAGGCACGTCCTGATGACAAAAGGCCGGATTCGTGGTATTATGGAGGGAAACCGTGTCTGCTGGAAATATGCGGAATTTGCGGTGCAATCAATCCCGGAGGTCCATACAAATGGCAGACATACACGTTTTTCCCGATCCGCCGGAAGGAACGCCAGAAAGCAGATTCGTCCACCTGCACGTACATTCAGACTATTCACTGCTTGACGGAGCGGCAAAAATCGATGCACTGATTTCACGCGCGAAAGAACTCAACATGAAGGCTCTTGCCCTCACCGACCACGGAAATATGTTCGGCATACTGAACTTCGAGCACATCTGCCATGCAAACGGAATCAACCCGATCTGCGGAGAGGAATTCTATGTAGCCGAAGGAAGTCATCTTGAGCACAACAAAATCCCCTATTCCCGGAACGGAAAGCCGCATTACAATTATCACCTCATTCTGCTGGCCCAAAACGACATCGGTTACAAAAACATTTCCTGGCTTTCGTCACTTGCCTTCACCGAGGGGATGCACAGCGGCGGAATATTCGAAAAGCCCAGAATCAGCTTTGAACTTCTGCAGCGCTACCACGAGGGAATCATCTGTCTTTCCGCATGCATTCAGGGAGAGGTTCCTCAGGCTCTTCTTTTCAACGATGATGAAAGGGCCTATGAAACCGCAAGAAAATACAAGGAGCTTTTCGGCCCGGATCATTATTACATAGAGATTCAGGACCACGGACTTGAAGATCAGAGGAAAGTCGCCCCGAAACTCATAAAGCTCGCCAAGGATTTGGACATTCCGCTTGTGCTCACGAACGATGTTCACTATTGCCGCAAAGAGGATGCCGACGCACAGGACGCACTTGTCTGCATCGGTCTTAAAAAAACACTCAAAGACCCCAACCGAATCAGCATGTATGCGCAGGGGCAGGAGTGGTACCTAAAGACCGACGAGGAGATGGCAAAGCTCTTTCCCGAATACCCTGAGGCAATGGAAAACACTCTCAAAATCGCCTCGATGTGCGACCTCACAATCCACCAGTATAAAACGCAGGAACTCAAATCATGCCTTCCACGGTTCGAACTCCCCAAGGAATTCCAGATAAGCGAAGACTATACCAAAAATCAGGATGCATACGTGAGGTACCTTGTTGAAGAGGGACTGAAAAAACGCTACAAGGAAATCACGCCTGAAATCCGCGAAAGATGCGAATACGAGCTTGGCATCATTTTCAAAATGGGATTTTCGGGCTACTTCCTGATTGTGTGGGAATTCATCAACTGGTCAAAGAGAAACGGCATTCCGATCGGCCCCGGACGAGGTTCAGGAGCAGGAAGTCTTGTCGCCTACTGCATGACGATTACAGACATCGACCCCTTCCGCTACAAACTTATTTTCGAACGCTTCCTTAATCCGGAACGTGTCTCAATGCCCGACTTCGACGTGGACATGGACTTCGAATTCCGCCAGAGAATCATCGAGCACACCGTTGATTTGTACGGAGAACCGCAGGTGGGACACATCGTCACGTTCGGTACACTGAAGCCGAAGCAGTGCATCGCCGACGTGGGCCGCATTATGGACATACCGCTTTCGGAAGTTGCAAAACTCAAAGCCTGCATCCCCGACAACCCCAAGGCAAAGCTGAAGGACGCATTCACCGAACCTGATGAAAAGCATCCCGACAACGGACAGCTCATCCCGTATACCAAGCTTGAGACTTTCAACAACGACAAAGCGCAGTTCGACCGCTACCAGCGCATGTTCACCCTCTGCAAAAAACTTGAGAACGTGAACCGCAACACAGGACTCCACGCATCCGGCATGGTCATAGGACTCACGGCACTCCCGGACTGGGCACCCGTGTTCAAGGACAACAAAACCGGAAGCAAAGCCGTTCAATACACGATGGACATAATAGAACCCTGCGGACTTGTGAAATTCGACTACCTGGGACTCAAAACCCTCTCGCTCATCCGATATGCCGAAAACATCATCAACAAACACAAAAAACCCGGAGACCCCGTCTTCCGTGCGGATGAAGTGAGCGAAACCGACGACAAGACATTCGACCTTTTCTGCCGCGGAGACACAGTTGCCGTCTTCCAGTTTGAATCCCCGGGAATGCAGAAGATTCTGCGTCAGGCCAAACCCCGCTGCATCGAAGAGCTGGTCGCCTTGAATGCACTCTACCGCCCCGGCCCCATGGACTACATTCCGAACTACATCGAAGGAAAATGGAAGCCCGAGACAATCCACTACCCCGACCCCTGCCTTGAAGACATTCTGAAGGAAACCTACGGAGTCATGGTCTATCAGGAACAGGTCATGCAGGTCTCCCAGAAGATTGCGGGATTCAGCCTCGGTGCCGCAGACATGCTCCGGCGTGCCATGGGAAAGAAAAAGCCCGAAGTCCTTATGGGAAAGAAAAAGGAATTCGAGGAAGGAGCCGTAAAACAGGGATTCACCAAGGAACACGCCGACGAGATTTTCGACATCATGGTTCCTTTCGCAGGATACGGATTCAACAAGTCCCACGCGGCCGCATATTCAGTGGTCGCTTACCGCACAGGATGGCTCAAGGCAAACCATCCCGCTGAATTCATGGCGGCAAACCTTACGAATGAAATCACATCCACGGACAAGATTCCGGTTTACATCGAAGAAGCCCGCAAAATGGGAATCCCGGTCGATCAGCCGGATGTGAACCGCTCCGACTCGATTTTCGACGTTGTTGACGGACGAATCGTTTTCGGGCTCATGGGCATCAAGGGCATGGGACAAAGCGCCGCAGAGGCCATCGTCAAAGAACGAGAGACAAACGGCCCCTTTAAATCTTTCGAGGATTTCATTGCGAGAATCGACGCACACACAGTAAACAAAAAGGCCGTAGAAGTCCTCATCAAAACAGGAGGATTCGACAGACTGGGCAAAAACCGCGCAACCCTCATTTTGAATTACGAACAGGCAATCGCATACGAAGAAAAAAAGAAATCCAGCAGCGAGACAGGACAGGCAAGTCTTTTCGCAATGGCAGGACTCAAGGAATACGAGGATTTCAAATACACCGAAGTTGAGGAAATGCCGAAGATGGAAATGCTCAACATGGAAAAAGAATTCATCGGATGCTTTGTAAGCGGACACCCTCTGGACGACTGGAGACACGCCATAGAAAAATGCGTCACCGTGAACAGCGATAATATAGAAAGAATCGGAAAGGAGGAAAAGGCTTCAAAAGAGGCCATGGCCGCCGCAGGAGTCAAACCGTGGCAAATCAAAAAATCCGGGCGCACCTATGTGGCAATCGGCATGATTATGGGAATAAAAGAAATCATGACCAAAAAAGGCAAACCGATGGCATTCGCAAAACTCCAGGATTTCAAGGGCGAGATTGATTTGACGTTCTTTTCCGACACATGGGAGGCTATGAAAGACAAAATCCATAACGAAGGAGTCTACGCATTCAAGGGCAAGGTTGACGGCGAACGCGAAAACCCGTCGCTTCTGGTAGAATCAATCGAAGATCCGAAAGTGCTTGAGGCAAAATCCATAACATCGGTCCACATTCAGATGGACAAGAATTTTTCTTCCGAAAAAGAAATAATGGAAATCAAGGATTTTTTATTTGGCGCACAGGGCAATTGTTTTGTATATTTTCATATAGATGTGGATGGAAAAAGCTATACCGTAAAGGCCAACACTCAGATGACGGTTCCCTCGGATCCGGAAACAGTGCAGACTTTGAAGGATATGCCGATGATTCACGATGTATGGTGCGAATAGCCTGTTGATTTCGCAGGAGATTTGCATTTTATTCAATTAGGAGAAAAAAATGAGAATACTTTTGACAACCCTTTCCTCGATAGTGCTGATATACGCTCTTATGTGTATGGTCCGCATAATCCTCACATGGATTCCGAATCTTTCGTACAGCCCGTTCACCCGCTTTCTGTCTTCAATCTGCGATCCCTGGCTCAACATCTTCCGTGGAAAAAAATGGCTCACCATGGGCAGTTTCGACTTCGGACCGGCGGTGGCGATAAGCATACTCGGAGCGGTTTCGGCCCTTCTCAGGGGGTTCACGACAGGATTTCACTTCGGCCATCTTCTTGCACTGATTGTGGGGCTTGTCTGGAACATTGCTTCCGCTGTGATTGTGTTCATCGTAATCCTTCTTATCATAAGACTCATAACCATTCTTGTCTCAAAGAATCCATACAGCAATACCATGTTCGAACAGATTGACCGCTCGGTTTCATCCCTTGTCGGAAACATCACCCGCACCTTCACCGGAGGACGCGCAGTCTCATACAAGGCGCAGCTCATCACGGCGATAATCTCCCTCATCGTGATAGACATAATCGGTTTCTTTGTGTTCGGAATCATATGCAATCTTTTTGAGGCGATTCCCTTCTAAAAAATGACGCTTGGAGAGTTGGGCACCACAGTAGAAAATCTCAGCGGAGTAGGACCTTCCACCGCAAAGCTGTTTGCGAGAATGAACATATTCACCGTGGCCGACCTGCTCTCCACATATCCCCGCGATTACGAGGACAGAACCCGCCGCATCCCGCTGAAGGATTTCGAAAGCGCAAAAGTCCACACCGTATGCAAAGTGACTGCCCACGACTGGTTCGGTTACGGCAGAATGAGGACTCTGAAAATCGCAATCACCGACGGAACCGCAAGCGCATGGCTTATCGCATTCAACAGACCGTTTCTTGAAAAAAATCTCCCCGAAGGCTCCATCATTTCCGTAACAGGCCGGTTCGAAATAAAATACAATTCCCTGCAGTCCTCTTCCTTTGAAGCGGAACGTCTTTCATACGAAGGCGAACTCGAGGATTTTGCAGACGGAGTGCCGAACAGCGGAATTCTTCCTGTCTACCCGCTCACCGAAGGACTTTCACAAAAGAATTTCCGAAAAACAATGTCCTCGGCAATCCAAAGATACGGCAAGGCGATTGAAGACGAGCTTCCTCCCGAAATCATAAAGGAACGTAAACTGCTTTCAAAAAGCCGTGCAATCATCCAAATCCACAGCCCCGAAACATTGGAGCAGGCAAGGGAAGCCAGACGCACACTCATTTACGAAGAGCTTTACAATTTTGAATACAAGATGGCATCCAGAATCCTTGAGCACAGGGGGACTCTGCCCGCTCTGGAGCAAACCGCAGTATTCGAAGCCGCCTCAAAAACAGAGGCAGGGGAATCACTTCCCTGCGCCGCACCATTTTTCCAGACCCCTGAAATCTCAGCAGAGAGTTTTGAAAAACAGCTTTCCCCTAGGCAAAAGGAATTCCTTTCGCGGCTGCCCTTCCCGCTCACCGACGGACAGATGTCTGCCATTGCCGAAATGAACCGCGATATAGACCGCAGTCAGGAAGAGTGTAATTTCATGCTGAACAAGCCAGAACGCCTTGAAAGAAATCCATTTTCAATGCAGCGTCTTCTTCAGGGCGATGTGGGCTCCGGAAAAACCCTGGTGGCATTTTTTCTTTGTCTGCGCACAATCGACTACGGCGGACAATGCGCTGTGATGGCCCCCACGGAACTGCTTGCACGTCAGCACGCCGAAAACGCCGCGAAAATGCTTGAACCCCTCGGAGTCAAAGTCGCATTCCTCACTGGAAATCTCAAGGCATCCGGCAGACAACCGCTGATTGCGGCACTAAAAAACGGAGACGTACACATCGTCATAGGAACACACGCTCTTTTCAGCAGCAGCGTTCAGTACAAAAATCTTCAGCTTGCAGTGATTGACGAACAGCACCGCTTCGGAGTAACGCAAAGGGAATCAATCATCGCCAAGGGACGCATAAGCGAGGGAGCCATGAGCCACAGCCCCGATGTTCTGATGATGAGCGCGACACCGATTCCGCAGACTCTTGCACTCACGGTTTTCGGAGACCTGGACATAAGCACCATACGCACAATGCCGCGCGGAAGAAAGCCTGTAAAAACCTACCTCAGCGTTATGGGACACGAGACAAATGCATACGAAGCGGTCAGAAAGGAACTTGAAGCCGGACATCAGGCATATTTCGTCTACCCAAGAATCTCGGAATCCACCGACCAAGGCACGGATGCAGGTCTACAGTTTTCAGACCAGGCACTAAAATCGGCAGAGGAAATGTTCAGCTTCCTGAGTGAAAAAATCTACCCATCATTCAAGTGCGCACTGATTCACAGCAAAATCGAAGAAGATGAGCAGAACAGAATACTGCATGACTTCAGGGACAATAAAATACAGATTCTCGTGGCGACAACTGTGGTCGAAGTGGGTGTGGATGTTCCGAATGCCACC
>ODAI010782124.1_pt1 | contig 14558 bp, 12 predicted proteins | sample 1539321 | NCBI WGS metagenome assembly ODAI01 (sample SAMN02144231, study PRJEB22623) | gut metagenome | biome: sheep rumen | host: Ovis aries | place: New Zealand
AAAGTTGCCAGAGTTAGATTGACAAACGGATTTGAAGTTACTTCATACATTCCGGGTATCGGTCACAACTTACAGGAACACAGCGTTGTTCTTATCAGAGGCGGCAGGGTTAAAGACCTTCCGGGTGTTCGTTACCACATCGTTCGCGGTACTTTAGATACAGCAGGTGTTGCTAACCGTGCTCAATCAAGATCTAAATACGGTGCTAAAAGAGATAAAAAAGGAGGTAAGAAGTAATGTCAAGACGTTCTAAACCTGCAAAAAGAATACCTTTAGCAGATCCGGTATATAACAGTGTTGATATCTCTAAATTCATTAACAGAATTATGAGAAGAGGTAAAAAGTCATTAGCTGAAAAAATCTTCTATGCTACATTGACTAAAATTGAAGAAAGAACTAACGAAAAATCTTTGGAAATCTTCCAAAAAGCTATGTCAAACGCAACTCCTTTATTAGAAGTTAAAGCAAGACGTATCGGTGGTTCTACATACCAAGTACCTATTGAAGTTAAAGCTGACAGAGGTTTTGCTTTAGCATCATCTTGGATTATTGAATCAGCTAAAAAACGCAGCGGAAAATCATTCATCGATAAATTAACTAACGAAATTATCGATGCATCAAACGGTGTTGGTTCTGCTTGCAAAAAGCGTGAAGATACCCACAAGATGGCTGAAGCTAACAAAGCTTTTGCTCATTACAGATACTAATTTTAGGCACATATTGCCAACAAAAAAACATCGCTCAGATTTGGGCGATGTTTTTTATTTATGATAAAATTGCAATATGAATGAAGTAAGAAAAAAACTCGCAATAATGAGCTCAGGAGATTCCGACAGATTCGGGGCTGTAATAGAACATTTCAATAATCGAAATGATATTGAAATTGTTTGTATATCGGATAACCTGAAATCTGATATTTTTAACCTTTCCAAACCCGATTACGTTGAAACGAAATATCTTTCCTCAGACGGAGCGCAAAGCTATTTTGCAGGAAATAATTTCGATCTTATCATAATTAATGATTACAAATCGAAATTAGACAGAAAAGTTTATGATTTTGGTAAATTTATAAACGTACATCCCTCGTTACTACCTGCATTTCAAGGGGATAATGCTTTATATAGGGCATTCGAGTCCGGAGTAAAAGTCAGCGGAATTACTCTGCATACACTGACAAATAAGCCTGAAAATGATAAGATTATAACCCAATACCCTGTATTAATTCCAAATCTGATGCACTTTGATGAATTTGAAAAATCAATTCTAAATGTTGAAAATGCATTAATCCCGATAGTTGCAGATAAACTGTTAGACGGAAAATTGTTTGACTTTTCAGACTTGTATAACCCCAATACAAAATCATGCGGCAGCAACTGTCACAGCTGCGGAGGATGTCACAAACATTAAGCTTTAAATCTTGTACTGAATGTCAATTTCTTATGCTCTTTTGGCTTTAATTCAGCACCATCAGATTCGGACGCTTTTGTAACGTTTTTGATACTATCAGTATCCATATCAAACTTATATTTATAATCGCCGGACTTATAAGAAAGGACTTCTGTCAGAACAGGGGTTCCGGCCTTATTTGCACTAACCTCAACAATAGAAGAAATCTTAAAATACTCATCCTCTTTTTGAAGTTGAATTATATAATCAATATCCTTTGCAAATCGCATTTTTGCGAGCTTTTCCGTACATTTCAGTCTTGATACTAATACAGAAGTGTAAAAACTTAACGCATCTATAACGCTATCTGCCCTGAGAGTAGAAATAAATCCGGGATTATCAACTAATAATTCGGAAATTTCCAAATTAAAACCTATGTTGTTTATATCCGAAAAAATAAAATCAGGTTTATAATATAGTGCAGCTGTCACCAAATCTCGCTGCTCTTTTCCGCTCAGACCTTCTACATCAAATCTGGTCAAACCGCTGCGCGCCGAATTTATCAAAGCGCCCTCTTCAAAAAGAATCATTCTTGAATCTTGAATTGTTTCGTTTACAAACGCATTTACAAATGCTGTTTTCCCGCACTGAACCGGAGAAGATATTAACACTCTTTTTTTCGCATTTAAAATAAATCTTAAAAACGTTGATATATCTTCATTTAAAATATCTCGACGTTCAAAAAAACCAAAATCAAAATTGGTATCTGAAACTTTTTTTAATATCAATTTAGTTGAACAAACGGGTTTTCTCAATAATGTTACCAATAAATTATTAAATCTAAAAGTAATAACCGCAGAATTTTTACCTGACATCTCCACCATACGTTTAATCATAGACGTATACTGCTTTGAATCAATCACCACATCGGACTTTTCAATATGCCCGTTAAATTCTGTATATATTTCTTGAGGCGAGTCAACAAAAATTTTTGATACTTCTTTCTGCGACAATAAAAAATCTAACGAGCCAAAACCATATACGGAGTTAAAAAACATGGTACTTATTCGCTCTTTTTCACTTGCCGTAAGCTTAATTTCAGAAAATTGTTCATTTAACTTTGCATTTAAAAAATTCATAATTAAATTTTGCTGGTCTTCCTTTGAATAATCAAACCAAACGGGAATAGCCGCAATTTTCTTTGACAAAGCCTTTGTCAAATCCGAACATAACGCAAACAATTCAGGAGATACACCATCATTATCGGCTTCTTCCTGAGGATATAAATCAAATTTTTTTAATCTTTCACTTAATGACACTTTTATAACTCCAAAATATTTTCAAATCTTCTGTTATCCGCCGGTGAAAATTTTTGCACAAGAGGATTTCTGAACACACTGTCAGATACATTTATTGCCAGCTCTTTATAACTTTGAGCAACATTGGAATCCGGATTTAACTCGGATAATAATACTCCCTTATTTATTGATGCCATCAATGCAAAGTAGTTGTTAGGAATTTTCCAATAAATCTTTTTCTTCAACAAAGTTTCGACATCATTTAAAGTTATTTCATCATTTTCCATATAACGATTTATAACAATTTGAACCTTCTTACTGTCATATCCTAACTTATCAAACAAACCTAAACATCTCTGACAATTTCTCAACGCCGGCAAATTCACGATAGTCACAAGAAATATCATATCGGAATAATCCAGTGTAGTTATAGTCGCCGCATCAAAAGATGAATTTGTATCAACAACAATATAAGAAAAACATTCTTTTAAAGCATCAAAGAACTTTGTTACCTGTTTTGATGTAACCGACTTAGATTGTCTAAAATACGGAGCATCCGCCAATACATACAGACTTGTATTCTTATATTGCTCCATAGTACTCAACAGAAAATCTTTATTTAATATATCCAAATTATCAAACATATACGATATATCAAACGAAGGCTGAATATCCATAAACGTTGCAATATCACCAAATTGGAAATTTAAATCTATCAAAGCGACATTTTCTTTTGTTATTCTTGCAAGCTCTAATGCCATATTTGAAGCAATAGAAGTTTTCCCTATTCCGCCTTTATTTGAGAAAACGGTAATCATTTTACACTTATCCTGCTTCTGATAAGTTTCATTAAACTTAACTCTTATTCTACCGATAATATCAAAAAACTCAGATTTTATAATCGGATATGCTAAAATTTCTTTTGCACCTGAGCGAATAACATTAACAATAAAACTTACATCAGGATTTTCCTTAATCGCAACTATTTTACAACCTGCACAACTTATAGCTATTTTATCAACCAAACCTTCAGTATTTATGGTATCAGAATCGATAAATAAAATAGATTTATCCGTTTCAGAAACAGTTTCAAACACATTATTTCCGTCGGAAAACTGTCCCTTTATCTCGCAATCTTCAATTTCTTCAGCATAAAGGCAAAGAAGTTCCTTCAATCTTTTGTTTTGAGAAACAATAAATATAGAAATCTTCTCAGCCATAATAACCTCATATAGATGTAAAAAGCTCCATGACGTGTGATTTTGTTACCTGCTAGGCTCGCAGGTGGGTGAGCGCCTTGGTCTATCCGTTTCCCGCTGGCGAATATTATTCGGCGGGTATACTTCACGACCTTTGAAGAGTCAACTCTCCCTATTTAATTAAATGTAGGAACAAAATTGAACACCCCATAGAGCAATTACAGTATAACAGTTTTTTTCTAAAAAAACAATAGGTATTTCAGGCATATTCTCTTATAATTTGGCACAGACAAAAAGGCATATTAAATTATTGGCAGTTCAAAGGTCAAGTCTCCACTTTTACCAAAAACAAAAAAAAACGACTTGGAAAGTCGTTAGGGAAATTAAAAGGGAAATTAAATTTTATTAGTATGTGTCGTGTTTTTAATGTTGTCGTGCTTAAATTCTTATTCAGAGCATAGATATCTCTCTGACGTTTTAATAACGCCTTACATATCCCCTCAGCTCTCTTATTATTCTCAGCGGCTCTAACCTGAGAAGGTCTTGAAGGTATCCGATGTATTCTTTTCGATAACCTTTGTAACCGCTTCCATTTCTGTTTGGATTGCTTTCTGTTCTGTATCCAATTGTTTTAATCTCAATTCTAATGATCTGTCTTCTGCTTGGATTATTTCTATCTTACTGTTAATATCCTGTACAGATTTATCATATTGTGATTTGTTGTATTCATATTGATTCATTGCATCATTGTATGCAGCTTGGTCTGTTGTTGTATTTGTCGTTAATGCATATGTTGTTCCGTTTCCGTCATTATCAAATAATGTTATATTGATGTAACGACCGGTAGAATCTTTTTCCATCATTGCTTTAGCACCCTTTACTTCATCTCTCTCAATCGTTGAACCTGTTGTATATGCAGGGATAAAGCTTTCTGATGCTCCTGTTTCGCTGAATTTTGCTGTGCTCTTTTCAAAATCGTTTTTGTCATAGAACGTCGGTACCCAAGATTGTGTTGTTGTATCTTGTCTGTACATTACCATCCAATTTGATTTATTTGCAACTCCGTATTTATCCTGTAACATTGCTGCGTATCTTGTTTCTTCCTTCATTAAGTCATTTATTTGGTCTTGTGTTAATGTGCTTAAATAAGGATCTTTTGAAATATCGTATCCTGCAACGCTGCCTAATGTTCTTAAATCTTTTGAACCTACACTGTATGTGTAGTTACCGGCATAACCCGCTCTTGTTACTATTGATGAAGATGCTCCAACTACTGTGTGGTCATTTGTCCAAGTTCTTGTGTAACTTACCAAAAACTGTCCGTCAGGTTGTGCTATTAATGAATTAATTGAATTTTCCAAAGCACCGTCATTAAATGAATAAACTGTCTTTGTGTACTCTTCTACGCTCGGAGGGGTCGGAACAGTCATACCCAACAAGTCATTGTAGTAGTTAGCAGATTTGTTTGCCAACATTGTTCTCTGCTGGTTGACTTGTTGTCCTTCATATTCGGTATTTGTTTTTCTCGCTGTCAGACCTAAAAATCTGGCTTGAGATGCTGCCATACCCATGGTAACTGTCCCTTTCGTTTTTAATTTCCTTACCATATATGACGGCATTTTTTTTTAAAACTTTAGGGTTGCTTATTGTTTTGTTAAGAAATTGTTACAATTATGCTAAAATCTTATAATATTTGAATTGTAACTCAATAAGTCCTTTTATGAATTTTAAATAGTTACATATTCTTTAATTTTTTTTAAATTTTCGGTACAGTCTTTTATCCCAACATCATATATTGCCTGTAACTTATTCAGGTCTTTTTCAACTCGGCGCATTTTTATCTTTTTGCTTGGGCGTAAAGCTATTATTTTGCCCTCATTTTCATATTCCCTAATTAATTTTAATGTTTCATTATACTTAATATAAGCATTATTTGCGGATTTTACAAATTCCGGAAAGTTTTTATATACAAATCCGAACGGTAACCAAGATTTTGTTTTTGTGTAATCAGCGGGTCTTGTTTGAACAACAATAATTTTTCCGTAACCCATATCGAGCGCTTTTTTTAAAGGGATTGCATCACCAATAGCCCCATCTAAATATTTATTTCCGTTAATTTCGACCAGATTTGACACAAAAGGCATTGACCCTGATGCTCTCAGATACTCCATATCTTTTGTCGCATCATTAATTTCTATATATTCAGCGAGTCCTGTTTCTACGTTTGTGACAACCGCATAAAATTTTACTTCCGAATTGTTATAGGTTTCAAAATCCAACGGGTCTAATTCATAAACAAGTTTGTTAAAACAAAATTCTCTGTTCATAATATCGCCGGTAGTGATAAGTGAATACATCCCCATATATCTTTTATCGTGAGCATATTTTAGGTTATACCTCAAGGCTCTGCCAATTTGCTTTGATTTATAGTTTATTCCAAACAATGCTCCTGCTGAAACCCCGAATATAGTGTCAACTTTTATGTCATTTTTCATAAACACATCCAGCACACCTGCACTATACAAGCCTCGCATAGCTCCGCCTTCAAGCACTAACGCAACTTTATCCGTATTATTATTTTGATTAAAATTTTTATTGCTCATAGCTTATATATTAACCAATTTTATTAAAAATGCAAACTTTAAATTATTTGGTTTATACTAATTACACAAAGAAAAATAGATAAGAGGATGATTATGTCAAACAATGTATTAATGCCTGGTGATTCGGCCGGAAATTATGATGAAAAATGAACCAAAACTTTTGATTTACAGTTTTTAATTTTATGGTTAGTCCTATTTGCGTTTTTACTTAGTTGGACAGTGATTTTTGATTCTAATTTGTTTAACGAAAAGGTATTTTTCTTGTAATTTGCTAAACTCTAAGTCATTGTTTTTTGAATTTTTTGCATTCGCTAAAAATTTAATTTCATCTTGCTCAAGATTGTCTTTATAATATTTTTCCGCAGGGTTTAAATCTTCACCTTTAACCGGCTTATTTTTAGCGGATTCTTCTTGAATTACATTATCCTGTTTGTAGCTTTTGTACATCAGTTGAATGTATATTTTTGTCTTGGTAATTAAAAACGATAAAGCCAATACTTGATATGGCAATTAAACTAACTGCTAATATTGCAACTTTTTAGGCTTAGATTCAAACATTTGTATAATCCTCACAAGTTGATTATATAACAAAGTACGGCCAAATAACCAAAATGAAGAAAACTATTTAACAGATTTTATTTAACCACTTCGTAATTTGTTCTTTAATTAAAAAGATTCCGTTTTCGAACATAAATAATGGGTCAATTATCTCTTTTGAATTTGTAAAGGCTTCAATTTCTTTAACTACTTTACGTTTGCTAACACCGCCGCTGCAAGTAAAAAACGGAATTATGGTTTTATTTTCAAAGTTATTATTTTTTAAAAATGATTTCATTGGTAAAGACACGGAAAATCCCCAAATAGGGAAACCGACAAAAATAATATCATATCCCGATATATCAATTTTCTCCGTTTGTGGTAAATGACCTTCCTTCATTTGTTGCCGTACTAATTTTGACATTTTAAAAATGTTATTCGGATATTTTTCAATAAGCTTAACTTCTTTTAAATCACCGCCGACTATTGAGTGAAGATTTTGAGCAACACTTTTGGTATTACTTCTATGCGAATAATAAACTGTTAATATTTTTTTATCTGATAAAAATTCAGGCTTTTTGTATACAATGTTTTTCAATAAAATTATTTTTAAAACAGCAACTATTGTGAACAGAAATAATGTAACGTATATTGCATCTAATAAAAATTTCATGGACCTACCTCGCTCAACCCAAAACTATGGACACATTTTTATTGCTTCTTTCGGACAAACGTGGCTGCATAGAGAGCAGCCGGCACACAGTTCTTTATTAATGTGTAAGCAATCTTTTTCAAGGCTAATTGCTTTATATTCTGATTCAGAACATATTCTTGCACATTTTCCGCATTTTATACACTTTTCTTCATCTATTAAAGGATAAAGGTGTGATTGTTTATTAAGTTCTTTGTGCATTGTTATTTTTTGAACTGCAATATTTTTTATTTCAGAAATATCATTAAAACCTTTTGTTTCCAAATAATTTAAAAGACCTGATTTTAATCCGTTAATAATACCGTACCCGTTGAGCATAACTTCTGTACAAATTTGAACGGCATCAGAACCGAGTGCAATATATTGAACCGCATCTTCCCACGTAGATATTCCTCCCATACCCAAAATGGGTAATTCGGAATTTTGTCTTAGTTGAGCAACACACTTAAACCCAATCGGTTTAACAGCTTCACCGGATAATCCGCCAAAGGTCGAGTGTCCGTCAATATTGAGAACCGGCTCTAATGTATCAACGTTAATTCCCATAAAACCTTGTACCGTATTAATTGCGGCTAATCCGTCAGCACCGGCTTTTTCAACTGCATTCGCAACCCAAGTAATGTTTGTTACATTTGGTGTAAGTTTTACAAAGACAGGTTTTGTAGCAACTTCTTTAACCCATTCGGTTATGAGTGCTGATATTTCGGCACTTGTTCCAATTGCCATTCCGATATTCTTTTCCGGCATGCCGTGCGGACATGAAAAATTAAGTTCATACGCATCTGCTGGCGTGTCATTCATTATTCTTACAAGATTTTGCCATTCATCTTTTTCTACTGGGGCCATTATACTCGCAATTATAATTTTTGTCGGGTGTTTTTCTTTTAAATATTTAATCCCGTCTACCCAATACTGAATTGTTTCATGGCTTAATAATTCTATATTTTGAAAACAAATTACCTTGCCCTTTTCTTTTATTGTTGCATATCGGGGGCTTGCCTCTATCATTTCCAAATTGTCAGGGGTAATTGTTTTTAACACAGCACCTCCCCAGCCCATTTCAAATGCTTTATCTATACTTGCTATTGAAGCTGTCGGCGGAGCAGAAGCTAATAAAAAAGGGTTTTCAAACTCTATACCTAATATTGATGTTTTTAGTGTAGACATTTATTCGTACCTCAAGTAAAAGTTCAAAATTTTTATATTTTCAATATTACCATAAAATTTACATAAAAAGTTTGTGATAAAATGCAATTACGAAAAGTTAACAGTGTAAAATAAAAAGATTAAAAAATAATAAGTATAGGAGAATAATATGGATTATAAAAAATCGGGGAATGCTATATATGCAAGATTTGACAGAGGTGATGAGATTTTTTCGGGTATTTTAGATATTTGCAAAAAAGAAAATATTTTATCGGCAACATATTCAGGGATAGGCGGCTGCGGTGATGTTACAGTTTGTACATTGATTCAGGAAACAAATGAATTTCTTCCGCATCATAAAGAAGGTTGTCTATTGGAAATGATTTCGATAAACGGAAACATTTCAGCCGATGATAATGATGAAATTTATGAGCATGCTCATGCAATGTTTTCATATTTAGAAAACGGTGAAGTAAAGTTTTTAGGCGGGCATTTAGCTCGTGCTGTTGTTCTGTATACGGCTGAAATCGAAATAAGACCTGTTCAAAACGGTGTTATCAGAAGAAAACACGATGAAAATACTGGTATAACCGTTTGGAATTTAAAATGACTTTATAATTTTAGGTAACTAATGACAAAATACTTTCTTTAGTGTTATAATCATACAATAAATGTTATCATGGGATTAGTTATTATAAGGAAAGTATGTTATGAAAATAGATTGGAAGTCTAAGCAGACTAAAATTACTGCAGGAATTTTAGCAGTTATTATTGTGCCAATATTATGGAATCAGGGTAAAACAATTCTTACGGGACTGATTACATCCTATATGATGTCTCAACCCAAAACAGTAGAAGTTGCAAAACCGGTGGCAAAAGATATTTTCCCCTCATATGATACAACCGGTCGTATTGAAGCTCAAAAATCGGTTGATGTAATTGCTCGTGTCAGCGGCTGGCTGCAGGAAAGATATTTTCAGGAGGGAGACATTGTTAAGAAAGGTCAAAAATTATTCTTAATAGAACCGGATGAATATGCTTTAGCTGCTCAAACTGCAAGAGCAAGAGTTAACGAAAATTCTGCAGTTTACAATAATTCAGAAACAGATTTAAGACGTGCCGAACAATTGTTGAAAGACGATTTAGTAAGTCGTGAATATTATGATAACGCTCTTACTCAAAGAAATAAAAACAGAGCTGCATTAGATGGTGCCGTTTCCGATATGCATAAGGCAAGCCTAAACTTGAGTTATACTAATATAACATCACCAATGGACGGAAGAATAGGTAAAGCAAATGTTTCTGTCGGGAACTTCGTCACTCCGTCATCAGGTGTTATCGCTCAAATATATACAACAAATCCTATGAAAGTTATATTTTCAATGAAAAGCGGGGATTTTATAGAGCTTAAAAGATATTTTAAAGATAATAAAGACAAAAACCCCGAGGATGACAGTACTGTATCTGTTTTGTTAGGTCTTTCTGACGGTTCTACTTATGAGAAAGAGGGAAAAGTCGAATTTGTAGACAACAAAGTTGACGAGACTACCGGCACGGTTACAATGAGAGCCGTATTTGAGAATCCGGATGAACTCTTGGTTCCGGGCGATTATGTAAATGTTACAATTAAAGTTAATCATCCTTATAAAGTTATGTTAATCCCGCAATCTGCCACAAAAACAGATGTCGGAACGGGGTATTATGTTTGGACTGTCAAAGACGGTAAAGCCGTTAAAAAGGATATTGTGGTTAATGAAAATTACGAAAATAATTGGATTGTAGAAAGCGGACTTTCATACGACGATGTTGTTGTTATGAAGGGAATTCAGGATATTTATAAATCCGGTCAGGCTGTCAAAACAATTCCGTATAAAGAAGAAAAAAATAAAAAGAATAGCAAGACTAAGTAATTTGTAAATTCTTAATTGCGCATATAATGCATTTTTAACATATAAATTGAAATATGAAGGAAAGAGAATGGCAATAAATAAAAAAGATTTATATTTTTTTATAAAAAAACCGAGATTTGCGGTTGTTATATCTGCTATTATTGTAATTTTGGGTTTACTTTCACTGTTTGGTTTACAGCAGGAGAAGTATCCGAATATTACACCTCCGCAGGTTACCATATCGGCGAGTTATCCCGGGGCAAGTGCCTCAGTTATTGAATCCTCAGTAGCTTCTCTGTTAGAATCGCAGCTTAATGGGGTTCAGGACATGATTTATATGTCCTCAACAAGTTATGATGGGGCTTATTCCTTAACAATATATTTTAAGACCGGGACTGATAATGATATTAATCTGATGAATGTACAAAATAAACTTCAACAGATTCAGGCTTTATTACCGCAAGAAGTGCTGCAGCAAGGGTTAACAGCAGAGAATAAGGTTGGCGGTGCCGGAGCTATTATCTTAAACCTTGCGTCGGAAAATGAATCTTGGAATCAGTTGGATTTAACAAATTATGCCAATATATATGTTAAAGATGCTATAAAGAGAATAAACGGTGTTGGTTCTGTAAATGTATTTGGTGCAGATGATTATAGTATGCGTATTTGGCTTGATCCGGCGAAACTTGCCAGTTATAAAGTTTCTATTTCAGAAATCAGAAATGCCGTTCAAAACCAGAATGTTCAACTTTCTGCCGGTGCATTAGGCGATCAGCCGACTGATGCCAATCCGAGTTTGAAGCTTTCACTTCTTACAAGCGGCAGATTGCAAACTCCTGAAGAGTTTGGTAACATTATAATTCGTTCTAATTCCGATGGCTCCAAATTAAGACTAAAAGAGCTTTCAAGAGTGGAGTTAGGGGCTAAATCATACTCAATGTTTGGTATAGTAGCCGGAAAACCTGCTGCACTGATTCAAGTTATGCCATTGCCGGGTGCAAATACTGTTGAAATATGTAACAATATTTATAAAACAATTGATGAGCTTTCGCAAACGCTTCCTGATTCTTTAAAACTTGATATTATGATGGATAGTTCAACTTTTATCAATGAATCAATGTCAGAAGTTGAGTTGACAATTCTTTTGACATCTCTAATCGTAATATTAATTATATTCGTATTCTTAGGGGACTTTAAAGCGACATTAATTCCTTGTGTAACTATTCCTGTATCGTTAATCGGTACATTCATTGCTTTAAAAGCTTTGGGAATGTCTTTGAATTTATTGACGCTGTTCGCACTGGTGCTTGCGGTAGCGGTTGTTGTTGATGATGCGATTGTCGTTATAGAAAATGTAAAACGGCATCTTGAGGAAGGTAAATCTACTCTTGAGGCTACTCAAATTACTATGAACGAAGTCGGCGGGTCTTTAATAGCTATGGCAGCTGTTCTTATGGCTGTTTTTGTTCCGATGTGCTTTATGACAGGCTTGTCAGGAACTATGTATAAGCAATTTGCAGTATGTATAGCTGTATCAATTGCATTTTCTGCTATATGTGCTCTGTCGCTTTCCCCAGCAATGTGCTCTATTATACTGAAAAAAAATAAAAAGAAAGAGGAGAAGAAATATCCTTTACTGATAGCAGCAGAAGAATGTATAAATAAGGGAATAAAAGTTTTTAATGATAAGTTCGATAAATTAACTAATTATTATATTGAACTTGTTAAGAAGTTTGTTCAAAATAAAAAGCTGACAATCGGCGTATATATAGCTATTGTACTTTTGATGTTAGGTTTGTTTAAAATTATTCCGACAGGATTTATACCCGATGAAGATCAGGGCATGCTAATATCAGTAGTAACACTGCCTGATGGAGCCTCATTAAACAGAACTGAAGATGTATGTAACAAATTTATTAAAGCGATAGAAAATATAGAAGGTATAGATAAAGATAGAGTTATTGCTTTCGGTGGCTTTGGACCTTCTAACCAAGCGACAATTGTTATTCAGTTAAAAGAGTGGGGTGAAAGAAAAGTAAATCCTATTGATTGGGTAGTTCGTAAATTCCAAGGAAAACCAACGGATCTTTCTCATAACGGAATATTGACAGAGATATATAAGCATACTGCTGATATTACCGAAGCTTCAATATTTACGCTTTCGCCGCCTGCAATAGACGGGCTTGGCATGTCCGGAGGATTTGAATATCAACTTTTGTCTGCAGGAAATGCCAGTGTACAAGATCTTGCAGCTTTTGCAAATGAATTTATAGCAAAAGCAAATCAGGATCCTGCTCTGCAAAATGTTTATACACAGTTCCAGGCCAATGTTCCGCAGTATGAATTGGATATTGACTACGAAAAAGCTCTAGCCCAAAAAGTGGATCTTTCAGAACTTCATAATACCTTAGCATCTACTTTATCATATTCATACATTAACGATTTTAATAAGCTGGGCAGAATATTTAAAGTATTTATGCAAGCGGAAGGCGATTACAGAAACAAAATTGAAGATTTACAAAAAATCTATGTTATTAATAAAAACGGACAACCGGTTCCTATAATGACAATGATTACTGCAAAACATTCTGTTGGCGCGGTATCTATCACAAGGTTTAATCAATTCCGCTCGGCGCAAATACAAGGTTCTCCTGCAAACGGAAAGTCTTCAGGTGATGCAATGAATGCGATGGTAAAATTGTCAAAGAATAATTTACCAAAAGATTACACGTATGCTTGGTCAGGTACTTCTTTACAGGAGAAAGAATCTTCCGGTCAAACAGGGCTTGTCGTCGGATTTGCGTTGCTGTTCGTTTATTTGTTCTTGGTTGCGCTGTATGAAAGCTGGATGATACCTGTTGCGGTACTTTTGATTTCTCCTGTTGCATTAGTCGGAGCGTTAATTTTCCAACTAATGATGGGACAGTCTTTGGATTTATATTCGCAGGTCGGGCTTATTACCTTGATTGGTCTTGCCGCAAAACAATCCATCTTGATTGTGGAATTTGCAAAGGAAGAACATGAAACAAACGGCTTAACCATTCAGGATGCTGCTATAAAAGCATCACTTTTAAGGTTCCGAGCAATTATGATGACGGAGGCAGCATTTATTTTAGGTATTTTACCGTTATTATTTGCATCAGGAGCCGGTGCAAACAGCCGTATTTCGGTTGGCTCTACCGTAATTGGCGGTATGATTGTTGCGGCGACTCTGGGTACAGTCTTAACTCCGGCCTTTTATGTAATAGTTCAAGAAACAATTGATAAATATTTTAACAGTAAACGAGAGAGTGAGGATTATGAAATATAAAAAAATAATAGCTCTAATATGTGTATTATCACTAACGATTGGAACAGCTTCAGCTATTCAGGATAACAGAAAAGCTCAACAGAATATAAATTATACCAATGAGGTTCACTCGGTATTTTCTTTGGATGACTGTATAAATGTTGCAATTGCAAATAATCCCGATATTAGAGCTTCGATATATAATGAGCAAGCGTACAAATCCAAAATTGGTCAAGCTTGGGCGAATTACTTCCCGACAATAAGCGGCGGATTTGAAGCTTCAAGAAGCGGCAATAAGTATTCGCATACCCAAAAATTACCATACGGGTACAGGAGCTTGTACACTTCTATGGGATATATTCCAACCCTTTCTGCTGATATGCTGATTTTTGATTTTGGAAAAACAAAAGCAAATGCAGATATGGCAAAGAATATGTATTTGGCAAGTAAAGAAAATACCAAAGAGAATATTAATACGATAATTTATAGTATTAAGTAT
>ODAI010359161.1_pt1 | contig 14555 bp, 17 predicted proteins | sample 1539321 | NCBI WGS metagenome assembly ODAI01 (sample SAMN02144231, study PRJEB22623) | gut metagenome | biome: sheep rumen | host: Ovis aries | place: New Zealand
AAAATGGATTGGTTAATTCGGATATTAAAATAAATGCAAATATAGATGGTCCGGATGGTACTACCCCAGACACATTCAAACTAGATAGATCTGTCTCCGGTCAATATCTCATTTTAGGGAACATTTATAGATTTGAAAACCATGAATGGACACAGACGGTCATACTTGCACGACCTGCTACTGAAACACCAGAGATGGTGCCGGATGAAGAAGACAATGCATCTATTACAAACACCCAGATCGAATCAAATACAAATGAAAATAGAGTGATTATTTAATAAATAGATAAGTTGAATGATTAGTTACAAAAACATATATAGTTTGGGGAAAGCACCTGGTGATGTATTAGGAGATTTCCATAGTTTCCGTCACGTTCATCGTGAAGGATTTAATGCTACGGATTCAGCCGATATACGTTTCTTCAAACTATTATTCTATTTTTACAACGAAGATGATGATGACAACACTCAGGTGAATTTCTTCAATGGTGGATCATCTGGATTACTGGCTCCCACTTGGTTAGATAATCCAAAAAACGGAGATTACTATAAATATAATTCAGCATGGGCCTATTTAAAATCTAATTATGAAGAGGAGCGAGCATCTGCATTGAAAGAGTTTATTACGCTTCTGTCTCAAATATCATCGGAATCCCCTTGGTACTTCAAAGAAATATCGGGCGTTGATGAAGCACTAACTAGAGAGAATTGGAAGGTTGCAGAAGAGAGAAAAAAGATTTCTATCAAATGCATGAATGACCCGGTTGATCACAGAATAGAGTCACTCCTTTCCTTATATAGAAGTATTGTGTGGTCTCATACAAGGAAATGTCAAATTCTCCCAGCTAATCTTAGGAAATTTGATATGGGTCTATTTGTGTTTTCCAGTCTTATGACGGGACTTCATTTTTCATATGATAGTCTTGGTATGCAAAATGACTGGACCGAAATTGGTGGGTTTGATATTAAAACAGCCCTTAATCAAACCACATATAAATATATAGAATTTCATAACTGTGAAATAAGTATTGATTCTATCAAATCCGGATATGGCACACTGAATAACGAAAACGGTGTAGAACAGGAGTTCACAATCGATATATACTTCGATGATTGTTACGAACATGAATATAACCCATTTATAATGAAGATGTTTGGTGATTTCTTTATATGGGATTCTTGGTCAATTAGCGGTAGAAATGATGAAGGTGATTATGTTGGGGAGTTGGTTCATAAGGATATGAATACTATTATAGACAATAGTGAAGATGGACATAATGATTGGATACCAGTATCTGATATTTTAACTGGCACATCAGTGGATCAAATGCTCGCAACTGATATAGGAGCATATGCTGAAACAAACAGTGGGACTACCCGATCCACATTACAACAGGAACTTGATAGAAGAGTGAACTATTATGGAAATGATATTAATTCTTCAAATCAGTTTAAATTGTCTCCCAATATGAAATTTGCCGATCTGGGTGCCCAATTCCGCAATGTTCTCAATCGTATGGGTAATGATGCAAAAAGAGCAGCAATTACCGGTTGGGATAATCTTAAGGATGGTGGACTAGGCAACATATATGGGCAGGGTGTTGGAATAAATGGTGCTGTGGAAAGCGTTAACATGGAACTCAATAAACAATTCAATTCTCTATCTAATAAGATAATGGGCAATATCAATGATGCTACAACTAAAATATCTAAATCTGTAACAGCAGCAGTCACCAATCCAGTTAATGGAGCAATTGGATCAATCGGAAGAATGGCTGGGAATGCTACGGATTCTGCAACAAGTCTCATTGCAAAGCCAGTTGAAGGAGCAGCGAAGATGATAGAAAATATAACGACCAACGCTTCGCGTGCTGGATATAGTTATATCAATGATGCTGGGGAGTATGTTGCTGACTGGGCTGACGACTTGGGTAATGTGGCATATAACAAACAAGTTGTTGTATCAAACAACATTGGTAAAAATAGATTAAAATCAAAATTAGGAAACGTAAACTAATATGAAAACACTTTGTGAATCATTATCATCATCTCTTGTTGATGATAGCAAATATAATATACTCGTAATTGTAAAACCGGGGTTCTTTGATAACATCCAATATATTATGGAACAATATGTTAAAAAAGGTTGGGTGTTAGAACGTATGAGAACCAAGCAACTCCTTCCTGAAGAAGCAAAGCAATTATATAGTCCACACAAAGGAAAAGAATTCTACGAGGATTTGTGTGAGTATATGTCTAGTGGTCCGTCCACTGCATTATTGTTTACAAAGGATGTTCCATTTTCCAATAAGATGTTTAAGGAAACAGATTCTATTAAAGACAACATTAGGAAGAAGATTGGAAAGGATGAAATGAGGAATGCAATACACAGTAGTGATTCATTGGAAAGACTTCAGGTTGAAAGAGGGATCTATTTTTAGGCCCTCTTTTTTATATAATTATATATGAGCATTTTTGACATAGAAGAAAACATCGCGTGTGATAGATGGATCGGGGAATTGTATGAGTTTTACGATTGCTCCAGATCCGATCGATTGTGGAGTGGGTCCTTTACTATTAATTTCAACGTGGATTGGTTGTCCGAAACCGTAGAAAAAAGCTGGGATGAAAAACGCGCTTATACCATTTATACTGTAGATGATTGTTATAATATATCAAAGAAGACTGATGTTCATACACGCGCATACTATTATATAATTTTATTATGTCTATTGAGTGGTGGTGAAGACGATATAAAAACTCAATTAATGAGTTGTCTAACGGAAAAGAAGAAAAGAGATGGTTGTCAGATAGACGTAAATATTGATTACAATGTAAACAACACAGATTATTCTAAAATACAAATTAGAGTTAAATCTGAATGTCCTTTAAAAATAGATATAGTTTTAAAAAAGAGGTGATTATTTTAATTGAAAAGGACAAATCACTGATTATTTGTTTATGAATACTACAGGAAAACCAGTATGGACTCCCAGTCTGGAAGACGAAATAGATATGCAATTTATCACCAAAGTACAGAATGAGGTAACCCAATCCTGTGCTTTGCCGTTTGCACTTCCAGCAGAGCGAATAACTGAAAATATAATCAATGCCGCCAGGTGGTTTTGGCAGATGAGCGATTTTGCAGCGGAGGAAAGATATTATATTATTAGAAACCAAGACATTTGTCGTGGTAACCCCCTTAATAAAATTGTCCAACTTCCCCCACAGATACTTGGTGTACATGGCTGTTATAGAATCAATCAAGGATTAAAAATCGGGGTAATGGGTGACTTCTCTATTGAAAGAATGATGTTAAGCAGTTACTCTATGTTTGGTGGTGTGGGAACCGTTGGGGGTGGATTTGTCAACGGAACCACACAAGGTTACACACTTGGAGATGTAGTTATGTCATTATATGAAGTTGACACATTCAATCAAACTCTCAATCCCACACTATCTTATAATTACAATCCACTCTCTTCAAAATTGGTTGTTCTTGGTGATATTGGGTACAGTGATATTCTCATTTGCTGTAGTGTGAGATGTAGGATCCAGGATCTTTATAACGATTATTTCTTTTATAGAGCTGTTGTTGCATTCTGTAAACGTTCCTTATCAACTATCTATGGTATGTATTCGTTTAAGTTGCCTGGAGGGGTGGAGATTAATTATGATAAACTCAGTGATCAAGCAGAAAGTGAAATAGAAGAAATAAAAGAGTATTTCGAAAACAATCGAGCGGTAGATTATTTCTTTATGCCGAATACATTATAAAAAAAAGAACCCGTGTGGGTTCTTTTTTTATTTAAACTTTGGCATTGACATATTTGGCATTTTTGGATTCATCATCTTGTTTAGATTCTTTGGATTAGCCATCTTTTGATAGTCACTAACATGGTATTTATCCATCTCATCTTGTTGTTGTTTATTCTCTTCCTTGACCTGTTTATTCATCTCATCAATAAACATTTCGTATTCCCACATTGGCATCTTGTCGATTTCTGAAGGCTGTATGTGGAAGTTCTTTGCAAGAGACGCTTTGATTGATATCAAATTAACAACATTGATTTTCCATAGTGTAAATATGCCATATTCCAAATATGATTGAGAAAGCCTGAGTGGTTTGTTATCTGGATCCAAACTTCTTAGCCTTAGTTTCAATCTGGAAGAGAGCTCTGACACCGTTAGGAAACTGGACCTGACTGGTGACCTCGGCACCGCAATGTTCACACTTGGTGGATAATTTTTCCGAAGGATTAATGGTAATATTTCTCACCACATCATTCATAAATGCGAACATATCATAATCCCAACTCTTATAAACACTTTGAATATGTCTTATCTGTGTTTCAAAATTCTGAGCATCTCGTGATGGTTTACTAAGCATCCACACAAGGAACTTAATAAAGTTCTCATCAATATCTCTCCTACCTTGTCTTGCTCTAGCAACAGCCCACTCAATGATAGCCTGATCCTTACCCAGTTTTGGTGGATAAAGCGTAACAGTAGGAGCGTCAACATCATACTCGTGAGGGTCAATAACCCACTTACTACCATCCCAATATTTCATAATCTCATCATCCGGATATTCATAGGTGAGGGACGAAGAATTGAGAGTAAACGTAATCTCTTCTTCACAGTTTTCACATTGGTCAGTGTATTCGATCTTATTCTCTCCATGAACAAATGTATATTCACGAACCTTAAGAATGAACCAGAAACGATCCCAACTATTCATTTCCTGCCAGGTATGTACGTTACCAGCACCATCAGTCATTCTTACGCAAAGACGAATGATCTCATTAAATACCTTGTTAAGTTCCTCCGGATTTTCTTCGTCTACAGATGTCCAGTTCTTGATGGCCTGAACTGTAGCTGGACGGATGGCGAACTGCCAATCTTCTGGATAGAACATAGAACGGCGACCGAGTTCTGAGCGATCAAGTGGAATCCACCCGTCGGAGATACTGACAGATTCGGCAGCAGCAGATCTCTTATTGGATCTGTTTATGAACTCCTTCATTTCTGTTCTTTCCTCCGCGTTGAGTTTCCCCTTCTTACCAAGCACTTCGGCATGTTGGAGTTTTCCAAGACCTTCTGTCTTAGGCTCTCCGCCAATTTCACCAATTTGACTTTCTAAATTGCTGTAATCATTTTCTTTCATTTATAAATGCATTTATTTACTTATAAAAAATATATAATGTAATCAAAATCTTCAAAGAAAATGATGATTATTTATATATGAAATCTTTACGAAACATACTTGAAGGAATATTCGACATTGAGGATAATATAGCTAATGATCAACATCTAGATGAATTGATGTTTAAGGACCCAGATTCTGATTTTTGGAAGTTTGTCAATGTAAAAAACACTGACGCTGAACGTTTGTTACAATATGAACAAGCAATAATTGATCTTGATCGTGATTCAATAACGCTTTTTAAAGATATTGAATTGAGGACTAATAAAAATCCTTTATCAACTCCATATGATTTGGAAGCGGCATCTATAAGTATTGGTGATCGAAATGGATCTGGACCACATCCTGATAAAATATCTAATAATGCAGGATTCAAAAATCTTTTATCTTTACGATTCTATATTGATGGTATGTGTGGAGAGCTCAAGAATTGTAAATTCAATGTCGTAGAAAGGAATCCATGGAGAAATATGTCTGGAGGTTCCGTGAAAATATATTGGGGTGATCAATTAAAATTTAATAATGTTGAATTTGATTTTGAAAATACAAGCCTAAACAGCGGATATCTCCTATTTAATAACTTAACCGGAATTCCCGATCTGCATGGTCTTAAATCAAATGTTCAAAGCATGTCACTCTATTCACCTGGTTTTTTTGACTATGACGATACTAAAAAGAAACTGGAGAAATTTTTTGGTAAAGGAACATTTGAGACATATGGTGGGGATACTAAAAATAAAACTCTTCGTAATATTGTTGCGGTCGCAAATAATCCAAGCAAATATAAATGTATTAATCCCGCCACAATTGCACCAGAAGGAACTGTAGAAGAATTATTTGGTTCCCTTAAGGGATTTAAAGATTTGAAATTAATTAGTCTATCAAATAACAATGTAGAGATAAAATTTCAAAAGTCTCTTCCATTTGCTTGGGTTAAATACTTACAGGTAATGTCCCGTGAAGCTGCGAAGATCCCGACTGCGGAACTTTCCGATAGATTCAAAAAAACCGCTGATGGTTGGTATGTTACTGTTATGAAAAAATACATATAAAAAACCCAAAGGTAGACTAAATAAGTCTGCCTTTTTTGTTAATTAAATACATAAACATTATAACAAGTATGTGTAAGGTTCGTATCGTCAACAAAGGTAGCAACTATATCAGCTACAATAACACCGAATTAGAAACCGATATACCTACGGAAGTGGTAAATATTCTCGAGCAGGTTTTCCGTGATCTGAATGCTAATCGCAAGTCCGCAACCATGCCGAGCATTTCTATCAACCGCATTAATCAAAATTAGTATGAGTGTAGTAGAAGTATTAACCCTGTTAAAAGGAGTACCAGGGACCCTCAACAAAAAATCTATTATTAAAGCAAATAACTCTCCCCTCCTAGAGACAATCTTCAACGATACATATGATGAATCTCGAAAGTATAACGTTAAGAAATACGAGGTGATAGAGTCGGGATTTGAACCGTTATCTATTGATAATGAATACCATATCTTCCACGAACTTCTTAACGCTCTCGCAGAAAGAAAGTATACAGGTAACGAAGCTGTTGAGTTGGTCGGGAAAGTCATCGGACAATTTGCCCCAGACGAACGCTGGATCCTAGACGGAATCCTTAAGAGGAATCTTAAGGTTGGTGTCTCCCTAGACAACTACAACGATGCTGTGGGCAAGATGTCTATTCAGAAATATGAAGTGGCTCTTGCCGATAAGTTCTTTGACCTTAAACCCGATAAACAGAGTGAGGTGGTAGAGAGTGGGATGTATCTTGCAAGTCGAAAACTTGACGGGGTTCGCTGTAACATCCACGTTGACAACACGGTACTTGACGACGGTGTGATGGGTTGTAAGATTGATTTCATCTCGAGACAAGGTAAGGCTATCACCACACTTGATAATCTCAAACCAGCTGTGGAAGAAGTATGCAAGAGTCTTGTTGGACACTGGGTACTGGATGGGGAAGTATGCATTACAGATGACGAAGGAAACGAAAACTTCTTGGGATTGATGTCGGAAATCACTAGGAAGGATCACACTATTAAAAACCCCAAGTTCAAATGGTTTGATCTGTTGAAGTATAGTGAGTTTTTGGGAGAAGAAGAATCTCCTATTTTCTCTCAGCGCTATAGTGAAATGATCGATCTGTTGTATCATTCGTCTCGTCCTAAATCTATTGAAGTTCTCAAACAGGATAGGATTCATTCTTGGGATGATTTTAATAAATGGTCTACTGCAGTATCCGATCGGGGCTGGGAAGGATTTATGCTTAAAAAAGACGCTCCATATAAGAAAGGACGCAGTAAAGATCTACTTAAAGTTAAGAAATTCCAGGATGCCGAATACATTGTTGAAGATGTAGTAAACGGTCGGGTTAGTTACAATGAAGGTGGTACTAAAGAGTATGATGCTGTTAGTTCATTGGTTATCAATCACAAAGGAAATAAAGTCTATGTTGGTAGTGGATTGAGCAAGGAACAGAGATTGGGCTGGTATGAACACCCGGAAGAAATTATCGGAAAGACAATTACAGTTCAGTACTTTGAAGAGACACAGGATAAGAAAACCGGAGAGTTCAGTTTGCGCTTCCCCATCCTCAAGGTCGTTTACGAAGACGGTAGAAATGTTTGATTATTGATTAAAATAATTCATTTATAAATCATGGCAAACATCACCGATCTCAAGAGATTAAATTTTATAACAGAAACTGCGCCTGATGAATCATTAGCAGAACTGTCACTTGATCAACTTAAAGATCTTGGTTATATCACACAGGTAATTTCAAATGAAGATATTGAACGTGCTCTTTCTGCAGGAACGGAATCAGATTCAGATGAACCTACTCCAGATCCAGATGAACCTACTCCAGAACCTGGTGAATAATTAACCAAAACTCATTATTAAGTATAAAGAACCTTCGGGTTCTTTTTTATTTTATATTGAAATAAACATATACGTATATGAAATTAAATAAGGAAATTGTTGATGCACTTAAACGCCATGGTTTTATAACAGTCCCTTGTCCCACCGATTATCTGGTAGAGCATTTTGAAACTGTAAGAGACCTTGCTGTAGCAAACTTTATTACCAATCCAGCAGCTTTTAGTTTTGTTGAATCTATCTTTACTGAAGAAGGGGAGAACGTTCCTAGTCAGGTTTCCGAAAAGGAACTCGAAAAACAGGCTGTTGAAGAACCGGTAGATGAACCTGAAACTGAGACAGAGGTTGTTGAGGAAGTTGTTGAGGAAAAACCAGTTGAGGAAGTTGTTGAGGAAAAACCAGTTGAGGAAGTTGTTGAGGAAAAACCAGTTGAGGAAACACCAAAACCGAAGAAAACAACAAAGAAAACAACAAAGAAAACAACAGAAAAGGAATCTTAATAGATTCCTTTTTTTATATATATTTATTACGTGAGAATACAAAGAATTAAAATTAATAACTTCAAGTCGTTTTATGGCGACTTTGAATTGGATTTTGAAAAAGACATAAAAGGAATGTGGAAGATAGTTGGACCTGTCGGTGCAGGTAAGACAACTATCGGCGAGGCAATTATATTTGGGCTCTTCGGTTCAATCAAAAATAAAAATAACGACTCTTTAATCTCTTGGGGAGAAAAACATGCTTTGGTTGAATTATGGTGTGAGAGCAAGGGGAAAAACATATATATAAATCGTGAGATTAATTCATATGGACAATCTCCAATGACTGTTAAGATTGACGGAGAGGAATTGATATATACAGACAAACGTGATATTCAAAGTCAACTCGAAAATGAGTATTATGACATTTCCAAAATTACTGTTGAATTATTGTGTATAATATCATTTAATAACTTCAAATCGCTTGCCTCACTCAATACACAAGACAGTAGGAAGTTCCTGGATAATGTTCTTGGATTTGCAGCACTCACTAAATATATTGACGCTGGAAAAGTCCTTAAATCAGATAACGTAAACAATATCAATAGAATACAATCTCTCATTGATCAGTGTAATGCTCAAATTGATAAGATCAATGAACTCTCCAACAAAGAGCGGATCAGCGGTGATATAAAAGAGATAAATAAAACTATTGATTCTCTTAATACGCAAGTTCAGGAGCAAAAGGATATATATGAAAAAACTGTTCGTGAAGCACGAAAGGTCATAGAAGATTCCAGTGCGGAACTTGCAAGGGTTAAGGCATTGGGTGTCAATAAAGCAAAGGAGATTTCATTTATTAAACAAGGTAAGTGTCCTACTTGTGGGGCTCCTATTGATCAATCCATGCTTCCCATTAAGGAACAGGAGAGAGATGTATTGAGAGAGCAATATAAGGTTATTAATGATCGACTGGAAAAAGAGAAGTTGGTCCCAGGAGAGATAAAAGATAAATATAATGAAATTATTGGTCCCATCCGGGAGAAACTTGAGGAGAATAAAGCCCTGCTTATTCGTCTGCAGGAGCAAGCGAAAAGGGCAAAGGTGAACACCAACGAAATCGATAAGATAGAACATCAATTGACGGAATACAATGTGGACCTAAACAATGCAAAATTTGAAGATCATCAATGGGGTGCTCTTATTGATTTGTTATCCAATGACATACGTTCAAAGATTCTTTCATCATTTATTCCGGTTCTGAACGAGAACATAATGAAATACAGCCAGCGGCTGAGGCAGAGATACTTAATTTCATTTGACGATCAATTCAAATGCCAGATTAAAATACCCGGAATAAACAATGAGATATCCGTGAGTAGTCTCAGTACTGGTCAATTAAAGACCGTTGATATGATAATCATCATGTCGGTTCTTGGAACAGTAATGGGTAGTAACTCATTGAATGTGGTGTTTTTAGACGAATTATTTAGCAATATGCATAGTGATTTGAGAAACGAAATGAGTTGGATGTTAAGAGATAACATGAGAAAAGATGATACTATTTTTATTGTGTCTCACTATGAAATTAATGAAGGGTATTTTGATGGAACTATTCGCACAAAACTTGAACAGATTGGACAATATAAAGAACAAACAAAAATAGAAATTGAACATAACGTATGATGAACGATCTTATTGGAACACAAGCATATGGGCTGAGACTTCCGATGCTTGACAGTCGAGTGAATCTTATTAGTACTATTTTTACTCGTTATATGGCTTTCGGTCCGAAGAATGGTGATATTATTGGAGTTACTGAAAGTGTTGTGGCGAGATGTGCAGGTATGTATGTTAATCTCACGGATGTCGGAGAGTGGATTAAGGATTTCAAACCAACAGCCGATAAACTTATACTTTACCATCCTATCTTTTCCAGGAATAGATTTATCCCTATTCTTCGTGGTCTATTGACGAACGATAATATTAAACACGTAACCATAGTTTCTGGTGATGTTGATGAAGTAGGAAATTGCATAGAGCATCAGATAACTGGAATCAACTATAAAAATGCATATAAAGAGATAATTGAGGAATCCGGAAGGAAGTTCAAATGGGTTAAGACTCTCAATGAAAGCAGCCTCGGCGAAGACACACTCGCTATTGATTGTAGGTTGCATGCAGAGGGTGATTATTCATTCGAACTGTCTCTCAGAAAGATATGCTCCGAAAAGAGTAGTTGGGGATTGCTTGGTATGAATGCCGCTGGTGATAATAGAATTAAACTATTTCCAGATGAGAAGTATGCAAAGACATTTGTAACCGAACTAAGTGGAAAGATTAAAAGAGATTTGAACCGAGATGTCGAAGTGATGATCTATGGAGATGGTGCATACAAAGATCCACGTTCTGGTATTTGGGAATGGGCAGACCCGGTAGTGAGCCCAGCGTGGACCGCCGGATTGAATGGGATGCCGACCGAGATCAAACTAAAGAACGAAATTGATATGGGGCTTTCTGAAGAGGAAATTAAGAATGATATTGAATCAAATCGTAATAATGAAGGGCAGGCTTTGGGTACGACTCCTCGCCGAATTGTTGATCTGCTTGGTTCATTGATGGATTTGATGAGTGGTAGTGGTGACAAGGGAACTCCCGTTGTCATTGTCAGAGATTATTTTAAGAAGTATATTGATTAAATATTGGTGAGTGTTTTGTTAATTAATATCAAACAACATCAATTATGAAACATATTAAAAAAACAGAAGCTCTTTTTGAACAGTACGGGCTTGATAAGTATCAGAGTATAGATTTGCAATATGTTGGGTTAGTGGGATGTTTCGAAGCTAAGTTGGAGATGATTGCTCAAATTCTTGAACGAATCGACAACAATACGGAGAGAATGGTAGTGGATAGGCAGATTTTTCATATGAAACAAATATTAAATGATATTATGGAATAAATTATGATTAAAAGCAAATTGTATCTTGTAACCGGCATCAAGTATTACGGAGCATATCAAGGTGATTCCGCGGAAGAAATTATAAAATATATTATTCCTGCGGATTCGATGGCTGAAGCTCATCTCATTGCGGATGAGAGTTTGCAAATTGATAAAGTAACATCCGTCAAACTTCTTTACGAGATCGTCACCGGAATGGGATGGGATGATAATAAAACGTGGAGAGAGATTGAAGGATTCGATGGCGACAGGAAAATCAATTTGAATACATTCAAATGAGAAAAATCGTAGGGGATTATGTATTGTTCTATGGAGACGATCTACTAAGTAATTTCTCCAAATCCACTATAATGATTGAAGATCAGTTTCTGGAAGACAATCTATTTCTTGAAGGAGGTGTCCCGTTGGTTTGTTTCGATACTGCTGAAGCATTTTATCAGGCACAAAAAGCAGTACTCGCAAATGACCGCGATAAGTATTATAAAATTATTTATGCAAAGACCCCAGCTGAAGCAAAACGAATTGGTAGACGAGTTAAATTGGATGCTAATGAATGGGATCGGATAAAAGATGGTATAATGACATGGACTGTTGCTTTGAAATTCAGCAACGAAATTCTTAAAAGTTATCTTCTCAGTCCTCAATTTGATGGAAAAACTTTTGTTGAAGTAAGTCCAACAGATAAATATTGGGGTGCTACGTATAATGAAGATACTGGAGAGATTGTAGGAGGAAATCGATTAGGGAAAATTCTTACAAAACTTCGTTTAAATGAACTCAAAAAGAAAGGATGACTAAATGGTCATCCTTTTTATTATCTTTTGTTATACGCGAGTTTTGATAGCAAATATAAAAGATTACAGTCTCTCGAATTTCAATGATGTGATTCCAGCACCGTGATCAAATATAAATTGCACTCTAAAATCATAAGTCGTTCCATCATCATCTATATAGATATCCACATCATTAAACATACTTTTATAAGACGATAAAATGTATTTGGATAATTTATCTTTTAGGGTTTTAGACCATTTACTATTCTCGTCTTTTAGAAAGTCTTCTTTTGTAGGAACAGGCATATCCACAACTACTCCTAAAAATCCTGCGAGTGGTGTCAATAATGAATAATTGCCGTCGTCATATAAAAATGGATACTTACTTATTTTATGTGCACTTAAGAAACTCAAAATATTTACCCCAGAACATTCCACCCCTCTTTTTGTCCTTACTTTATACAGATTTCTAATGAAGGGTTCCTTTTCGTGGAGATTGCTGTCAAATAGACTTTCTTGCAGGCTTTTCATATCTAGATATGCACATTTTTACTATTAAATAATACACGTGTTTTATTATATTATTTCATGTCTAGTAATGTATCTTTGGAACAAGCCCTACAATCGTATAGGGTAATGAATACTCCAACAAAATTTTCCTGGAAACAACATTGGGCTCAGGAAACGTTTTCTAATGATGACGCTATGTTGTTGGATGAAGATGAGAGAAAGCAGTTTAGCAAAAGGTTGGAAGAGTGTCAAATATCCATATTTCCAAACGTTCGATCTCAGGGAGCATCTGGTGTAGTGTGCACCCTTAAGGAGCTTATAAATACAGTTGTTGATCCAAAGAAAAAGAATATAGTCAAAAACAACAGACAGTGTGTTTATAGTACAAAGACGAATGAACGCCCTGTGGGTGATCGGGCATATGAGTTGTGGAACGGGTTTCAGGTAATTGACTTGGATATTAAAGATGCAGAACTTGCAAAGAAACTTAAACGAGTAATATTCGATAAACTCAAAAACTGCAACTGGTTCTTGGGTGTGACATTAAGTAGTTCTGGGTTGGGACTACATGTTTGGACAAAGATTACTATCCCTGAAAAGGATGAAGATATAAATAAAAAACGTCTTATTTATCTCACAAATTTCCGACATAAATATTCTTTTGTATACCTGAGTTTGTTGAATGAAAAAGAGAAACTCGGATATGAAAAAGAAGATGTTGTTCGCTGGATGGACCTTTCTATGTTTCGTCCTCAACAGGGAGCAATTATCGGGTATGATCCTCACCCTCTTGTCAATTCACATTTCTTTGAAGATTTTATCTATGTTAATTTTGATAATATAGATAGTATCGGATCACCAGATCTGGACTGGATTACATACCCGGATCTTAAAGACATATTCAAACGATTTGATTCATTTAATGAAGACAATAAAGAAGAGATTCAGATAAATGTAACTGATGCCCCACAACTTGAGTTTGACACTCACAATAAGGTTCACTATAAGCATAATGAACGTTGGAGGTTGGCAAATACGCTTGTCAAATTGTATGGGTATGATTTAGGATACAAGTATCTTAGAATGATCACTAGCAACAATGTTAAGGACAAGGAGTTACAGGCGGACTGTTTTACAGCGAAACGATATGAAAAACCTGTGGATCCATGGGCTGTAAATAGATTGAATTCTGTACATGGATTTAAGATTAAACTTAACATTGAAAACGAATCATTGGATGAGACAAAGATATTCTCTGCAATGAACAATGTTGATAATCCAGTGATGATCAACGAAAGTAAATATCATAAAGAATTTCACATTAAAAAAGATCAGTATTTGGGTCATATAAGATATGAGATATTAAATAATTGTGGAAGGTTGACATTGCTGGAAGCTGGTCCGGGATTAGGCAAGACCGAGATGGTTAAGCAGTTAGCCAAGGAAGGAAAGAAAGTGATGTTGGTGCTTCCGTTCACTAGCGTTATTAAATCCAAAACCGAAGGAGATAAAGACTGGTATTATAGTTATGGAAATAGACCACCAAGACTTGATGTGGCAAAGGGATTATCATTGACTATTGATAAGTTCAGTCATCTTAATCTTATGGATGTCAAGGCAAATGGATTTAGTTATATATTCATTGATGAAAGTCACCTGATGTTTATGTCTGAGTATCGTCCGGTGATGGCCAAGGTGGTTGAGATGATTAGGAATACTGAAATCCCAATCATTA
>ODAI011241327.1_pt1 | contig 14555 bp, 9 predicted proteins | sample 1539321 | NCBI WGS metagenome assembly ODAI01 (sample SAMN02144231, study PRJEB22623) | gut metagenome | biome: sheep rumen | host: Ovis aries | place: New Zealand
CCCACCAAGCTGGAAGGTGTAGACACCGGCATCCTGGATCCTCGCGACACCTACAAGAATGCCTCCGAGTGGGAAGAGAAGGCCAAAGACCTCGCCGGCCGCTTCATCAAGAACTTCCACAAGTACGAGAGCAACCGCGCCGGTAAGGCCCTCGTGAAGGCTGGTCCGAAGCTCTAGTTTTCTTTGAAAGACAGCTAACCGGCTGTCTTTCAATTTTTTGTAAATCGAGGGGTGCACCTGGTGGTGCACCCCTCGAATTGTATAGTGCTGACTGATAGTGATTTAGGTAAGCGAGTCGATTAGAGCGGGGGAAGGGTACGGCCGTTTACCAGGTTGAGCCAGTCGTAGAAGAGGCTGTAGGAGGGGAGGTAGTAAAGCAGGAGGAGGGCGGCGGCCCACCAGGGCAGGAGGGCGAAAAGCAGGGCGGCCAGCATGAGGCCCCAGAGGGGCGTGCCGAGGAGTTTGACGCCGAAGCGGACGGTGTTGTTCCAGGCATGGTCCTTCAGACGGGCGCAGATGCCTTCCGCCAGGGCCCAGAGGGGCAGGGTAAGGAGGGCGCTCAGGGCGAAGAAGGGGAAGCTGAGGGTGCCCAGCAGGATGCGGAGGGCCAGGGAGGGCTTTTTGCGGGCCGATTCCGCAAGCGCCAGGCGCTGGGGGTATGTCTCGTCGTCCGGCAGGTAGAAGATGAGGGTACTGGTGCGCCGGAAGAGTTCGTCCTGCAGGGCGTGGTCCCGGGTACTGTCGTCTATGCCTTCGGGAAGGCCGGCGGCAAAGGCGTTCACATCCAGCGGCTCTCCCAGGGTTATGCGGAGGTGGCTGCGGAAATGGAACCAGTCACTGTAATCCAGGCCGATGGGAAGGATGTAGGTGGGTCGCTGGGCCGCGCTGCGGAAGGCCATCGAGGCAATGCCGCGGTGGAAGGGCAGGAGGGAGTGCATGGGTCTGTGGCGTCCTTCCGGGTATATCCCGAAGGGCACGTGGTGTTCCAGCACGCGGTCTATTTCCTGCAGCGTGGAAGCGTTACGGGCCATTTCGGCCTCGCTATCCCGGTTTTTCCGGGCGAGGGGCAGCATCTTGCAGAAATGGAGGAAACGGGCTACCCGGGGATTCCGGAACACATCGGCCCGGGCGCCGAAGGAGAAGGGACCTTTTTGCAACGGGAGCGTCACCAGCGCATCCATCAGCGTGCTGGTATGATTGGAAGTGACCAGCCACGAGCCTTCCTCCCAGTGGGGAAGGGTTCCTCTTATCTCCGTGCGCCTGAAACAGCGACGCGTACAGAAATCCACGTACTTCCTGCCCAGAGTGTACCGTATGTCTTTATCCCAGAATTCACGCATCTGACTTGCAGCGGTTAAAGATGGTGGCTACCGTAAGGCCGGAAATGATGTGCCAGATGCCCCACCAGGCCGTGATGACCAGCATGCCGCCGTGGGGCGGGAAGTTGGCAAAAAGGGACGTTCCCAGCATCAGGGCCAGGCCCAGGCCGGAGTTTTGGATGCCGGTTTCGATGGTAAGGGTGCGGCGGTCCTTGTAAGGCACTTTGCCGATGGTTCCCACGCCGAAGCCAATCCCGAGGGCCAGCAGATTGTGCACCAGCACCACCAGGAAGATGTACTTGATGCATTTGAGGAAGGCGTCCAGGTTGCTGCCGAAAGAGAGCACCACCATGGCGACGAAAATGCCGATGGACAGCCACTGCAGGGGCTTTTTGAGGACGGCGGCCACCTTCGGAAGATAATGGCTGGTAAGGATGCCCAGCACCAGCGGAATGCCCAGCAGGATGAAGATGGTCTTGAACACGTCCCAGAGAGGAATCACCAGAGTAGGGATTTCGGCCGATACCGCCGCGCTGTGAAGGTAGATGGAGCCCCAGCACCAGAAGTTGAAGGGCGTCAGGATTACCGCCAGGGCCGTGGAGATGGCCGTCAGGGAGACCGACAGCTCGATATTGCCCTTGGCCAGCGAACTCATGAAATTGGAGATGTTGCCCCCGGGGCAGGCTGCCACCAGGATCATGCCCAGGCCCATCATCGGGGAAATCCATCCGGTGAGGAGGATGGCCAGCAGGCAGGTGAAGGCCGGCAGCAGAAACAGCTGGCACAGGATTCCCAGCAGCACGCTCTTGGGTTTTTTGAACACCTCCACAAAGATCTGCGGCTTGATCCCCAGCGCCACCCCGTACATCACAAAGGCCAGGATGATGTTGATGGTATTCATACCGCCGGCGTTCAGGGTCACCTGGATGCCGTCTATGGTATTGATGATTTCTTGGGTCATAGAATCGTTTGGGTTTTAGTCGTGGATGGTAAGGCCGTCATAGGCCGGAAGAACGCCTTCCGGCAGCTGCCGGCAAAATTCCTCGTACCGGGGAAAGGCGTGGCTCAGATGTGTCAGCCAGGTGTGGCGGGCGCCAATCCGGGCCGATAGCTCCAGCGCCTCGTTCAGCGAGAAGTGGGAGTGGTGGGGATGGTAGCTCACCGTATTCAGCGTCAGGTGCTCCAGCCCCTGCAGTTTGGCAAATTCGCTTTCCGGCAGCCGGCTCATATCCGTAATGTAGGCAATGTTCCCGAAGCGGAAGCCCAGCACGGGCATCTGGTCGTGGAAGCCGCGGATGGGAACCACGTTGGGATGCTCGCGGGGCGCTTCCACCACGGCGTTGTCCGAGGGCTTCAGGCTGCCGTCGGCCTGCCGGTAGAAATAGCCGATATCGTGCACCCACTCCAGGTCTCCGGTATGCTCCAGGGAATCCACCCGGAAGGGGCGCTCGTCAATCAGATGCACGTGCCACTCCGGCGCACCGGGGTACTTGTGCTCCGCAAAGGCGTAGGCGTAATCGTTCCGGAGGGTCTTCAGCACCTTCTCCTCGCAGTAAATCTCTGCCGCCTTCTTGTCTATATAATTAAAGGAGCGGACATCGTCCAGGCCTCCGGTATGGTCTTTATGGTTGTGCGTGAGGAGGATGGCGTCGAGATGGCGGATATCGGCCCGCAGCATCTGCGAGCGGAAATCCGGCCCGGCGTCCACGAGGATGTTGAGCCCGTCCATCTCCACGAAGGCCGATGCCCTCAGGCGCTTGTCCCGCTCGTCGGCCGACTGGCACACGGGGCACTGGCAGGCGATGATGGGCACCCCCTGCGATGTTCCGGTTCCTAGAAAAGTGAGCTTGGTCACAACTATATAATAATGTTTTCTATCGTATTCACCTTGGCCTTGTCGTAAGGCTCTTCCACGCGGATGTAATTGGAGGTGTAGCCTCCCATCATCCCGTTTTTGACGGAGGATTCCCACAGCACGGTGGAGGGAAGCCCCTTGTTGGCCTTCAGGAAGTCCTGGTGAAGCTCTTCACACAGGGCCTCCAGGCGGGCCACCCGCTCTGTCTTGAGGCTGTCCTGCACCTGGTCCTTCCACTCGGCCGCCCGGGTGCCGGGCCGGCGGGAGTAGGGGAACACGTGGATAAAAGCCGGCCGGATGCGCTCTTTGAGGAAGTTGTACGTTTCCATAAACAGCTCCTCCGTCTCTCCCGGAAGGCCCACGATCACATCTATCCCAAAGAACACCAGCGGCTCTCCGGGCCTTTCCAGGGCCTGCCGGATATAGTCTATCCGGGAGGCGAAAAGAGCCGTATCGTACCTTCGGCCCACGCGGCGAAGCAGCGTGTCGCTGCCGCTCTGCAGCGGAATGTGGAAGTGCCGCTGGAACTTGGTGCCACTGGCAATCCAGTCCACAATCTCCGGCGTTATCAGGTTGGGCTCGATGGAAGAGATCCGGTACCTCTCTATGCCTTCTACTTCGTTCAGGGCCTTCAGCAGATCCAGGAAACTCTCTCCGGTAGTCCTTCCGAAGTCTCCCGTATTCACGCCCGTCAGCACCACTTCCTTCACCCCCTCGGCCGCAATGGCCTGCGCCATCTTCACGCACTCGCAGATGGGAAGGCTCCGGCTGCGGCCCCGGGCATACGGCACCGTGCAGTACGCGCAGAAGTTGTCGCACCCGTCCTGCACCTTCAGGAAACTCCGCGTCCTCTCTCCACTGCTGTAGGCGCCCATAATATTAGAAGTGGAGGAGGGTATTGCCTCTGAAACCCATGGCCACCCTCGGCCCTGTAAGAGGGAGGGGCCCGCCGCGGAGCGGTGGGAGGGGTCGGCTTTGCCGACGGTTTCAGAGGCAATACCCTCCGCAACGTCTGTTAAGATATGGGATTTTTCCGTGGCGCCGAAGACCTTCCAGACACCGTCGATGGTTTGGAGCTGTTCCTTGCGAAGCTGGGCGTAGCAGCCGGTGACCACGATGCGGGCCGCGGGAGACGTCTTGTGGGCCCGTCGGATGAGGTTCCGGGACTTCTTCTCGGCCGTTTCCGTCACGGCGCAGGTGTTGATGAGGTATACATCAGCCGGGGCGGTCCAGGGGACCACCTCCCACCCGGCGTCCTGGAAGCCCCTCTGGTAGGTGGAGGTCTCCGCATAATTGAGCTTGCAGCCCAGGGTGGTGAAGGCTATCTTCATGACAGGATAAGGAATACGCACGGCCTTTTGCCGATGGTGACGGGATGCGCCTTCCACTGGGCAACGGTGCGGGTGCAGATGAACTGGTCCTCACAGGTGAGGTTGGCCGCCACGCATACGCGTGTGTTCCCGCTGAGGCAGGAAAGCATATCGGAGAGCAGGGAATCGTTCCGGTATGGGGTTTCGATGAGGATCTGGGTCTGGCGGGCACTGGCCGACCTTTTCTCCAGGTTGCGGAGGGCCGCCCTCCGCTCCTCCGTCTTGGCGGGAATGTAGCCCACGAAGGCGAAAGACTGGCCGTTGAGGCCGGAAGCCATCAGGGCCATCATGAGGGAAGAGGGCCCCACCAGAGGCGCCACTTCGATGTTGTGCCGATGGCAAAGGGCCACCAGGAGGGCTCCCGGGTCTGCCACGGCAGGAAGGCCGGCTTCCGAGAGCAGCCCCACGTTCCGGCCATTGTCGAAAAGGGAAGCCAGAGGCTCCACCTGACGGGGGTCTGTATGTTCGTTGAGCTCGTGGAACTCCAGGGTGTCAATTTTCCCCTTCAGCCCTGCGGCCGACAGGAAGCGCCGGGCTGTCCGGAGCTCTTCCACCACAAAGCAGCTGAGGGTGGGAATGATCTCCAGCACCGAGGCAGGCAGCACCCGGGCCGGATCCCCCTCACCGAGGGGCGTAGGGATGAGATAGAGTTTACCGCTGGACATGGGCTTTACCGCTCTTATCAATAGTCATTGTTACATTGCTGACAGGCATCCGGGCCTCTTCCTGCGCGCGCTTTTCCTTCTGTGCCCGGCTGCTGAAAAGGTCCCGGAACAGCTGCCGGAAGGTGTTGAATTCCATCTGGTAGGCAATACCGGCACCGTGGCGCTGGCTGTTGTCCAGGAAGGCGGACAGACGGTCTGCCGAGTGGGTGAACAGGCTCACCCGCAGCGAGCCGGTGCGGTTCAGCTTGATTTCTATATCCACGTCTCCGGCCACCTGGTTGGTGGTCATTCCCGTGATGTCTTCCTTGTTTCCCACCGTGCCGTTCACCACCACACGGTTGTTGAACAGCTGGGTGCTCACGGCCACGTCGAAGATATTGTTGCCCGCCTGGGTGTTCTTGTAGTTCAGACCCAGGTCCAGGGGAATGTTCAGTTTCTGGAAGATGTTGTTCAACTGGCCGGACATGATACTGGACACATTGGAGAACAGTACGTCGCTGCCTTCCACGCTGATGCCGGACTCTTCCGAAGGCAGAAAGTTGCCGGCCACCAGCAGGTAGATGAACTGCTTCTGGATCTTGTCCTCCGTGTTGAAGGCGCCTTCCACCTGGGCCTGCACGGCGGGGTTCAGGTCCGGGATGTCTATGCTGAAGTGCAGCTCCGGATTGCTCAGCTTGCCGGTGATGCTGATGCCGCAGTTCACCGTACGGCGGCTGGTGGCACTCTCATCGGCCGTCAGGTTGTACAGGCTGGCCTTGGTCACATACAGGCCGTTCACGTTGAGGTCTGTGTTCATCACATCCCCGTTGAAGCGCACCGAACTGCCGTCCTGGATGGTGAAATCCCGGCTCACGAGGTTCATCGCGCTGAAGTGGAAGTTGCCCGAGTGCAGGGTGTAGTCTCCGTTGAGGGTGAAAAGGCCCGTGCGGGAGCGGCTTTCTATATCCACCGTTCCCTGTCCGGTTCCCACCAGGGAGCTTTCGCTGTCTACGTCAATGTATACCTGTGCGGCCGGGGTGGCGTGCACCCTCAGGAGCACATCCAGTTCGGATTCCTGTTTGGTGACCTTGGAGCGGTTCATTTTAACCATCAGCTCGTAAGGATCTTCCTCTTCCTCCGCCGCTTCCGTGAAGGTGAGGAGTTCCCGGGAGCGGTCTCCGCTCACAGAGCCCAGCGGGATGTGGATTTCTCCCGAGCGCGTGGTGGCTTCTATGCCCAGGAGCACCTTGTCCAGGTTGCCGGTAATATCCACCCGGCCGTCTCCGTAGATGTTTCCGAAGAAGGGAACGTCCGGGTCCTGCTGCATATTGATGGCGTGCATCTGCTGGAATTTGACGTGGATATCCAGGCCGATGTTCTTGAAATCGTTGAACAGGAGGGCGCCTTCCACCGTTCCCTGGCCCTGCTGCCGGTCGCTCAGGCGCAGCTGGCGGAACTGAAGGCCTTCATTGGTGAGCTGCAGATTGCCGTCTACGGCGTAGGGCACCTGGGTGAAATCCAGCGCCAGGGTGCCGCCTTCCACTCTCAAACGCTCGCTGCCCAGCTCCAGCTTGTCCAGCGTTCCGGAAACGCTCACCAGTCCGTTCAGGGAGCCCTGGAACTGGGAGAAGAGGCTGGCGAGGAAGGGCTGCGCATAGCCCATGTCCAGGTGGTCCATGATCAGGAGCGCCCCTACCTCCTTCGTTTCGGGCACCAGGAAGGCGCTGGCGTCCAGCGTGCTGTAGCCGTTGAGGAGGTTCCGGACGGTGGCGGTGAAGCGCTTGCTCTGCTCGTCGTAGTTGCTGACGAGGCGCAGCGTTCCCATCGGCCGATGGGCCACATACACCGAGTCGAAGGTGACTCCGGCCAGCAGACCCATGGCGGGCTGGGTGGGGGAGACCACCACCGCGCGGCCCGTGGCAAGGCCCCGCAGATCCGGCGTGCCGCCCGTGAGGCTGTTCAAAAGGGCCAGGTCGAACTGGTCCATGCTCACGTTCAGGGTATCGGCCCGGTTTTTCCGGAGACCGCCGTCAATCAGGAGGGACTGCCGGCCATGCGTAGCCGTGAGCCGGTCCACCAGGATGTCTCCGTCCTTGTATTCCATCTGCCGGGATTGCAGTTCCCACTCGCTGGAGGTGAAACTGAACTTCGAAGGGAGGACCTGTCCCTTCACCGCCAGCTGGCCCTCTTCGCGGGTTAAATCGCCCTTGACTTTCAGGTCTCCGTAGGTTTTGTCGTCCCCCTGGTTGTTGAAGGCGTAGCCCAGCTCCAGGTGGTTGTCGTCGGCCTTGAGACTTATGTTGTTGTTCAGGAGTTTCCGGCCGCCCAGCTCCAGCGTTCCTCCGCTGAGCGTGGCATTGATGGCGCTGCCCTTGTTGTTGGCATTCAGGCGGAAGTCCTTGATGTAGCGGTTGCCAAGAGCCAGACGCCCGGAGGTGACCAGGGCATCCAGCAGGCCGTCTTCCTGCACCTGCAGGGAAAGGGCCGTCTTGTTTTCAATGTACAGGCCCGGCACCAGGAAAGAAAGGAGGCTCTGGGCCTTCAGCACCTGGGCCGATACCTGATAGCTGGCACCGCTCCAGGGAAGGGAAGCTTCTCCCACCAGGGCGGGCAGCTCTTCTGCCAGCACCAGGTTCTTGATGTCTTCCACAAAGTGCAGAATGTGGCGGGAGCCCTGGAATTCCAGTTGCAGGGCATCCGACTGGGCGGTGAGCCGATGCTCCTGGTTCAGCTGGGAAGCCTTGATGAGAATATCTCCCAGGGGCTTGACCCCGTCTTCGCTTTCCAGACGGATGCCGCTCACCGTTACCTCGCCGTCCAGGTTGTCTTCATCGGCCCTCAGGATGTCTGAATCCACCTTCAGGCTGATGGCCGCCTTGTCCCGCCTGTCCAGGTGGAGCGCCGTGAGATTGGCCTTCTCCAGATTCAGCTGGAAGCGGTACTGGGCGTCTTTCCGGCCGCCTATATCCGTGCGGCCCTGGTAATGCAGCTTGAGGTTAGGGTCTTCCGAGACCAGGGTGGCCTGGAGGGATTCTCCCACGTAGGTGCCGTGGGCCGATATGCCCGAATAGTCGTATCCCAGGGCCTGGAGGCGGTTTATCCGGAGGGTGTCCAGCTCCACGTCCATTCCGCCGGCGTTCCGGAACACGGCGTCCACATTGGCGTGCATCGAGAGCGGTCCCAGGTCTTTGGACCCAAGCACCCGGCCCAGGTGGAGGTTATGGGTGGTAAGGCTGCCGCCGAGGTTCAGGTCCTTCTTTTCGGAGATGACGTTTTTCAGATAGACATCGGCCAGGATTTCTCCCAGGTCCGAGTCAATGGTGCCTTTCACCTGCAGGTTGTCCAGCAGGCCGGAGGCGGTGCCTGCAAAGCGGAGGCGCTCTCCGTCGGCCAGCTTCTTAAGGTCCAGATCCGTTTCGGGGGCCCAGGCCTTCACAAAGCCGCAGAGGCCTTCCATATCGAAATTGATTTCCTTCACGTTCATCTCGAAGCGGCTGTTGCCCACTTCCATGATGTCCTTTATGGTTCCGGCCACATACACCTGCACCCCGTTGTCTGCATCCCGCACCGCGATATTGTCCAGGAAGAGGTTGTTCACCGTGCCATGCACGTGGCCCCTCGGATATCCCCGGAAGGAGCTTTCCACCGCGGCAAAATGACGGATGGTGTTTCCCATATCCACCAGGGAACCGTCTTCCAGCACCCCGTCCAGCACCACCTTGTTCACGAAATCTCCGTAGTCGTCCAGACGGCCCTCCATGTCGAAATGCTCCAGGTGGATGTTGGAATAGCCGTCGTCTATGTGCACTTTTCCAAGCTGCACAAGCCCTTCTCCCACACGAAGGCGCCTGGCCGATACTTCCTGGAAGTGAAGGCCGGTTTCCTTTTCGTAGATTTGCAGGACGACGTCTTCTCCCGTGATGAAGTTGTTGGCTATCTTGAGGTTATTCACCGTAGCGCTTTCCAGCAGCACGTTCAGGTGGTTCCAGTCTATGACGCCTTCCTCTGTCACGATGCCCCTTTCCTCGTACTCCCGGGCCAGGGGAATGTCTACCATCCGGAAAGAAAGGTCTTTGAGTTCTACCTGCCGGGCGGTGAGAAGATTGCCCCAGCGGGAACCTTGGGACTCTTCTTCGGACGGTTTGAGGCCCAGGACGCGCGTAAGATTGATTTCCTCGTTTTCTTCCGTCACCAGGTTGAAGCCGCCGCCGTGGAGCCTCAGACGGCTCACATAGGCGCCCTGGCCCTGCAGAAGGCCCCGCAGGGAAAACTTGACGGACAGGCTGTTGACGTAGAGAAGTGTGTCCATCCCGGGCACGGCAGGGGGGTTGTCCAATACCACCAGGTCTTCCAGAAGGAGGGCTTCCGTGGGGCGGACCGAGATGTTGTTGAAGCGGATGGTGGCGTCCATATTCTTCTGGAGCCGGGCAATCACCTGCTTTCCCAGATAGGTCTGGACGGCGGGGGACTGGATGGCCACCAGCCCCGCCAGCAGCAGAATTGCCAGCAGACCCAGGATCCAGACCGTTATTTTGAGGCCGCGCTTCATTATCCTACAAAATTAACAATAATTTTGTATCTTTGCACGCTTTAATTATACCGGCTTTATGGCAGACCTCATTCTGGGCATAGAATCTTCCTGCGACGACACTTCTGCGGCCGTCCTGAGGGATGGTGTGCTCCTGTCCAATGTGATTGCTTCTCAGCAGGTTCACAAGGATTTCGGAGGGGTGGTGCCGGAGCTAGCCTCCCGCGCCCACGAGCAGAACATCGTTCCTGTGGTTTCGGAGGCGTTGCGCCGGGCCGGTGTGAAGGCTTCGGAGTTATCGGCCATTGCCTTTACCCGCGGTCCGGGGCTTTTGGGATCCCTTCTGGTGGGGACTTCCTTTGCCAAGGCCCTGTCGCTTTCGCTGGATATTCCCATGGTGATGGTCAATCACCTGCAGGGGCACATCCTGGCCAATTTCGTGAGGCAGCCGGATGTTCCGGTGAGGGAGCCTTCGTTCCCGTATCTGTGCCTGCTGGTTTCCGGCGGCAACTCCCAGATTGTGAAGGTGAACAGCCCCCTGGAGTACGAGATTCTGGGCCAGACCATAGACGACGCCGTGGGAGAGGCCTTCGACAAATGCTCCAAGATGCTGGGCCTGGGATATCCCGGAGGCCCCATCATCGACAAACTGGCCAAACAGGGAGATCCGGAGCGCTTCCATTTTGCCAAGCCCAACATCCCCGGGCTGGACTACAGTTTCTCCGGCATCAAGACTTCGCTCCTTTATTTCGTGAGGGACGAGATGGCCAAAGACCCTGACTTCCTGGAAAACAACAAGGAAGACCTCTGCGCCAGCTTCCAGAAAACGCTCATAGACATCCTGATGACCAAGCTCATCCGCGCCGCCAAGGAAACCCGCATCCGGGAAATCACCATCGGCGGAGGCGTATCGGCCAACAGTGGCCTGAGGGAGAGGATACTGGCCGAAGGGGAAAAGCGTCACTGGAACACCTACCTTCCGGAATTCAAGTTCACCACGGACAACGCCGCCATGATAGCCGTGGCCGGCTGGTTCCAGTACAAGGCCGGTGTTCGCACCCCGCTGGACGTGGCCCCCGTTTCCCGCATGGCGGATTTCTAGTACACAAAACTCTACGCTGAACGTCGCGGCAAGCACTTTTGCCGTTTTTTGCTGGCTGCCAGGTTCGTGGGGAGGGAATGTGTCAGGCAGAAGCCAGGGCTTCTGCGCAATTGATGCCGTCCAGGGCCGATGAGACAATGCCACCGGCATAACCGGCGCCCTCTCCGCAAGGATACAGGCCGGGAACGGAGATGTGCTCCAGGGTTTCCGGGTTGCGGGGCAGGCGGACGGGAGAGGAGGTGCGGGATTCCACGCCCAGTAGCAGGGCGTCGTTGGTGTAGTACCCGTGCATGGAGCGGTCAACCTGGGGGAAGGTTCTCCGGAGCCTCATGGCCACATGCTCCGGAAGCAACTCGTGCAAGGGCGCGGAAATGGCCCCCGGATGATACGAGGTCTTGGGAAGGTCGGCCGATACGATTCCCCGGCAGAAGTCTTTCATCCTCTGGGCGGGAGCGGTGAAGGGATGGCGGGCGCCATGCTCCCGGGCAAAGCGGTACATGGCTCGTTCGATGTCCCGCTGGAAGTCCATCAGGGCAAAGGGGCCCTGGTACTGTTCCGGCTGGTCTCCCGGCTCAATCTGCACCACAACGCCGGCGTTGGCCCATTTGGAATTGCGGGCGGCGTTGGACATGCCGTTCAGGACCACGGTTTCTTCCTCGGTGGAGGATGGGACCAGGATTCCTCCCGGGCACATGCAGAAGGAAAATACGCCGCGGCCTTCCTGCTGCTGCACGAAGGAATATTCGGCCGTGGGCATGAAGGGCTGGTATTTTCCGTGATAGCGGATCTGGTTGATGAGCCACTGGGGGTGTTCTACTCTAACGCCCAGGGCAAAGCCCTTGGCCTCCAGCGCCCAGCCTTTGGCCTCGAACAGTTCATAAATGTCCCTGGCAGAATGACCGGTGGCCAGGATTATCTTGGCGGCCTTATACTCTGCCCCATCGGCGCAACGTACCGTAAAACCGGGTTCTATTTCCGTAACACGGGAGTCAAAGTGATATTCCCCTCCGTGGTCCAGGATGCACTGACGGATGTTTTTCACCACTTCGGGCAAACGGTCGGTGCCTATATGGGGATGGGCATCGATGAGGATGTCCGGATGGGCGCCGAAGGCCACCAGCTGGTGCAGCACTTCCCGGATGTCTCCCCGCTTAGAGGAGCGGGTGTAAAGTTTCCCGTCCGAGAAAGCACCGGCGCCGCCCTCCCCGTAGCAGTAGTTGGAATCCGGGTTCAGGGCCCCCTCCGTGGAAAGCCGGGCCATGTCCACCTTGCGGCGTTCCACATCTTTTCCCCGCTCCAGGACAATGGGCTTGAGCCCTTTCTGGAGCAGCTTGAGGGCGGCGAACATGCCGGCCGGTCCTGCTCCCACCACAATGACGGCGGGGGCTTCGTGAACGTCCTGATAAGGCTCAATCTTGTAGGGCTCGAAGGGCTCGTTTTCGCGGTATGCCTGTACCCGGTAGCGGTACAGGATGTCCTGTCTGGCGTCTATGCTGCGGCGCACCACTTCCACGTGGCCCACCTTATCGGCCTTTACGCCCAAAGCCTTGGCGGCCGCCTCTTTCAGTTGGGCGGCCGTCAGTTCCTTTCCTATCTTCTGGGCTATCTCGAATTCTTTCATAAAGCTTTATTCGTCCAGCGCGGCAAGGGCAAAATCGTAGGCGCCGACCGAGATGGCCGTGGAGGTGCCGATCTTGTCGATGGTGATGCCGATGCGCTTCTGAGGATCGTAGGTGACGGTCTTGTCCGTTCCGTAGATTTTCAGTTCACGGGCTTCACCGCGGGCGAACTGTTCGAATTCGGCCTCGTCATCCAGGTTGTAGACCTTCATCTGCACGCGCTGCAGGACGTCTCCTCCCAGCGTTTTCACGGTGCCGCGCATCTCTTCCAGCAGGGCCGGCATGAAGAACTTGGCCGAAGCGGAGATGCCGCCGCCGATTACCACGATACCGTCCATCAGCTGGGCGGCCTGGGCGATGGCGATACCCGCCACGTGTCCCATCTCGGCGAAGGATGCCAGAGCGGCCTTCTGGTCTCCGGGACGTTTGCCGTCGGCAATGTCGTAAATGTCCTTGGGGGTGAGGTTAGGGTCCTGCACGCCGGACTGCTCTGCATACACGCGCTTGACGGCACGGATGGCGATGCTGTCTTCCAGGATGATGCTCTGGATGTGGGGGTTGGGAAGGCAGTAGGTTTCCACGCAGGAGTTGTCTCCGCGGTTGAGCTGGCCATTGATCACGCAGCCGATGCCGCAGCCGGTTCCGAAGGTGTAGCCGATGAGGTTGCGGAAGCGCTTGGCGCTGCCGTAGCGGGCCAGTTTTTCATTTACTTCGGGAAGGGCGCCGCTCAGGGCCTCTCCAAAGGCGAAGAGGTCTCCGTCATTGTTGATGTATACCGGAATGCCGAAAACTTCGTAGAGGTACGGTCCCAGGGCCACGCCATCCCGGAAAGAGGGGAAGTTGGGCAGGTAGCCGCCGATGATGCCGGCCGGATAGTCTGCCGGACCGGGGAAGGCGAAGCTGATGGCAACGGGCTTCACCGCGCCCAGCTGGTTGATGACGGTTTTGAAACCGGTGACCATCGTTTGGAGGCACAGGTCCAGGTCGTTGGCATTGGACGGAAGGGTAATGGTATCCAGGATGAACTCTTCTCCCTTCATCGCGTTGAAGCGCAGCGAATTACCGCCTGCATCCAGGGTGAGGACCACGCGGGCGTCGTTTTTATATCTTCCCATATTCGAGTTTTGTGTTATTATTCAATCTTCAAATATAGGCAAAAATAATGAAATGTGAAAAGGTCTCGGCCTTGCGCTATAACTTTATCAGGGCTTTGCCGGCGCGGCCGTCGATGCAGACGGTGAGGGGATTCTCCAGCCGGACGTGCCTCAGCCACTGGGTTTCGTAAACGGCCGGAAGGGCGTTCAGGGGCTCCAGGTTGAGGCTGTCTCCCCGGCGGGAATAGGGATCCACGTTCACGTAGCCGGCATTGAAAGAGGTAAGGTTCTGGAAAAAGTGCGTGCCCTGGCTGGGGTCTACGCGGAAATCCGGCAGGGAGCACTCCACCAGCGCCTTGGCCTCGGAGATATCGCTCCACACCACCGGCACTCCCAGGGTGGGGATGCTGGAGCCCCATCGGCCGAAGCCGATCAGCACATACTGCTTTCCTTCAGTCCTCAGCTGGGCGTTGAGGGCCCTCAGCTCGGCCGCCATCTCCTCCGTCTTCATCTTGTCGAAAGCCTCCGGCTTCAGGTAGATCACATCCTTGATGCCGGCCAGCCAGCCCGTTCCCAGGGCACTTTCGGATTCCACGATGGGGTTGGAGCAGTCTACGGTTCTCCAGTCCACCTGCGCCTTCAGGCCATCGGCCGATATGGGCCTTACCTGCAGGGCGTTGAAAACGCCCGTGGAGAGCTCTGCGGCAAATTCAATTTCCACCCCGCCCTGCATTTCCCCGGAACAGATGTCCAGCAACTCCTGCACGATGGGAGCCAGCGGGAAGGTGCCGTAGCGGAGGATGTGCGAGAAAGTGATGGCCTTGGGGCCGTTTGCAAGGGGAGAATCCACCATCCTCTGGTTCTCGTAGTCGTAGGTGGAGACCACCCGGGAGAAAGAGGAAAACTTAGTGCAGTCGTAAGTGTTTGTCCTTTCCAGGTTGACGGCATCGTCCACGGAGGTCTTGAACTTCTCCGGCTGCAGGTTGAGGGCGTACATCACCTGCTGCGTGTCCCTCATCGCCAG
>ODAI014169426.1_pt1 | contig 14555 bp, 12 predicted proteins | sample 1539321 | NCBI WGS metagenome assembly ODAI01 (sample SAMN02144231, study PRJEB22623) | gut metagenome | biome: sheep rumen | host: Ovis aries | place: New Zealand
AGGCACAGATAAAAAAAATTAAAAAGATCCGTGTCAAATCTGAGTGTATACGTCGCCTGCGCTCCGTTTGCGTAAGCGGAAGTTATTGACGTTTGTGCCAGGGGCACATATGCATCTGAGTGCATCCGTGTTCATCTGTGTCAAAAAACGTATCTGTGTCAAAAAGACCGCTAAAGTCCTAAAATTCAACTGCCTTTCACCTTTGATTTTGTGTATAATATAGAATATATGAAAAAGGATTTGTTGCAGCTGGAGGAGTTTAAGGAAATCGTAGAGATGGTCTCTACTCCGATTCTGGTTGGTAAACCGCTTTATGATGACGGTTGTGTAGTTGATTTTGAAATTCTTTATGCAAACAAGGCATACGAAAAGAAAATTCCCAATACATCAAAAGTTGGAAGCAAACTTTCCTCTTTTGTAACACGCATTGCACAGGATGTAGACTGGCTCACCAAGGGAATCGAAACGATTACTACAGGTCAGACCATGGATGCCACCTATTATTCAGTTATTGCTAATTCCTGGCTCCACGGCACCTTTACCCCTGTAAAAGACAAATTCCTCATCTTTACCATTGCAGACATCACCCGGGACAAGCAGAATGAAGAGCAGCTTCGCAGACAGAATCTGAGGCTGGCTACTCTGACAGAGGAAATTTCACGCTCACGCGAAAGTCTTCAGCAGCAACTGGACAGTATTCAGGACTTGAACGAAGAGCTGCAGTTCACCGCCTACCATGACTATCTTACGGGCCTGAATAACAAGCAGAGACTCAAGAAAGATTTAAAGGAACTGCTGAATTCAACAAAACAGAACAAAAAATTCGGCGTCATCATGCTGGATATCGACAACATGAAGCTGATTAACGATTCAGAAGGTCACAAGGCTGGAGATGAAGTAATTTGCCGGGCTGCCGCAATTCTGAAACGTTTCCAGAAACAGAACATTCAGTGCTATCATTTTGGCGGAGATGAGTTTATCGTTCTGGTAAAAAATATTTCTTCCAAAAACACCCTGCTCACAGTGGGCGACACCATTCTGGAAGTCTGCAACGACCAGGGAATTGATTTTTCCGCAGGCATTGCCGTCTATCCCGATGACTCAAAGGACAGCGATGAACTCCTGAAATTTGCCGACATGGCTATGTACGATGTAAAGAGGCGGACTAAAAATGACATCGCCTTCTTCCAGCTGATGATGCAGGATAAATTCATGCGCCGGCTGAACATTCAGAGTAAAATAACCGACGCCATGGAGCATAATATCTTCCAGCTCTACTATCAGCCTCAGTTTGAAGTAAAGACCGGTAAACTGCGCGGTTTTGAAGCACTTTTGCGCTGGTATGACGACGAACTGGGCTGGATAAACCCCGAACAGTTCATTCCCATTGCAGAAGAAACCCAGCTTGTTGTGGAATTAGGCGACTGGGTTATGAGAACCGCACTCAATACCCTGCACAAATGGACGAAAAAATATAATTTCAACGGCATTATGAGCGTAAATGTTTCTCCCGTTCAGCTCAAAAAGCCCAATTTCATCTTTGAACTGGCAGAAATGATGAGGGAAAATAAAATCCGCTCAGAAAATCTGGAAATTGAAATTACTGAAGGCGTACTCATAGATAACAAGGAAGAAACCGTGCGTCTTCTGCAGCAGATTCGTGACATGGGCATAGGCATATCTCTGGATGATTTTGGAACAGGCTATTCAAGTCTGAGCTATCTGCAGATTCTTCCCATCACGACACTCAAAATCGACAAATCATTCATATCCAACATCACGGAAAAAGACGGAGTTGAGGCAAACATCACCAATTCCATTGTCTCCATGGTGACAAAAATGGGACTGGATACCATTGCCGAGGGCGTAGAAAACCCGGAACAGCTGCAAATCTTAAGCGACATCAACTGCCGCAATGTGCAGGGCTTCTTAAAGGGAAAACCAATGCCGGAAGGCCGCTGTTCCGCTTACCTTGCCGGAGATTCTTCTGCAATTCTGACTAATAAGAGTCCAGAATAACAAGCAGCCTCTCCAGTTTTTCGCCGTATTTGTCATCCATAGCCCAGGTGTTTGCAAGTTCAGCAACGGTTTTTGCATTGCGGGCTTTGTGAGGCCAGGAATAGCGGGGGTCAATCAGTTCATTTTTGAGGGAAACGCTTACATCCGTAGCATAGGCATGAAGGTGCTGAATATGGGCACGGACTCCCAGTTGCTGAGTTGGAAAACGCTCGCCCGGGTGAGCCGCATCAGTAGAGCCCAGCCCGCAAAAGTTGTACATATCTTCCGTAACAAGCCCACCGAATTTCAGCCAGCCTGTTTCCACGCACATTTGTACAAAGGCGGCATCAGAATTGATATGTTCCACTGCCCCCTCAGTCACATAATATGTAGCAAGACGATAAATTTCTGACCGGTCCCTTGCATTGTTATGGGAAAGAAAAAAAGCCGTCAGCTGTTCAGGAGATTTGATGCCGTAATCGTATAAAGCACGGGAACATTTTCTTCCGCCCCGGGGAGAAGTCATACAGGAAAACAAAAGGACAGAAAGACAGATTAGCGCCAGACAGTAAAAAATTCTTTTCATACTCCATTTTCGGAAAAATTTTGACCTTTTTTCTCATTTTTCAAAAATTTTTTGTATATTTTTGCATTTTAAAGCCTATATATAAGCGTATGGAAAAGATAAATAAAAGAGATGAAAAACCCTGTATCCGTGAACTTACGCTGACCAACGGCATATCCTACCCCAGCAACGCAGAACTGATTATGCTGATTCTGGGAAGCGGAACCAGCCGTGTGCCTGTAGAATACCTTGCGGAAAAAGTTCTGCGCGTTGTAGAAGCCTCCAATCCGCCTGATTTAATCGATGCCCTGCTCAAAGTTCAGGGAATCGGCACCACAAAAGCCCTGATGCTGGCCGCCGCCATGGAACTGGGACGCAGACTGAACCGCAATCCCCAGGGGCGCATGAACAGTCCGGGAGACATAGTTCCTTTTGTACAGAATTACGCCATGGCAAGTCAGGAACATTTTCTCTGCGTCTCGCTTAATGGCGCCCGCGACATTCTGTCTGTCAGGGTCGTCTGCGTGGGGTCAGGTAACATGGCTCTGGTGCGTCCCAGGGAAGTGTTTTGCGAAGCCATCAAGGAGCACGCTTCTGCCATAGTACTCTGCCACAATCATCCCAGCGGACAGTGCTTTCCCTCGGAGGAAGACCTGGTGATGACAGAACAAATCGTAAAAAGTGCCATGCTTTTAGGAATCGCTGTCCTTGACCACATCATCATAACAAAAAGCGGTTACTTCAGTCTTTTGGAGCATAATTTATTGCCAGGGATAGATTTTAAAGATAAAATGGAGGCATGAGGAAATTCTATTCTGTCCTGATGATTCTTTTTATCTCTGCCGCTCTTTTTGCAGATGATTTTTCTCCATCTGGAGGGGAATTTCCTTTTTTGGAGCCAGAAACAATCAGCGATTTAGAAGCAGGCCACACAAGCATCAATATCTGCGCAAACATCAGGGATGCGGCCGTGTATCTGAACGGCAATTTTGAAGGCAAGGTTTCCCTGCGGCTTAACGACATCATGCGGGGGCAGTATCATCTGCGCCTTACTCGGAAGGGGTATATCACAAAAGACTATACGATTGAAGTTTTTGCAGGCTGTGCACAGGAATACTTTATCGAACTGACCGAGCAAAAAGAATGACCCTCGTACATATCGCCCAGATTATTTTCCTCGTTATAGAAGTAGGCTTTATCGGTTTTGTGCTCTTCTTTGAGCGTAACGAATCAACACGACGGCTTTTGTGGCTCTTTGTACTGATTGCCCTTCCCGTCATCGGCTGTATATTGTATTTGCTTTTTAGCGGGCATTTTTTTACGGGTACCAAACGCATGAAGGAAACAAATCGCCTGATTGATGATTTCCGAAAGCCGCTGATTGCTGACCAGCTTGCCTTTATTGCAAAAAATCAGGACAAAATACAAGGCTCCCTGATACAGGAATACTGGCAGCTCATCCACATGAACTTGAAAAACAACGACAGCCTTTTGGTCTGTTCTGACAGCGCAGAAATCTTTACCACGGGAGACACTTTTTTTGACAGCCTCTACAAAGACATTGCAAACGCACGCCAAAGCGTCAATCTGGAATACTTTATCTTTAAGAAGGATAAAATCGGAAAACGCTTTATGGACTTGCTTTGCAAAAAAGCCCGGGACGGCGTAAAAGTAAATCTCCTTTACGATGATTTTGGCTGCTTCTTTACTCCTACCCGCTTTCTGCAAAAACTCAACCGCGCTGGCGGCGAAGTGCATCCTTTCTTTCAGATTCGGCTGGGACTTCCCCTTACCCTCAATTACCGAAACCACCGAAAAATTGCCGTCATAGATGGGGAAATCGCTTATACGGGCGGACACAATATTGGAGATGAGTACGCAAACAAATCCCGCCGCCACCGCTACGATTGGCGGGACACAACAGTACGTGTTACAGGAAGCAGCGTTATCTCACTGCAATCTGTTTTTCTGATTGACTGGTTCAGCATCATCGCATGGCGAAACCGCGCAAAAGTAATCCGCCGCGCAGGAAACTATTTTCCCAGGCCCATATTCGACTCCCTCCACAATAAACTGACAAAAAATCAGCAGATGCAGTTCTTTACCGATTTGCTTTTACCCGGCCGCATTCCCACTCAGGTTGTTACCGCAGGACCGAACAAGATTTATCTTTCCAGCATCAAGGATTCCCTCATCAAAATGATAAGTTCGGCAAAAAAGTATGTGTACATTCAAACGCCCTATTTTACACCTGACGAAGAATTTATTTCTGCCCTTAAAATTGCGGCATTCAGCGGAGTAGACGTTCGCATTCAGATTCCTACAAAATGGGATAAATTTTACATGAAGGCCGCCTCGCTCCAATTTGTACGCGAACTCCAGCCCTATGGAATCAGTTTTTATCAATACGAGGGATTTATTCATGCCAAAACCCTAACCGTAGACGACAGTCTTTGCTCCATCGGCTCAACAAATATTGACTGCCGTAGCTTCTCCCTGCTCTTTGAGGCCAATGTTATTTTTTACAGCGAAGAATTCTGCAAAAAACATCGGCAAGTGTTTCTGACCGACGAAACGAAATCCCGCTTTATTGCCCCCGGAGCCTTTGACAAGACTTTCATTCTGACCCGTACCTGGTGGAGTTTTGCAAAACTCTTTACTCCCCTCATGTAGGTCTTTTTTAGCAGGAAAGAAGCCGATTTTTTCTCAAAACTACTTTAAAAAATACGGATTATCGCTCATAATGGAAGAATGAGTGATATTTCAGTATTGCAGATAGAACGATATAAGTATCAGCCGGAAGTTCCAGAAATTCTAAAAGCAGATGTTTCTAAAGTTCAGATTAAAACCGGTGATGCAGTCGTTCCTGAAAAAGATGCAGAAAGCATTAAAGAAGCATACCCTCAGACATACGGCATGCCTATCGTCACCTTTGTTGAAGGTAAGAATGATTTTGCCTCTAAACCCCACCGCACAGGCATTCTTTTAAGCGGCGGTCAGGCACCGGGCGGACACAACGTCATCTGTGGTCTCTTTGACGGACTCAAGGCAGCAAATCCTGAATCAGAGCTCTTCGGCTTCCATCTGGGACCGGGTGGTCTGGTGGCAAATGATTATGAAGTGCTTACGGCAGACCGCATTGATCAATACCGCAATACAGGCGGATTTGATATGATCGGAAGCGGCCGTACCAAGATTGAAACAAAAGAACAGATTGAAGCCGCAATCAAAAACGTAACGGATTTGCGTCTTGATTCACTGGTCATTGTTGGCGGTGATGACTCAAATACCAATGCGGCCTTTCTTGCAGAACAGTTCAAGCAGCGCAATCTGCCGGTACAGGTTATCGGCGTTCCAAAAACCATTGACGGTGACTTAAAGAATGAATACATCGAAACCAGTTTCGGCTTTGACACCGCTACAAAAGTTTATTCAGAAGTTATCGGAAACCTCGCCCGCGACACCGCTTCTGCAAAAAAATACTGGAACTTCGTCAAACTGATGGGACGCTCAGCAAGCCACATCGCACTTGAAGTCGGCTTACAGGTTCACCCAAATGTAACGCTCATCGGCGAAGAAATCAAAGCAAACAATTCTACCCTGCAGGAAATTCTCTTTAACATCTGTCATGTCATTGCACATCGCGCGGCTAACGGAGAAAATTTCGGCATTGTGCTGATTCCAGAAGGCATTGTAGAATTCATTCCAGAAACAGAAAGACTGATTCAGGAACTGAACCACTGCTGGGGTGACTATGAAAAAGTCTTTACGGCCCTCACAACACTGGATTCAAAAAAGCGCTGGCTCATCAATAAAATTTCTCAGCAGGCCTACTACACGCTGGACCAGCTGCCTGATGAAATTGCTGAACAGTTCCTGGGATTGCGCGATCCTCACGGAAACATTATGGTTTCCCAGATTGAAACAGAAAAACTTTTCATCTACATGATCCGAGACTATCTGGCAAGTATGGAGGCAGCGGGTACCTATAACGGAAAATTCGCTCCCCTTTCAATGTTCTACGGATATGAGGGCCGTGCTGTTCCACCAAGCAATTTTGACGCAAACTACTGCTATTCACTGGGAAAAACAGCCTTCATGCTCATTGCAAACGGACTTACCGGCTATATTGCCAATGTCCGCAATCTTGCAAAACCGGTTTCAGAATGGACTGCAGGCGGTATCCCCCTCACCATGATGATGAATATGGAAGAGCGTAAGGGAAAAATGGTTCCTGTCATTGCAAAATCACTTGTTGACTTAAAAGGCGCTCCCTACAAGGAACTGGTCGCAAACCGCTTTAACTGGGCAAATAAAACTTCTTACGTCTATCCCGGTCCGATTCAGTATTTTGGTCCAAAAGAAATCAGCGACGGGATAACGGAAACGCTGCGTCTGGAAGAAGTCGCTCGCGAAAAGAAAGCACAAAAGGCACAGGAATAGCAGGAAAGCACAATGAAATTATACTCACGGCGGCATCTCGTCCGCGCTCTGATAACGGGCATTGCAATCGGAAGCCTTGCCGCTCTGGCAGTTTCTTTTTCTCTGAACAAGCAGCAGGCACAGGCTGAGAAAATAGGGGAAAGTCTTGCCATCAAGACAGCAGAAAACGAACCTCAGGAAGCATTGGATGCAGCAGAATCAATCGGTACGGATTCTACCGTCCTTCCCACCGCCACAAAAACATCGCCTGATGCCATCTATACCCAGGACGAGCAGCAGAATATTTTTGTCTACGAAAAATGCAATGAAGCCGTCGTGAACATCACCACGCAGGTAATGGGCGTAAACTGGTTCCTGGAGCCAATTGTTCAGGACGGCGGTTCTGGAAGCGGTTCAATCATCGACAAAAGGGGCTATGTAGTAACAAATGTCCATGTCATTTCCAATGCAAGTAAAATTACCATCGCCCTCGCAGACGGCAGCACATACGAAGGAAAAATAATCGGTCAGGATGTAGAAAGCGATATTGCAGTGCTCAAATTTGACCCGCCGGCAAATGTTGAACTTAAAACCATCGATTTTGGTGACAGTGAAAAACTGAAAGTCGGCCAGAAAGTCATTGCCATCGGAAATCCCTTTGCCCTGGAACGCACCATGACAACCGGCATCATTTCCGGACTTGGCCGTCCGATTCAAGAAAGCAAGAATGTCATCATCCGCAATATGATTCAGACTGACGCTGCCATCAACCCGGGTAACTCAGGCGGTCCCCTTCTGGACACAAACGGCAAGATGGTAGGAATCAACACCATGATTATCTCAAACTCAGGTTCTTCCGCCGGCGTAGGATTTGCCGTACCTGTAACCACAGCCCGCCGCGTTGTAAATGATCTGCTGCAGTTCGGCAAGGTAAACCGGGGTGTCATCAACATCGTTCCGGTACAGATGACTTCATCCATCGCCCAGTATGCAGGATTAAAAATCAGCACAGGCATTCTGGTCAGTTCCGTAGGAAAAGGAAGCGGAGCTGAACGCGGCGGTATCCGGGGTGGCACAAAGGCCGTTCAGTACGGAAGCCGCTGGGATCCCACTACAATTTATCTGGGTGGCGACATCATCATCGGAATTGACAACATTACAATCCGCACCTATGCAGACTATACCAGTGCTCTGGAAAGCAAAAGGCCCGGAGACACCGTAAGCGTTACCGTCTGGAGAGATGGAAAGTCTCATAAACTCAAGGTTACTCTGGACAGTGCAGAAGACTACACGACAAATCTCTAGCAGTGAGACAGAGATATGAAGATAAAAAGCGCTCTTTGCCTGACATTTTTAACGCTCACTTTCCTGCCGCTTTTTGCAAAGCCAATTGAATTTCCAGTTTCAGGTCTTTTTACCTGCGAGCCGGAACCTATTCCCACTTTTATTGACTGGGATGAAAGTCAGTTTGGAAAAACGCCCACGACTGAATACAATCATTCCATAGCCCGGATTGCCTGTCTGCTTTCGGAAGTTTCCTATCTGAGAGTAAGGCCGGAATGGTCAGACGCCCGCTCCCAGACACTTTTTCTCATGGGAGTAAAACCGGAAGACATTGAGTACCATTACGAGTTGAACTACAACGACCCCATGTGGGGCTACGACCAGTGTGCCTTTACGCTGACAAAAAAAGAAATCAATTCTGCCACAGGAAAGCGCACCCTGATTTTTGTACTGATTCGAGGAACGCCCAACGAAGCAACCGAATGGATTTCCAATTTTGACATCGGAAACAGCAGCAAGGACGGCGATGTACTGCACAGGGGCTTTTTGAAAACCTCCCTGCAGATTGAAACTGCCCTGCTGAGTTATCTGATAAAGAATAAAATTCAGCCGTCGGATGCCTACTATCTGATTACAGGACATAGCCGGGGAGCCGCAGTTGCAAACATGCTGGCCGCAAATCTTTCACGGAATCCCCAGTTCAACACAAAAGACATGTATGTGTACACATTTGCTTCTCCAAATGTCACAACAGACCCGGAATACGCAGAGGCAAAATACAACTTCATCTGGAATATCGTCAATGCAGAAGACATTGTACCAACCGTTCCCCTTTCCAGAGACCGCTGGAATTATCACAAATATGGACGGGTGCTTACACTGGCAAACGCATGGAATGTTGACCCCGACACTTACTGGAATGATTTATACCCCCGCATGAACAAATATTATGTGGATTTCATCAAAAGAGATTACGCTCCCTTTAAAATCGGCCCCTTTGCGCCCATTCAGATTACCCGTTTTCTTACCTATTTTTATTCAAATGTAGACAAATATTATGGGAAAGTTCTGGGTCTCAGCAATATCGTCAAAAAAATCATGTGGAAAGTCTTCCCGCCGGATGATGATGATCCGCCTCCCAAAAAAGATGAAGAGTCAGAAGAGAAAAAAAAGGAAGAAGTAAAAGAAGAAAGTCAGCCGGGAAAAAAAGAAAACTCAAAATCCTTGGGTGAAAATATTATTGACTGGCTTAACTCTTCTACAGACGGACTCATTACCTACACGATGGAAGCTTTTCTGGATATGCATGCAAACGAATCCTACCTTGCATGGATGCTGGCGGGCGACGAGCACGAAATTTTCTCTGATCTGGGAAGCACACAGCTGCTCATAAACGGTTCGTTTGAGTGTGCGGTTTTTGACAGTAACAATAACATTCTGGCCCGGGTAAAGGACAGCCGGATCTACTATTCTTCCATCAAGGCTCCCATTGCCGCCATGCAGTTACGCGGTCACCTCCTTACCATCGGTTTTCCTGCCAATGCAGATTTTACCCTGGTACTCTACCGCAAAAGCCTTGCTCCAAGCCCGGTCTCCATCCAGATTGAGCAGTATACAGCAAGCGGACAGATTCTATATACTACGGAAAAACAGAAAATAGCCCCTCACAGCTGCATTGCTTACAAGGTTAAGGCGGGGAAAATTCTGCTGGACGCTTCTTCTGCGGAAATTAAAAAAATCAAAGGAAAAGAAAAAAGAGAAGCTGTCCGCAGCGGAAAACTGGACGGTGCCTGGGATCTTAACCTTATGCCGGAAATCAGTCTGAATACTGATGCAAGTTTTGGCTTTGGACTTCTTGGGGGCACACAAATGCTTTACGGCTCCCTTCTGCTAAACCTGAATCCCAACAAAATCAGCCGTTCCCTCATTCTGAGCACGGGGCTGGGCACCCAGCAGAACATTACCGGTCCCCTCATGATAAATGCCGATGCATGGTGCCGCTTTGTCTGGGATTTTGACAGGGATGGTCAGCTGTACACGGTTCCAGCCATCAGACTGACCCTGGCCATCCGTCCAAGGCGCCGCTGGCAGATTTTTGCAGGCCCTGTTTTTGATTTTCACATAGATGGCCATAATGACGGTGCATTTGACTCTTCCATCACGCCAAAAAAGATGGGCGCCATCCATTTTGGAGACAGCGTAGAGGCAATTCCCAGCATCCAGTTCGGCATGCGTTTCTAAAAAATCCGGCGGGTAAAGATGGACAAAAAGAACATAACGATTTTATGCAAAGTTGTGGACAATTTTGGCGACATCGGTTTTGTATACCGGCTTGCCCGCGCCCTCAGCGAAGAAGACGACTCCTTAAAGCTGAGGCTGATTGTAAGTGATTTACCCTCTTTTGCCGCCCTTGCGCCGAAAGTAGATGCCTCAAAAAGCGAACAGATTTATCAGGGCTGGCAGATTTACGACTGGAATGCGGCAGAAGAGTGCAAACGCGCCTTTACCACAAACCCGCCGTCAATCATTCTGGAATGCTTTCAATGCGGCCGGCCGGACTGGCTGGAAGACATACTTTTTGATAAAGACGCTGCGGGTGATATTGTCCAGATTGTAAACATCGATTATCTGACCGCCGAAGATTACGCCGATGACTTTCATCTCTTAAAAAGCGGAACCCGCAGCCCCAGAGTAAAGAAAATCAACTTTATGCCCGGCTTTACCGACAAGACTGCCGGCCTGATTCTGGACAGAGATTTTGTAAAAGCACGAAAGGAAGCAGTAAAAGACAAAGGCGAAGACAGCGGGCAGAAGCCTTTTACCCTTGTCTTTTTCAGTTACGAGCGTGACTGCAGTCCTCTAGTAAAAGCCCTGGATGCCTTTCAAAAACAAAGAAAACAGCCGGTGCATCTTTTGCTGGCGGCAGGAAAAAGTCACGCTCCCTTTATGAAAGCATGGGAAGAAGGGGGAAAGCCCTTTGCGGTGAAAAGTCTGCCCTTTTTGCCCCAGCAGAAATGGGATGCCCTTTTGTGCCAGTCAGACTGGAATTTTGTGAGGGGAGAAGACAGTCTGAGCCGGGCCTGCCTTACAGGAGTTCCCTTTGTCTGGCAGGCCTATATTCAGGAAGAAGATTACCATCTGGTAAAACTTGCCGCCCTGAACGAAAGACTGCGGGCTTATCTCCCCGGTGACCTCTATTCCATCTACGATGAATATACAAAGGCATACAATGTAGGAAAGGACACGTCAGACCAGCTGCTGACACTTCTTCTGCAGGCAGACACATTAAAAACCGCCTTTACCCGCTTTGCAGACAATCTCATGGCAAAAGGAAATCTGGCGGCCCATCTGCTCAAGTGGATTTCTTCACTCTAGCCTTTAATGTATTGAATCAATGAGAAAAATCTGTTATGCTAAAGATACGCTATTTGCACACTAAAGTGCCTTGCAGATGGGCGATTCTTAGTTTTTAATAAAGGGACAAAAATGATTACTACAGGCGAAATCAGAGTTGGCAGCGCATTTATGTATGAAGGACATCCGTTTATCGTACAGCGTATGCTCGGACAGAAATCAGGACGCGCAGGCATGGTAACAAAGCTCCGCGTAAAAGACATCGTAACTGGCTCAACACAGGATCTGGGTCTGGATGCCGGTGAAAAATTTGAAGATGTAGAACTGGTAGAAAAGACCGTTCAGCTTTCTTACATTGACGGCGATGACTTCCACTTTATGGATCAGGAAACATACGAAGATGTTTCTCTTTCTAAGGATGATCTGGGAGACAACGCAGGTTATCTTTCTCCCGATGACGAATACGAAGTAAAAATCACCTACTACAACGACATGCCGGTTGGCGTTAAACTGCCGGTAAACATAACACGCACCATCACTTACTGTGAACCTGGTGTTAAGGGTGATACTTCTGGAAAATCAACAAAGCCCGCTACACTGGACACAGGTATTGAAGTAAAGGTACCACTCTTCTGCAACACAGATGACCGCATCGTTATTGATACAAGAGACGGTTCATTCGTAGAACGCGCAAAAGACTAATCTGCTTTTTTGCAGACGACAAAGGCTATCCTTTTTGAGGTGTATTGAAGTACACTTCAGGATAGCCTTTTTTTATTACTTCCAGTACAGTTCTGCTTCAAATGATGTGCCTTCAGCCGTTTTTCCGACAACGACAAATCTTTTTGCTTCCAGGTCGGTATGTCCGTAGACCATCATTTTGTCACCGAGTTTTGCTTCCTTGGCGTAGTTCAGGCGGAAATCAGTAAAATCAGCGGAGCGCAGGGATTCCGGAATGGCATCAGCAAGGTAGGCCCCGTAACGAGCATTGTTTACATGGCCGTTTCCGTCAATGTCGCTGTACATAATGGTGCGCTCGTAAATCAAATCCAGTTCTTCGGGGATGGCGATTTTTCCATACTTTAAGCAGTCATGTTCTTTCTGGCTTTCTACAGGCGGCCGCAGATCAAATTTCTTTGTGGGAATGATGCGGTGAGCTGCAGGATCCACCAGAAGCCATGAACTCAAGCCCGTAATCAGAGGACTTCCGTCAGTACTTGTAAACTCATAGGCACGGACGAGCTGCAGAGCTTCTGCTTTTTCCTCATAAGTTGTAAAAAGATATTCTTCGTTTTCCCTTGGCAGGCGGTGAAAGCGGAATGCAACGCGGGAAACAAGGCAGGCATAACCGTGGGCAGTAAGGGTATCTCTGTCCATACCTTGCCGGGCGTAATCTTCTACGGCCATATCTGAGGTCACTTTTAAGAGTTCATAAAAACTCATAGTCTTCTGACTGTTTGCCTGACTGAATAAAACTTTATGCTCACTGTGAAAAGTAATCTTATCGTCATCATGCCACTGTTTGTATTCTTTCATTTTTTTTCTCCAATTAAAAACACTGCGATATATTGTACGCTTGCGGATAAAAGCCCTGTCAGCCTGCCCGCTTTTATATTTTATCACAATTTGCGGGGAAAACAAAAGACAGATTTATCAAAAAACGCTAAAATACCAGTACTTGTGAAACTCACCGCTGGCGCGGGGGTTAAATGGAGTCTTTCATGAAAAAATTAGTATTGAAAAAAATTACTATCCTTGCAGCATTAGGCTTTCTTTTTCTACTTTCATCCTGCAAAAAAGCCGACCTGCTGGCCCCCTTCAAAAAAAATGCCAATAACTTCAACAGGGAACTGGCCCTGCTCTCCTTTGATGCCTCCAGCAGCACCATCAGTAAATCTGACGCAGAAGCCTTCTTTACAGAGAAACTGCATTTTGACACCTTTGAATATTCTGAAGATTACAATGTGCCAGCCAGCATAAACACAATCGGCTATGTATTTGCCCACACTGTCCTGGGAGACAATGACCTTATTGCCATTACAGTGCGCGGCTTTGATTACGGAGCGGAATGGGCGGGGAATTTCCGCATAGGCAGAAAAGGAAATCACGCAAACTTTGCCTCTGCCGCAGAAAAAATCTACGCTGACCTTCTGGTATACCGGCAGAAACACTTTCCCCAGGCAAAATTAAAACTCTGGCTTTCAGGCTTTTCCCGTGGCGGCGGAGTGGTAAATGTCCTTGCGCATTTTATCCTCTCCCGGGAAGATTTTGATGTCTCACAGAACAATATGTTTGTCTATACTGTGGAAGCCCCTCAGGCCCTCATTGAAGACAATGCCCATCCCTACCCCAATGTATTCAACATCATCAATTCGGCAGACATCATAACTGTTCTGGCTCCCAATGCCTACGATTTGTACCGCTGCGGAAATGACGTGGACATCTATTCCCCCAAGATTGATAAATTCATGAAGGAAGAAAACCTGCCCCTCGTTCCCTTTACTCCCATCCGCACAGAAGACACCACCTGGTTCTTTAAGGCAGAGACAGAAGTAGAATTTCTCAACGGGCTTTTGACCAAACTGATGGAAGAGCAGCCGGCAGGATTTCCCAGTTTTGCAACACGAGAATTCTATGCCGACACAGTACAGGACGATCTCTGCTATCTCGTAGAGCGCTTTATCGATGTTCCGCAGGAAGATCTGGATGCACTTCTTGCTTCTTTTAAGGGATTTTTTCAGGTTCTGTACTCAGAGCAGGCAGATACCCTTACCGGCTCCCTGCAGATGATTATGCACAGTACGGGTCTTTTTGGAAAAATGATTGCCATTCTCACCAGCAATTCCATCAGCTACAAGGATGAACAGCTGCAGAAAGCCTTTATGACTGTCGTACAGATTGCACTCACAAAAAAAGAAATTGTTGCAGGCTG
>ODAI010015832.1_pt1 | contig 14554 bp, 8 predicted proteins | sample 1539321 | NCBI WGS metagenome assembly ODAI01 (sample SAMN02144231, study PRJEB22623) | gut metagenome | biome: sheep rumen | host: Ovis aries | place: New Zealand
AGCCCCAACCCGAGGAGGTTGTGGCACATCACTACAAGGATGATCAAGATACCGCTTGCCAGCAGTTTGGAAGCATTGGCGGAGATGACGATAGAGACCGTAAAGGCGATAGCGACCGATGAGAAAGCCGGAAGATAATCCATCGCTTTCTCCGTGAACTTGGGCCACAGGCTTTTGATAACCAGACCTAATACGATAGGCAGAATGACCACCCATAGGATACTCAGCAACATGCCTGCCACGTCCACATGGATGCTCTCTCCTGCCAGTACCCATGTCAGCAAAGGGGTAAGCAGCGGGGCAAGCAAGGTGGAGACACCGGTCATCCCGACCGACAAGGCAAGGTCGCCTTTCGCCAGATAGGTGATGACATTCGATGCCGTGCCGCCGGGACAGCAGCCTACCAATATCACGCCAAGCGCCAGTGCTTCGTCCAGCTGAAACACTTTAGCCAGCCCCCATGCCAACAGCGGCATGACGGTGAACTGCGCCATACAGCCGATGATGATATCTTTCGGACGGCTGAAGACGATTTTGAAATCGTGGAGGTTGAGTGCCAGTCCCATACCGAACATCACCACGCCCAACAGGTAGTTGATGGTTTTAGTGGGTATGGGTTGCAACACAGCCGGAAACAGCAGCGAAAGCACGGCGCATACTAAAACCAGTACCGCCATGTATTTCGATATATAACGACAGAGTTTTTTCATCGGATGATGGTCAATCAGTTATTAGTTGTCAGTTACCCCAACACCACATCAAGGACCATCATAAGGACGAAGCCTAACAGGGCTTTCTGCAGGCGGACAGGCATGTATCCATAAAATGCAGGCTGATCAGATCTCTTTTCCTGTTTTAGCCTCCGTCTCAAACGGGAACAGACCGAAGAGGTCGGCGTCAATGCGGTCGGTTACCCAGCGGAAGTCCTCGGGGTTCTCGCCGAACTTGATCTTGTCGCCCTCGATGATGAGGAGCTTGCCTTTGTAGTCTTTGATCCACGCCTCGTAGAGGTCGTTGAGTCCCTGCAGGTAGTCCAGTTTGATGGACTGCTCATAACCCCTTCCGCGTTTTTGTATCTGCGCCACGAGGGTGGGGAGCGAGGCGCGGACATAGATGAGCAGGTCCGGCATCTTGACGAGTGACATCATCAGGTCGAAGAGGTCTTGGTAGTTCTCAAAATCGCGGTCGGACATGAAACCCTGTTGATGGAGGTTCGGCGCGAAGATACGTGCGTCCTCATAGATTGTGCGGTCCTGAATGATGTATTTATCCTCCTTGCCGATCTCAATCACGTCCTTGAAACGCTTGTTGAGGAAATAGACCTGTAGGTTAAACGACCAACGGGACATATCGGCGTAGAAATCACTCAAGTACGGATTGTACTCCACACTCTCAAAACGGGGCTCCCATCCATAATGTCTGGCGAGCATGTTGGTCAGGGTGGTCTTTCCGCACCCGATGTTACCTGCAACAGCTATATGCATAAAGCCATTTACAATTTAATCATTTACAATTTAGTTCTTTACTCCAGTTCTGTTCGCTGAACAATCCGAAGAGTTCCGCATCGACCTTGTTGATGACGGTGCGGAAATCCTCTGGGTTGTTCTCAAAATCCATGCCGTCGGACTCAATGACGAGCACGCGTCCGTCGTATTTACGGAAGATGAAATCCTCGTATTTGTCGTTTAGATCCCTGAGATAGTCGATCTGCATGGTCTGCTCGTAGTCCCGTCCGCGTTTCTGTATCTGTGCAATCAGGGCAGGCACGGACTTACGGAGATAGATCATGAGGTCCGGCATCTTCATCTGCGATTTCATGAGGTCGAAGAGCTCCATAAAGGTCTCAAAATCCCGTTGGGAGAGGTCGCCGCGTTCGTAGTTATTGCGGACGAATACATAGACGCCCTCGAAAATCGAGCGGTCCTGTACGATCGTGTGCGAGGAGAGTTGCACCGCCTTCATGTCCTTGAACCGCTCCTTGAGGAAATAGGTCTCCAGACAGAATGCCCAGCGCTTGATGTCGCCGTAATAGTCCTCAAGGTAGGGATTGAAATTGACGGACTCAAAGCGTGGCTCCCAGCCGTAGTACCGCGCTAACATCTTGGTCAGCGTGGTCTTGCCTGCACCTATATTTCCCGAAATGGCGATGTACACGATAATAATGAATAATGATTATTTCACCATAGATCCTGTTATCGTGTACGTCTTGTCTCCGCGGAGGATGAGAACCTGTCCGTCACGCAGGATCTTCTGCGCTTGCGGAGTCTCTATCCGTATATCCCCGATGCCCTGTGCGTCCCTCTTCTGGATGTTTGAAAAGGTAGGCGCAACGACAGGCGTACCGGTAAAGACCTTCAGTTCACCCGGAGCGAGGGTATAAGAAGCCGCTGCGCGTCCACCGCCGGAGAGGTAGTCATACCATGTACCAGAAGGTAGGGTGAGCGTCTGGTTATCGGTAGCGGAGAAGTTCGCCGCAGCAAAAACATTGGATCCCCACTTCACTGTACGCAAGGCTACGCGCGAGCCGATATTGACCGTCGGCGTGCCGGTGAAAGCGTCCGGCATGAGTTGGGTACGGAGAGTGATGACCTGTGCGCACTTGGTGAAAGCATCCACACGGGCTGCATCCGAGAAATAGCCTCTTCTAGACGGGTTGGGTTTGGTGCCCGTACGTCCGTTCTGGTCGATGGAGATATCGTAGCCCACCTCCTCAAACTGCCAGAGCATATGCGGACCCTTGAGGAGTACGTTGAACGCCACACAGGCAGGAACACGTGCTACACGGGCATCTGTGTTGGTCTTGAGGTCACCGGCACCGTACATCTTCACCTTATACTGCATCCGCTCTTCGTCATGGCTCTCTGCATAAGAGACATAGCCATTCCTGTTCGCGTCATTAAGGGCATCGGTATTGCCGCTCGGGTCGGGTTCGAGCCAGCCCATGGCAATCTGGTAATAGGCGGAACAGAGTCCGGCACCCGTCCAGCAGAGCATTCCGTTATTGATGAGGTCCTGATGACCGGATCCCCAGTGCTCGAGGATCATATAGGCGCTCGGAGAAACCGATTTGACCGTGTTGTAGTACGCCTTCAGATTCGAGTTGGCGTTATTGGTCGTACCGCACAGACCGTGGCTGAGATCCAGACGGAAACCGTCGATCTTATACTCCTCCAGCCAGTAGCGGAAGACGCGGTTGAACATCTCCTTCGCCGGCGCAAAATCATGGTTCCAGTCCTGACCGTAGGTCTGTCCGCCTTCCGGCGGGGTGACGTTAAACCAAGGGTTGGAAGCCAAGTCCGTGCCATATGGATAGAGTTTGTTCATCGGGTTCTGACCATAGGCGTGGTTGAATACAAAGTCCACAATCACTGCAATGCCACGCTTATGGCACTCGTCGATGAGTCTCTTGAGGTCATCGGAAGAACCATAGGTCTTGTCCACTGCGAAATAAAGTGTGGGGTTGTAGCCCCAGCTGATATTCCCCTCGAACTCCGCAACGGGCATCAGCTCAATGGCATTGACGCCGAGGTTCTGGATGTAATCCAGTTTGTTGGTCATGCCTTTGAAGGTCCGTGCGGTCGTGTAATCATAGACCCACGCCTCGTAGATAATGAGGTTGTTCTTGTCCGGACGGGAGAAGTGCAGCGTTGCGTCCGACCACTGGAAGGCAGTCCTGCCGGGTTGGATAACGGTCACGTAACTGCCATCCGCCATGGACGGGTAGGGGGTCAGGGAGGAGTTGACCTGCTTCGGCTCGTATTGATCATCGGCGTGGAGCACTTTCTCCGAATAGAGGTCGCAGATGATTTTCCTGACTCCGTCCGCGCGCTCTACCGCATACTGGAAACAATACTCCTGACCCGGAGTAAGCCCGGGGAGGGTGATCCAGAAATAATTGCCGTCGCGCTTCATCTGGTACGCTGCATCCAGTTTCCAGTCGGTCATGTCCCCGACAAGGAAGACACGCTTGGCAGGCTGGGTCTTGCTCGCTGCATACGTACACAGGGTTACGGAGGAACCGTCCGCGCCGTAGTAAATACCGTTCGTCACGCCCGCAGGACGCGCACCCGTCACCGGGGCTACACCTTCCACCGTGCTCCAATTAACAGCGGCGAGAGCCGCTTGCGTGCACACGCATAGCGCGCAGATAAATAAGGTCAGTACGATACTATTTCTTTTCATAACATTCGTCTACCGGTCATGTCATATACTTTGCCGCCTATGCGGATGAGCAGCTTGCCGTCACGGATGAACTTCTCCGCCTTGACCTGTTGCCCGTTGCCCTCTTCTATCTCCTCCACGGCTGTCGGGAGCGGGGTAGTGCGGTTTACCCAAATCTGGTAGCTTGCATCCTTGCCCATACCGGCATCGTTCGTCTCGTAGTAGCTGGCTTTCAGTTCATAGCCGGTAAAGCCGCTCTGATGCGCCTTGTCACCTAAGCAGAGAATCAGATAGCCGTCCTTGCCGACCACCGTAGCCTGATAGCCCGTTGAGGTGGAGTACTCGTCGCGTACTTCGCTCTCCGAGTGGACGCCGGCGAGTTTGCGCGCTTCTATCATCGGTTTGATGAACTCTTTGTATTTTGCCCAGTGGGGGTAGAACACACACGGCACACCCGGCATACTCAGGAGGAACGCATTGGCTTGCAGCAAGCGGCATTTCATGTCTTCGGTCAACGAGTTGCCGCGTCCGCCAAACTCATTCTCGTTATCAGAGCGGAGGAACCAGTCGTGGCTGTCGATAAATTCCACTGCATGACGGCCATCGCCGCGGCCTAACAATCCGTTACCGCGGCCACGACTGTAATCCCAACCGGCAAACGAATTGAACACATGCCATTTGGTGTCGAAATCCAAGCCCATGAGGTTGTAGTTGGCTCCGGCAATACGTCCCAGAATCTCATCTGTACCGCTGTAGCACTCCATGAACGCGATGTACGGACCGGCGGCTTTGTTGTAATTGTCGTGGTGCCAGTTGTTGAATCCGTCCCCCTTGTCATAACGGAATCCGTCGTACTTCATCGTGTCGCGCATCCATTTGAGGTATGCCTTGAACATGTTTTGTACCTCCGGCATGTCGTGTGCCCAGTCGCGCGCACCTTCCCAGTTCTCTCCGTCATCATAATTGCCCGTGGCTTTGCCCATCTCGCTCCCGGCTTTCGGATCGAGGTTTACCTCATCGTTCTTGCATACCCACGCACCGGTCGGCTGGAACTTGCCTAATTCACCGAAATCAAACATCGGGAAACCGAGCCATCCGTTCGTGCTCTGGCAGTGGTTGATTACAATATCAGCTACCACTTTGGCTCCGCCGTCATGAAGGGCGTTAATCAATGCCTCCAACTCGGCACGCGTACCCCAGTTGGAGTTCTGGTTGCTATAGTCCTTCGGGTGATAACCCATGCCGTCACCATTAGCTGAAGGCGGCAGCCAAATCAGGTCAAACGAGTGCGCCAACTCTTCTGCCTGAGTCGTCAGAGTGGTCCAGCGGGTATTGCCCAGACCTAACTTATAATCGGCCGTCGCACTGACACCCGGTGCATTATCGCTGTAGGACTCGTTGTAGAAAGCCTGAATCATCACATCCTCGCATTGGCTCGGCACGGAGTTGGTATAGAAACCCGCTTTGGAGATATAAATCTCGTCGTTATTGGGGATGAACTTGAGGTAGAAATCGTAACTGCCGTCTCCGCTGATCACATATTTGTTGTTCGCGATAGGGAACTCAAAACTTGTAGGGGCGTATTTGGAGATTGCCCAGTTGGCGTCATTGCAGTCGTCGCGAACTTGTACCGAGTCGCCTGCCGTTAGCTCCACGTTACGGATCACGTACTCTAACCACTCGCTTTGCAGTACATTCTTGGTCGCAGCTCTGTAAACGCCGTTGATGACCAGTCCGAAGGACTCGCAGGGATGTGCCACTGCCTTCCATGTCAAGCCGTCCCAGCCTACTATACTTGCAGTTAGACCCTTCCAGTCAATGGTGTCTTTCACTTCGCCCCATACCAATCGGTCGGTGTTATCGGCTTGCTCCCAGGTAGGAACGGTAGCGGACGGGCTGAAACGTACAAAATCAATCGAGTCTGCGGTCGTCACTATCTCCGTCTTCAAGGTGTCGTTACCCGCGCTTACCGGTGTGAAGAATGTGGTCCATCGTCCGTTCAGGTTAGTGCCCCATATCCAGGCAGCGAATTTAGCGTCCGCTACTTTCCACTCTTCGCTCGGCACTAATTTGACTGTCTTGGTTTCTACCGGTGGCACATAGAAAGAACCTTCCACCTTGAACAGGGAAGAAGTATAGATGACTTTTACATCCCCTGCCTCGCTCAACTTGAAACAGATGTTGTCATCATGGTCGGCAGTTACACCCTCCGGTTTCTCGGCTAAATCGCTATAGCCCTTGGCTGTAGCCCAGTCGCCGTTCTCCGTCACCTTCAATGTATAGTACTGATAGGCTTTCAGACCGCTCAGAACCAAGGTGTCACCGGTGGACTTGATGGCATCCGGATTCCATTTCTTCTCAACCGTCAAACCTGCATCCACAACCAGTGCACTGTCGCCTGTTACATAGAATCGCGCAGGCTCTACAGCCTCTTCTGCCGGTAATGTAGTCGAGGCACAGATGATCGGTTGCTCTGTCGGATTAACTACGGTACCGGGCTTGAACACAATGACGTAGAATGCTTTATCTACATACCAGATGCAGCTGTTGTCGTTGATAATATTGCCATTACCGTCTTTATTTTCGTTCCAGGCAGACGAACTGCTGTTCATGTTCCTCACATTCGTGTCGGCGTAGCCTGGCTGGTTGTACATACGTCCTAACGAACCGTCCCAATTATCCTCTGCCAGTTTTATTTTGAACTGCAGTGTTACATTATTTTGCTGCGGTATTAAAATGTATTCATATGTCTCTTGAGCACTGACGCTCATGGCCGTTGCACTCCAGCTGTTTGTGCTGCCGGCGTACCAGTAGGAGTTGGCGAAAATCATCGTGCTGAACAGCACTGCCACGAATACGGAAAAGAGTTTTTTCATTGTTCGATTTGGTTTGTGTATTTGTTGTTTATTATAACTCTTTATTACAGTTCTTTTCCCATTACGTCATATACTTTCTCTCCGCAACGGATATAGAGCTTGCCCTCTTTGATGAACTTGTCTCCTTTGACGGCGGACGGCTGACCGCTGACTTCCTCTATTCCCTGACTGCTGCCGCCGACCAGAGTCTTGCCGGACAACTGCTCGCGGGACAGCTCCACTGTGCCGTCGCCGTTGTCATACAGATACAGGGTATGCGTGCCGGCCGGAATGAATAACTTCTCTCCGCCGGTGGTTAACATCGTCACATGAGTAGCCTCCGAATAAGCAGCGGACATGTATTGCACACCCGGCACACCATGAACTTGGTAAACCACGAAGATATACCCCTTGTCATTTACTGTAATCTCCGACATACCGTCATAGAAGATACCGCCTTCCATCTCGTTGTTGATGTCCTGACCATCTACATAGCCCTTCCAATACCAATAGCCATCTGCATCCGAGCCGCCTTGACCACCCTGGCCGCCTTGGCCGCCTTGACCGCCTGAAATGTCTTCACCGGCGGGACTACCGCAATTACCTGGTCCTACATATAACTGATCTTGTTGGTCCTTTATCTTGATATAAAAATCATAACATCCGCTCTCGTTTATCGAGTATTTGTCACCATCACGCTGGATCGCGGTTACAGACGCTCCGTCCAGATTTACAGCCCATGTGGCATAATTGCTACCCTTGTCACATAACTGGCAATAATCGCCGGAATTCAGCGACAGGCCAAGTACCATAAATTCTTTGAAAGACGGATCACCCGGGGAGGGGTTCTCTGCGCCTGCATAATAGGTCCTGCCATTGACCAGGATACCAAACTGAGCATACATGCCTGCAGCCATCATCACTGCAGCAAACAAAATAAACATCTTTTTCATGATAGTTTAACTTTTAGATTGTTGGTTGTTTTTTTATTGTACACGGTTACCCGTTACGTCAAATACCTGCTCGCCGCAACGGATATAGAGCTTGCCCTCTTTGATGAACTTTTCCCCTCTGACGGCGGACGGCTGACCGCTGACTGCCTCTATTCCCTGCGTGCGGTCGATGCGCTCCGTGTTCTTGTCCCCGCGCGCGCTGTTCATCTTATAATATACACCGTAGTTGGTTCCCTTCCGGGCTAAGGTGAAGCCTGCCGGAGTGGAGTTGTAACCCGAGTTGGGACCCACGAGCAGACGGATCTGACCGTTCTTGCCGGTGATGGTTGCCTTGTAGTAGCCGTTGCCTGCTTCGTCACTCACTGCACTCTCGCTGTGTACGCCGGCTTTGTAGCGGGCGTTGATAAGAGCTTTCAGATCGTCTTTGAACGTCACCCAATGCGGATAGAACACGCACGGAACGCCCGGCATCGATAACATGAAGGCATAGCACTGCATGATCTTGTCTCGGCATACCGTCATCGAGTTACCCGAGCCGCAGAACTCATTGTCGTCGCGCTGGAACGAATCGTGGCTGTCCAGGAAAGTCACTGCATAACGGCTCTTGCCTGCGCCTAAAAGACCGCAGCCTTTCAGCGCCGCGTAGTTATCCGAAGCAATACCGTTGTTAAACGCCGTGTACTTGGTCGCGAAATCAAAGGTCAGCGTGTTCCAACCGGCATCGTTAAGACGGCTCTGCAGTACATCCGGATTGCCGTCCCACATCTCCATCACCGAGAAATAAGCCTGCGCGGCCGTGTTGTACTCATTGATATGGCTGTTGTGGAAACCCTTGCAGTAGTCGTAGCGGAAACCGTCTATCTTCACCACATTGCGCAGCCAGTTCAGATAAGCCTTGAGCATCGTGCGTACCTCGGCGTTCTGGTGATCCCAGTCGCGCCCCGAGCCATAGTTGGCTTCCGAACCGTAGCCGTCATCTGCCGCACCGGTTGCCTTACCGTTGCAACTGCCCGCTTTGGGATCGGTATTCATCTCGTCGGTGTTGCATATCCACGCCGGTTTGGGGGAGAATGTACCGTACGGCGAGAAATTCAGGGTGGCTAAAGAGCAGTAGCTGGAACCGCCGGCTACGTGGTTGATAACAATATCCGCCACTACGCGAGCACCGTTCTGATGCAGCGTTTCGATCAGCTCTTTCAGCTTGCTTTTGACGCCCCAGTCACTGTCCAGATTGCTGTATTGAACCGGCAAATAACCCGTTCCGCCGGTGGACTTGGACATAGGCGGAAGCCATACCAGGTCAAACCACTGGCCTATTTCCACGGCTTCTTTCACGCCGCTATCCGTAGTTCTGTTCAGCAACGTGTTCCACTTGGTGTCGCCATAACCTTTGTTTTTGTAACTGTCCCAATAGAATGCCTGCAGCATGACGTCCGGACACTGGGCAGGAGCCGAGGTGGTATAACCCGTTCCGGGAGTGACCGGCTCAACGGGCGCTGAGTCGTCACCCGCATCTTCTATATACCACATGTCATCCTCAAACTTCAGTTTGATGTAGATATTGTAGTTGCTCGCCTCGTTACAGGTCAGTGTCGTAGCGGTCATGGTGAACCGTTCCCATGCGCCGTACTCGTCGATTACGCCGATGTGCCATTCCGCGCCTTGACCGTCATTCCCGCCGGCGTCGTAGCACGTCAGTTTGTCACCCGCTTTCAGCGGCACGTTGAACGCCGCATACTGGGTACGGCCCTGATAATCCGTGTCACCTGTGTTGGTCGCTGCATAGTTGGTCTTGCCGTTTACACGCACGTAAAAAGGTGCCGCCGTCATACTCGCGCTGACAGCCATACCCATGAAGAATACCAATAGTTTTTTCATCGTATTATAGTGTTTTGTTAGTTACCGTTTATTCTGTTTCCCAGTACATCATACACTTGTCCGCCGCGACGGATATAGAGCTTGCCGTTCTGAATGAATTTCTCCCCTCTGACGGCTGACGGCTGTTCGCCGACTTCCTCCATTCCCTGGGTACCCATCTTCACATACACGGTATAACCATCACCTTCTGCGGCTGCCTCGAATCCTTCCGGCACGGTTGTGTCGCGGTTGACGCCAAGGCGCAGGACTACCTGGCCGCGGTGACCTTGTACCTTTCCGCTGTACTTCTTCTGGGTTCCGGTCTCTTCGCTCACTGCGCTCTCGCTGTGGATGCCCGCCTGCTTGCGGAGGGCAATCAGCTGGTTGATCTCATTCGTATAACTCTTCCAGTGCGGATAGAACACACACGGCACACCCGGCATCATCAGTATATAGGCATATGCCTGCATCACACGGGCACGCGTCGCCGAGTCGCTCAACTGAGTCTTGCCGTTAAACTGGTTCTCTCCGTATTCCGAACGCTCGAAGGTGTCGTGGTTATCGACAAAAGTCACGGCGTACTTGCCGTACCCTTTGCCGCGCAGACTCTCGGACGGATTGCGCAAACCGCCGTACTGATAAGGAGCATTGCAGATGACGTTATGCAACTTGTACTTCAACGGAAAATCAAAGATCATCGTGTTGTAGTTCGTCTCCTTCAGGTGTTTGACCTGCTTGTCTATGCTCTCCCAGTATTCCGACACGGACAAATAGGGATGGCTCGCCTCGTTGTACATCCGCAAATACGAACCCGCATACCCTAAGGTCATATCATACCGGAATCCGTCATACTGCATCACATCGAGCATCCACTGCACGTACGCTTTTGCCCAACTCTGCACGTACTCATTCTTGTGATCCAAGTCACGCGCACCATCGAAATTGGTTCCCGAGTCTTCCGCACCACGGTCACCGGTGGATGCATTATAGCAACTCGATTCGCTTTTGGTAAAGCCCTCGTCAAAACGACAGATATGTTTCTGCGTCAACTGATACGAACCGTACTGTCCGAAATTATCACCATAGAAATCGCACCAACTGCTTTTGTTCCCGCGGTGGTTGATCACAATATCTGCCAGCACTTTCGTGCCGCCTCTGTGCAGAGCCTTGATCAGGTTCTGCAACTGCAGCTTCGGCCCCCAGTCACTGGTTTGGTTACTCAAGTTCTTATGGGTATAACCCACGCCGCCGTTTCCGTCGCCACCGTCACCATAGGCACTCGGCGGAAACCACACCAGGTCAAAGTTCTCTGTGATTGCCGTGGTGTCTTTCAGCAGATAGTTCCACTTGGTGCAGCCATACTTCGCGTTGGTCTTGTAACTGTTCCAATAGAAAGCTTGCAGCATCACGTCCTCACACTCCGCCGGCACACCGATATTCCCCGGTTCTTCGCTTTGCACTTCCGTCCTCTCCGCACGCCGCATTTCCGTCCCCTCCGCACGCCGCACTTCCGTATTCTCGGCACGCCGCACTTCCGTATTCTCGGCACGTAGCGCACCCGCGCTTACGCCTAATGTAATGGCTAAAATCGATAGAATGATTTTTTTCATGGTCTTTAACTCTGCTAAATTTGCCTGCAAAGATACAACATTTTTTTCAATTATGCAAGACTTATACCATTTTTTACGGATTTTATTCTGTTTTTTGCTTGACTTATTCTGTTTTTTACCCGACTTATTCTGTTTCTTTGCTCGACTTATTCTGTTTTTTCTATATTCGTCACCGCTACCACTCCTGTTTTGACCCTGAATGTCACCCGCCACCCCGCATAATCCATTTTGTACTCCCGCTCCGGGTCATCCTGATACGCCGGCCTCGGATCTTGCGACAAAATATATTCAATATCCCTCTTTTCTGCATCCAAAAGGGGGTGATTACGGGGTGATAACTGGGTGATTACTGCGTGATTACACCGATATTCATACGACGTTGTACTAACGTCAAAGGCAGAACCATCCTCCGCGGGAGTTCCTTCGCTCTCCACACGGGACCAATCTACTGTCAGATGATAGTCCTTTGTATCCTCTGCAAAACCGTTCTGCGCCTCCGGATGCGAGTCGCTGAAACTCAGGTACGGCTTGATATCGTATATCGGCGTGCCGTCCAGCACATCCGCCCCGCTCACAATCAGTTCCATCCGCCCGGTTTCCGCTTCCACCGCAACCAGTCTCACGCTGCTCAGCCCGATAGGATTGGGTCGGAACGGACTCCTTGTCGCAAAAACGCCCATCCGCTTGTTCCCGCCCAACCGCGGCGGACGCACCGTCGGAGACCAGTCCTTGGTACATTGTACATGGTCACTTTGTACTTCCGAAAATCCCCATAGCAGCCACAGATGGCTGAAACCCTCTATCCCCCGCAGTGCTTCCTGCACATTGTACTCCGGCTCGAAAACAATACGCGTCAGAATAGGGCTTTCCTCCCGGCTCTGCCTCGGGATTCCGAACTTGTCCGTGTGCCCGTTGCGGGCGTATGCGATTACTTTTAATTCCATATTTTTATTCGTATCGACCATATATGGGCGATCTATACCATTGTCTTATGTGTGCCTTTATGCCGTTATTTATATGTATCGACCATATATGGGCGATCTATACCGTTGTCTTATGTGTGCCTTTATACCGTTGTTTTATGTGTATCGACCATATATGGGCGATAAAAACACCGCAAAATTACAAAAAAATACACATATTTGCAAAAAAAATGCAAAAAAATTTGCGTATTCCAAAAAAAAGCAGTACTTTTGCACTCGCTTTTGACCAAATGGCTCATTTTGCCAATGACCAAATAAATGGTAAATGGTAAATGACCAAATGGTAAATAGCGAGTTTCACGACCATTCGATGGTCGCTCGCTCGGTGCCATAGCTCAGTTGGTAGAGCAAAGGACTGAAAATCCTTGTGTCCCTAGTTCGATTCTCGGTGGCACCACGAAAAAGAGGCTTTTACGAGCCTCTTTTTCTTTATCTTTCACTTTTCATTCTTCATCTTTCAGTCTTCCTTCTTCTCCAGGTCGTACCGGAAGCCGACATAGACCTTCCATCCCATCGTCGGGCCGCAAACCATCGATGCATCGAAATCCGGACCGAAGGGATTGAAACTATCTATGATCGGATGGTCCTGCCGGAAGTTCGTCATGTTCTCCGCACCCACGTACAGGCTGCACGTGCGCCAGTACTTGGTGATCTGCGCCATCAGCTGCGGGTACCAGTTCATCGGCTTGAACGTACCATACCCGCCGGCTAAATCTCCGTACGCCGTAAACCCGTCCGGCATACGTCCCACGCCGTTGAACTGCGCCGTGACATCGAACTGCCATTTCTTGAGCGGCGTCTGGTAACTGGTGGAGATGATCCCCTTGAACCGGTTGGTCAGTGCTTTCGGGCGCAGGCGGTAGATGCCGTCCGCTCCTTTCGTGGTCTGCTCCACATCCGTCCACCTGAACGCCGCCGTCCACGTCCAGCCCCGCAGCACCTCCATCGACGCCTCTATCTGCGCGCTGTGTGCAAAGGACTTCGCGCCCTCCACATCGCGCTGGTTGTAGATATAGACCGCGTGCGGGTCCTGGTCCATGTCCACGATCAGCGAGTTGATGAAATGCGTGTAGTAATACTCCGCCGAGAGTTGCAGCTCCTTGCTGCCCATCGGGATATAGAACGTCGTACTGAGTCCCGTATTCACCGCTCTTTCCTGTTGAATATTGCCCGTCAGATGCAGTACACGGCTGGATGGCAGTATAAACGCGTTGTCGGCAATGGCGTTCGGACTGCGGTAGCCCATTCCCACGCTGCCCCGCAGCGTCCACCACTCGAACGGCGTGTACCGTATATTCGCCCGCGGCGTCACGAAGAACCCGTACCGCGTCGAATAATCCGCCCGGACACCGGCTACCAACGACAGCATCTCGTCGTACTTGAGGTTATACTCCGCGAAGATACCGGGCACCACTTCCAGTCGGTCCAACGCCTGCGGCAGGATACTCAGCCTCTCGCGGTAGTTATCGATATTCACGCTCAGTCCGGCACTCAGTCTGTGGTCGTTGTCCACTTCGCCGCCGCCCTCAAAATTCCCTTGATAGATGGCATTGAGGTACGCATTGAGTTGGTTGGCTTTCCAGTTCCTCACGCCGTAGAGGTTATCCAGATTATGATAACTGACCGCCGTGATCACCGCCACGGATGAACCGCTCTCGGGGTCGAACACATAGCCGTTCTTCATGAACCCTTCCACGCGCCATGTATCTAAATTGATATGGTACGGATTGGCAATCGTGTCCGCTAACTGTCCGCCTCGCCGCCTGTCGTACAGACCGCGCACAAAAGCTTGGAACGTATATTCGCCTTTCCTATAAAACCATCGGTTCGCCACATTCGCATTCTGCGTCTTCGGCATGTCGGCGAACGAGTCTTTGTTACCGTCCATACCCATGAACCCGCCCGTATAATGCGCCAGCACACCGGTATAGAGCGACTCACGCGGGTCGGCATTCTTCAGCGGCACTTGCCATCCGCCCATGAGGTTGATTTCCCCCATCGCCTCGGAGTTCACCATCAGGTTGAGCGAGAGCGGGTTCTGTATCTGCGGTTTGAGCAGCTCCACGTTGATCTGCCCCGAGGTCGCCTCATAGCCGTTGATGACCGACGAGGTGCCTTTGCTTACCTGTATCGAA
>ODAI011479837.1_pt1 | contig 14554 bp, 5 predicted proteins | sample 1539321 | NCBI WGS metagenome assembly ODAI01 (sample SAMN02144231, study PRJEB22623) | gut metagenome | biome: sheep rumen | host: Ovis aries | place: New Zealand
CAATAAAGGCAAAACAGTATTTAAGGTGTGGAACGGCGCCACGACAGGGTTTGCCAACAGACACTTCAACGATCCCATAAAACTATATTCCTATGACAAGGACGGAAAGTGCACTGTAAACTAGTATACGCCATAGCGGAGGAAGAGAAATGTTCAAATGGTTGGGGGATAAACTGAGCAATATCAAGCCGGGGGTTCTGCTTTTGAATCTCCTCCTGCCGGTTGTGGGTGCGGGGGTGCTGGGCTTCATCATAAAGACTGTGATCGGCAACATAAACGGCATCATGGCAGGTCAGCCGGTGGAGGTCGACTGGCATGTGATGCTGGAGGTAAACACCTGGCTCATCGGGCTTGGTGCGGTGGTTGTGATCGGACTGTTCTTCTTTGTCAGTGATTACAAGTCGATGAACTCCCGAAGCATGAAGGAGAAGAAGGGACTGGATGCCCGTGCCGAAGGCGCACTGGAGAACAGCCGGTTCCTCACGGACAAGGAGCGGGATAAGTATTTTCCGGGCTATACCTATGATAAGCTGGGCGAGGTGAAGAAGGACGGGATCCCTGTCCGCGCCATCGTGGATAAAAAGGGGAAGATGCACATCAATTTCCTGCCGGGGGCACATTCTCTGGTCATTGGTGCTACCGGTTCCGGTAAGACCACGACCTTTATCAATCCCATGATCCAGCTGTTGGGAGCCACAGGAGCGGGGAGCAGCATGATCATGACGGACCCGAAGGGAGAGCTTTTCTCCCTGCATTCCAAATATCTGCAGGAGAGAGGCTATAATGTATTGCTTTTGGATCTGCGTGATACCTACTCTTCCAGCCGTTGGAATCCGCTGGGCGGGATCTATGATATGTATCAGGATTATCTGAATGCGGGACAGGGCATCCGGTTCCACAGGGATAATATGGCGGACTATCCGGACTTAAAGCGTAAGGACGGTGAGGCGGCGGAGGGCGAGCCCTGGGTGGAATGGCAGGGATGCGCCTATGCGGACTTATCCCACTGTCAGGACGATATCGCTGTGACGAAGCAGCGGATCTACGACGAGATGTATGAGGACTTAAATGACCTGATCTCGGTCATTTGCCCGATCGAAAACGAGAAGGATCCCCTCTGGGAGAAGGGCGCCCGTTCCATCATCATGGCGACCTGTCTGGCGATGCTGGAGGACAGCGAGAAGCCGGAGTTGGGGATGACTAAGGATAAATTTAATTTCTTTAACCTGAATAAAGCGCTGACCAACTCGGAGAACGAGTTCGAGGCGTTGAAACGATATTTTGAGGGGCGCGATCCCCTGTCCCAGGCGGTGACTCTGTCGAGGCAGGTGCTGTCGGCGGCAACATCCACCCTGTCCTCCTATATGTCCATCACCTTCGACAAGTTAAATATGTTCAATGACAGAGGAATCTGCGGCCTGACCTCCGCGACGGATATTAAGGCGGAGGAATTCGCGGAGAGACCCACAGCGCTGTTCATGAAGATCCCGGACGAGAAGGACACAAGGCATGGTCTGGCAGCGGTATTCATCCTGTGTATGTACAAGGCGCTTATCAAAGTGGCCAGCGCAAGAGAGGATCTGAGCCTGCCGAGGAACGTGTATTTCATTCTGGATGAGTTCGGTAACATGCCGAAGATCGAGAAGTTCGACAAGATGATCACCGTAGGTCGTTCCCGTAAGATCTGGTTTAATATGGTGGTACAGAGCTACTCCCAGTTGAACAATGTCTACGGTGAGAAGGTAGCGGATATCGTGAAGAGTAACTGCGGTATGAAGATGTTCATCGGTTCCAACGATATCGGTACCTGTAAGGAGTTCTCGGAGCTGTGCGGTAACATGACGGTGCGCACGTCAAGTACCTCCGCCAGCATGGGGGCGAAGGAGGGAGATTTCAGCGTGTCGAACCAGACGCAGGTGAGACCGCTCATCTATCCCTCTGAGCTGCAGAAGCTGAACAATAAGGAATCCACGGGTAATGCCATCATCGTGACCTTCGGTAATTATCCGTTAATGACGAAATATACGCCCAGCTATCTGTGCAAGTATTATCAGATGGGGCAGATGGACCTGGGTGAGATCCGCAGCAATATGTTCCGCGCGGATGAGGTGTTCTATGATCTGGCAGTGCGGAATAAGGCAGTGCTTGAGGACGAGGAAGATGAGGACGAGGAAGAGGATGCGTAAAATAAAATGGTTCGGATGTGTGCGGCGGTTCCTGGCGGCAGGGATCATCCTGACGGCGTTTGGTGTGATCCCGTGTGGCGTTAAGGTGGAGGAGCCGTCCACGGAGCAGAGGCAGTATGGCGAAGCAGTGCAGCTTGCACAGTCGCGTGCTGTGTTGCATGTGCAGGCAGCGCAGGATACCTTCGGAGAGCTGGATTCCTTCACCGGGGAGCTGATGACCCCCGCGGATGACGCAGGCGCGGGTCAGACCACTTCCAACAAGGTGTGGATCACGGGCAAAATGTATTATGACAGAGAGAAGAAACTGTTCGGGTACTATGCCGGTGATGAGGATGTGTACGCGACGGTGGCGGACGGTATGATCGTGCGGGGGACAGTCAATATCCAGATCCCGGAGAATCTGACGGCGACGCTTTATCTGGACGGTTATCCCGCGGAGTTTACCGGTGGAGAGCTGGAGACTCCGGGCAGCTATACGCTGGAGATCACGAATGCCGGACAGACGACTCAGCTTTTCTCCTATTGGATCGTGAAAGGCATAACCAATCAGGTGTTGAACTACACCATGCCGGAGGGGTTTAGGCTCACGAATGCCACGAGGAACGGGGAGGCAACGAACTGGTCCCGGAACTTTATCGATATGACGGAGGAGGGACGCTACATTGTCAGCTATGAGTGCACCAAGACGGGAGAGCCCTATACGCTGGATGTGACGGTTGACACGACACCTCCTACGCTGGTCCTGGAGGGTGTGGACGAGAAAGGCAAGGCGAGAGGGCCTGTGGCAATTACGGGGAAAGCGGAAGAGGACACTCTCGTCGTCACGAAGGACGGCAAGGAGTACAGTATGGTGATGGCCCGTGTGCTGACACAGACCGGGAGATATGTTGCGACCGTGACGGATCCGGCGGGTAATTCTACCGCTTACCCGTTTGCGATCATGCTCTATCTGGACAGGAACGGCGCGATCTTCGGGCTTCTGTTTTTGGGGGTGGTGATCACTGTGGTGGCACTGTACGTGTATTACAAGAAGCATCTGCGCGTCAGATAACGATTTTCTCGATAGCATAAGGGAGAATAAAGTATGGGTTTGTTCAATCTGTTTGAATTATATACGACATCTACCGTCTATTCCCTGGATATTTTCAGCGATATAGGCGATTTCTTCGCGGGGATACCGGATATGATCGGGAATGCGCTCAAGAGCGCCTTTGATTATGTGCTGGAGAATACGATCTACAAGCTATTTTATCTGATCATTGCCGGGCTGTGCCGGATCGTGGGCTATCTGGACCAGATGTTTAAGATATTCTCCGGGCAGGAGACGGTAACCTATGACGGGAAACCGACCTATCTGCTGGAGGTCTTTTTCAACAACCATACGATCAGCAATATCTACTGGGGATTTGCGCTGTTGGGTGTCTCGTTAGCCTTCGGTGCCGCGATCATCGCTGTGGCGAGGAAGATGTTTGACGGCAGAGACAAGGATCAGCGTTCCCTGGGACAGATCCTGGGGAGTCTGGCCAAGGGGCTTCTGCTGATCGTGAGCATGAATGCGATCATGGTGGCAACATTGGCGTTCAGCAATGTGCTGATGCAGCAGATTACCTTTATCTTTGATTACGGGGAGGTGCTGGATCAGGCACCGTACATTGAGTTCAAGGATGAGCAGTACGCGGCCATGGGGCGGTGTCTGAACATTATTGCGAACTATTCCTTAAGTGAATCGGCTTCCAGCACCTACAATATCAACAGCTGCTTTAACGAGATCCGGCCGGATCTGAATTATCTGAGCCAGCAGGGAGTGTTTGATTTTCATTATGAAACGGTGAACAACGGGAAGAAGGTGGATACCTGGCAGTCTGTGCTGGAGGAGATCGCACATTCGGCGAACCTGAAGTCGGATATTCCTGTGGATGTCTATAATGAGGGTGTGTCAAAATCCATCAAGAACGCCATGCAGGTGCTGAAGACAAACCGTAATCTGCGGCCGATCAGTTCCTACAAGAGGACCTATCAGGCGAAGACGGAGAGCGTGGCATTGGATCGTTTCGCGTTCCTGATCGGAACCATGTCGGCGGCAAAGAATTCTCAGTATAACGAGAATCCGGAGATGACGGACGGATTGCGCAGCGCTTACTATTACGGCGATAAGAGTATTTATGATTTTGACCAGGTGCGGTCGGATTTCAGTGTCAGTCCGGGCAGTTACAGTTATCTGCTTGCCTATGGGATCGCAGCGTTACTTATCTTCGAACTGGCAGTGATCATTTTCAGCTGCGGCGCCCGGATATTTATGATGCTGTTTTTGTATATCGTGGGTCCCCTTTTCTTTGCCACGGAGCCTCTGGATGACGGAGAGAAACGGAAGCAGTGGACGACAGCCTTTGTGGTGCAGGTTTTCGGCGTGATGGGTACCGTGGTCTCGATGCGGCTGCTTATTCTGTTTATCCCCATCGTGCTGAACAACAAGCTGGTTTTGTTTGACGATGGAACCCTGAATCTGTTGGCGAAGGTGATCCTCATCGTAAGCGGTTTTATGGCGTCCCGAAAGGCGAACGGCGTGATCACCGGTATCCTGGCGAACAATGCCGGCATGCAGTCCGTGACAGCAAGCGAGACGTCAGCGGCAATGGGCTCGATGGCTCTCGGGAAGACGCTGGGTGCCGCGGGCAGTGCTGCGTTCGGTGTCGCGAAGGGCGGCTACGCTGTGGGCAAGTGGGCATATAATAAGGCACAATCCAAAGGCGATGACAAAGGATCCGGTGGCGGAGGAGGACAGTCATCATTGCCCGGCAGTTATCGTTCCTGAGGGGAGAGGTGACGCCCGGGAGGCGTCGGCGCCGGTGATAAAGAATTACAAGAGGAGTCATTGAATCATTATGAGATTAATACCCGGTAAAACAAAGGTACAGATAGAGCTGTTCAAAGGGGTTTCCCTGTGGGATGTACTGATCGGCGGTATAGCGGTGGCAATGCTGTTATTGGTGCTCTTATCTTCCCTGCCCTATAAGCTGGTAGGGTGTATCATCATACTGGTCATCGCGGCCATGCTTCTGGTGCGTCTGGACACAGAGCCGAATTATGTCATGGTACTTAACATCATCAAGCATCTGGCGTATGGCAGACACTACGAAAGAGTGTACGATGATGAGATGCTGTTGAAGAAACACGACGGCACGGTGAAGGATGAGTTTCTGGAGAATTATAAGGAGAAGAATCAGAACTGGGAGGATGCCTTGGAACTGATCGACATGGAGTCGGATCAGGAGTACATACCGGATGATGAGCCGGCGGCGGAACAACGGCCGACAGAACAGCCGGAGGAGATCCTGTCCGAAAAAGAGCTGATCAAGCGGGAGAACAAGATTTTAAAGAGTAAGACGGCTACCGCCGAGGAGAAGGATGCGGTCTGGCTTGCGAGGGCACAGAGAAGCGCTGCCAGGAAAGAGGCAAAGAAGGCGAAAAAGCAGGGGAAACCCTTAGTCAAAACGGCAGAAACATCGAAACCGGCGGCACAGACGACCGGGGCACAGGCGCAGAAGTCAAAACCGGCAGTCCAGAAGTCAAAACCGGCAGTCCAGAAGTCAAAACAGACGGCGCAGAAACCGAAACAGACGGCACAGAACCCGGATCCCGGTGTCAAGCCTGATGCAAAGGAGCAGAAACGGCTGGAGAAGGAGCTGATCCGGGAGGAAGACAAGATCCTAAAGAGCAAGACGGCCACCGAAGAGGAGAAGAACGCTGTATGGCTGGCGAGGGCGCAGAGGAGCGCCGCGAAGAAAGAAGCGAAGAAACAGGCAAAATTAGAGCGGACGGAGAATGCGGATTATGAGTTCATGGAGAATGTCATGGCGTTCACCGGGATCAAGGATAACCTGATCGAGTACGGCGGGAAGTATTACGGTACCGTTATCGAGATCGACCCCGTGGAGTTTCGGTTCTTCAGTACCCACAGGAGGAACAATTCCATTGAGATGGGCGTAGGCAGGATTTTGCGGAGCATCCATATCGGTTTCGCGGCTAATATCGTGAAACTGGAGCGCCCGATCATTTATGATAAGTATTTAGCCAAAGAGGAGGAGAAGCTGGCGCAGCTCCGTAAGTCTTACGAGAGTGGCATGATGTCCGAGGAGGAGCTGCAAGCCAGAGTGGATATCGAGAATGACAGACTGGCGGAGTTAAGGCACCTGTGCACAGACAAACAGGTGGTGGCGCCCTTTTACTATATCTGCCTGTTTGAGAGCGATAAGAAGCAGCTGGAGCTTCAGACCAAGGCTGCCATGGATTCCCTGGAGAAAGGGGAGATGTCGGTCAGGAGACTTGATTCCAAGGAACTGGCGATCTTTTTGAAATACACGAACCAGCTGGATTTCAACGAGCGGGATATCGAGAAATACCAGCCGGAGGATTACGCGCAGTGGGCGATGCCCCAGCGTGTGAATGTGAAGTACCGGACGGTGGAGGTGAACGATATCGTCACCCACAACTTCCGCGTGGTGAAATATCCCTCCTGGGTAGGCGACGCATGGCTCGCAGGGGTGATGAGCCTGCCCGCCACCAAGGTGGTGGTGAAGTGCAGTCCTATGGACAGAGGCAAGGCAATCCGTAGCATTGACCGTTCCTTACAGGAGCTGCGCGGACAGTATAATGCGACCGGCGTGGATTCCAAGAGAATTGAACTGGAGGGACATATTGATACTCTGAGTAACCTTCTGGCAACCCTGCAGGGCGAGGGCGAGGAGCTGTTGGAGTGCAATATCTATGTGACAGCCTATGATGTGCAGTCCACAAGGCTGCAGAGAGGCCTGGATGAGCTCGACACTCTGTTGCCTGAGATCTCCGGTATGAAGAAGACAGTGCGGAGAACCTGGCAGGAGAACAACTTCCGCCTGAACGATCATTTCTTCAACCAGATGAATGCCTTTGTGGGTTCCCAGGTGAGCGCCTATGACCCGGAGGCGAAGAACGGACGGGGCATCCCTTCCAATTCCCTGGCGGCGTGCTATCCCTGGATCTATGCCCATATCTCCGATGAGGGTGGCTTCAAGCTTGGCTCAAGCGGAGGCGTGCCGGTGTTCATTGATTTCTTCCGCAGGGATTCGGAGCGCGTGAATTCCAACATGGTGATCATCGGGAAGTCCGGTTCCGGTAAGTCTTATGCGACTAAGAGCATCCTGTCGAACCTGGCCAGTGAGGACGCCAAGATCTTTATCCTGGACCCGGAGAATGAGTATTCGGAGCTGGCGCAGAATCTGCACGGCAAGGTGATCAACGTGGCGAACGCCCAGTACGGACGATTAAACCCGTTCCACATCATCACGGCTTTAGATGATGATGAGGAGGGCGGCGGCGCGGCGGGCAGCTTTGCGACCCACTTACAGTTTCTGGAGGAGTTCTACCGGCAGATCCTGCCGGATATTGAGAAGGATGCGCTGGAGTATCTGAACAACCTGACAGAGCGGCTTTATACGAATCGCGGCATTACGACGGAGACGGATCTGTCGAAGTTAAGACCTGAGGACTATCCCGTGTTCGACGACCTGTACGACGCGGTACTGGAGGAGTTTGAGCGAACGGACAACGAGTATATCCGTTCCATGCTGCGGGTGCTGGTAAACTATGTGGCAAAGTTCTCCACAGGTGGCCGTAACGCGAATATCTGGAACGGTCCTTCCACGGTCACGACGGACGAGAATTTTACGGTATTTAACTTCCAGGCCATGCTGTCGAACCGCAATACGACCATCGCCAACGCACAGATGCTGCTGGTGTTAAAATATATAGACAACGAGATCATCAAAAACCGTGACTACAATGCGAAATACGGATTAAAGCGCAAGGTGGTGGTGGTGATCGACGAGGCGCACGTATTCATCGACGCCAAGTTCCCCATCGCGTTGGACTTTATGTTTCAGCTGGCAAAGCGCATCCGTAAGTATAACGGGATGCAGATTGTCATTACACAGAATATCAAGGACTTTGTGGGCAGCGAGGAGATCGCCAGAAAGTCCACGGCTATCATCAATGCCTGTCAGTACAGCTTTATCTTTGCATTGGCGCCCAACGACATGCACGATCTGTGTACCCTGTATGAGAAGGCAGGCGGTATCAGCGAGACGGAGCAGGAGCAGATCATACAGGCGCCCAGAGGGCAGGCGTTCACGGTCATGAGTGCCACCAGCCGGTCCACCTTTAGAGTGGAGGTGCCTAAGAACATGGTGGATATGTTCCAGGACAGGGAGTTCCACAGCAGGTACTACACAGGCACAGAAGGCGCTGCGGCCTGGGAGGATTTCGTGGCAGGCAGCCGTGCGGCGCATGACGCAAACAGCAAGGCGAACAAGAATACCCAGATCATCGATCTGGAGGAAGCAAAACAGCAGAAGAACTGGGTGAAGTTTCAGGAGGTGACCGAAGACGAGGTAGAGTCGTTAAAGAAGCTGCCGAAGGCGTCTTCCCGCATCACTTTCGAGGAGATAGACGAAACCGCATCAAAGACTGCATTTGGGAAATCCGGGGCATCTCCTGCGAAGGAAGATTTTGAGGACGATTTCAAAGATGACGATTTCGACATGTCGGATGAGGATCTGGATGCACTGATCGCAAAACACAGGGCGGAGCAGCATGCGGAGAGTGAGCATATTGCGATGGCAGACACCGAGGATGATGATTTCGGCATGTCCGATGAGGATATGGATGCACTGATCGCAAAACGCAGAGCGGAGAAGCATGCGAAACCGGCACGGGAGGAGAAACATGCAGAACCGGCGCGGGAGGCTTCGGAGTCTGCGGAGACCATGCAGGCGATCAGACAGCTGGAGACGGTGCTTACGGACTTTGTTCAGACGATGAAACAGCCGGCAGCAGCTGCGGTAACCGCACAGGCAGCAGGTCAGGTTATGACGGCAGCGCAGGCACAGAGTGTACAGCCTGCCATAGATTACAGTTCTCTGGTAGAGGATGTGCGCAGGCAGGTGTTGGCGGAGCTCATGGGAGAGCTCAGAGCCGGCAGCATGATCCCTGAAACCGGGGTAAGCTTCGGCGCAGCAAAAACATCTGATACATCTTATGAGGAGCAATATGAGGCAGCTGATGGATATGCAGCAGATGCCGGGTACGGAACTGAGGATGACGCAGATGACTTCGACGAGTTGGATGGCGTACCGGAGATCCCGGAGATTGATACGGAGCCGGAAGACTATGAGAAGTTTGACGAGACAGACCTTGAGGAGTTTGAAGAGGAAGACGAATACGGAGACGTAGAAGAGGACGAAGGGACATACGAGGATGACGACTATGATTTCACTGAGGTGTTCAATTCTGCGACCGGAGTTTCCTATGATGCGGAGCATACAGAGGATGCAGATTCCGGGGCTGGTGGCGGTTTCGATGTCATGAGCATGCTGCGCGCGGAGGCAAAGGAAATGGCTGCCCAGAGAAAGGCCCAGGAGACCGCAGATGTGGAGCTTTCGGATTATGCGGAGCTGGGCGGCGTTGCGGATATATCGCTGGAGGATCTGGCAGAGATCGTGGCCATGCTGCGCAAGAAGCAGACGAGAGAAAACTGACGGCATAAAATAAACGGAAAGAAAAGAGAATACAGGAGGAAAGAAACATGGCGGCGAAGTTAGATATGAAACTGGTGAACAGAGGAGAAGAGGCGGAGATTATCATGGCGGGAAAGCTGGATACCCAGACCTCGGTGGAGGCAGAGGGGTATTTCGATCAGGCATCGGATCGGTTTGACCATCTGATCCTGAATATGGAGGAACTTTCCTATATCTCCAGTGCGGGTCTGCGCATCTTAAAGCGGACGCATATCAAGCTGAACAAGAAGGGGGGATTGCTCTCCCTTAGGAATGTAAATGAGAACATCATGGAGGTATTTGAAATCACAGGGTTTGCGGGGCTTTTGAACTTTATCGACTGATGAGAGTGAGTGGGTAATATGACGGTGAGAGAGATTAGGATGCCTGCGGGCAGGAGAATCGAGAATACAAGAAGGCTTGAGAAGTGCTGGGGAGTGTGCGGGACGTTTGGAAAGCGTGCAGCGTGTATGCTGCTTGCGTTTATCATGGCGTTTACCACATTGACGCTTGTGCCTCTGCAGGCAGAGGCGGACGGGGGTACTGCAGTGTCCAACGCCTATGTGCTGGAGGTTGCTACCGGCGTGAGCGACGGGAAAGCGATCGAATTCTTCGAGATCAAGTATAAGGGGACGGACGGAAAAAACTACAGGCAGTTTATCTTCCCCAACGAGGATTCTCTGGCGAACGGGCGCAAGGAGGCTGCGAGTTACGGTTCAGATGTAACGATCCTGAATGATATCAGCAGCCGGTATCAATATGTACCGGATACCTCTGCGGTCGCCAAATGGGACGCTAAAGGTCAGGGCAGCGGGCTTAGGTCATCTTCCGTGGATCAGTATTATTTCACTACGGAAGTGGCGATCCAGTCGGTGGAGAAGATTGACGGCTTCATGGGCGGAAAGGGTACCTGGACCTGTAACAGGTTCCAGCTCTTTCGTGTGGACCGGATCGGCGGCCTCAGGATGGCGGGCGTGTGGTCCACCACCTGGTATATTGACTTTGAGGGAGAGCTTATCGCCGAGTTGACCGGCAACAGCAGCAGTAGCTGGTCGAGAGGTGAGGCGAATTATCTGCGCATGGATCAGAAAGCCGTCCTGAAGACAGATTTTAACGGGGTGGACTACAAAAACCATGTCATGCAGGATACACATACCTACGGTTTCCGGATGGATTTTGCGGATACCTACGGGGCGGGGTTGGAGAGCCTTGCCATGGAATACGGAGATGGAAAACAGTATCTGAACAATAAGGCCTGCGTTGCAGAGACGATGGCGTATACCATTCAGTACACCGATGTTTATGGACAGATACGGTTCCTGCGGCTCCCTGTGATCACCAGTGTGGCTTATTGGACCTATGCAAAAGTGGGAGGCAGGACTTTCTGGGGGATCGGACAGGAGGGAGAGAGTATTGCTTTCGCGGGGACGATCCCGGATTGTGCAGAGATCAGGGACGTGAGCTGCACCTTCGGGGCTGCTGAGGCCACTGCGGAGGCTGGTATCAAATATAACTCCAATTATTCTATCACCGAGAGGAGAATTCAGAAAAGTGAAGATGACGACATCCGCATAACCTGCGCGGCGGTCTATGATATGAACACAGCTACCATTGCGCCGAGGCAGGACGGAGCCCAGCTCCAGTACGACTTCGCAGGAAATCCGATCCTGTACCGGCTGTCCGGCGACAAGATGGGAGATGCCTTCTACGCCCAGGATAAGAATATGAGCCTGCATTTACTGGCGTATGATGATAGAGAGCTGAAGGTGCCGGAGCCCAGCGGCATGGAATACTATCTGGTGCAGATCGCGACGGATGATATCGGAGGCGCGGCTACCTCTTCGGATCTCTTTATGACCTTGAATTATATTGACAGAGCGGGCAGGGAGGCTTCCAGCAGTGAGATCTCCTTAAGAGACGCGACGAGCGAATATTACGGCTATTGGCCCGGCAGCACGGATAACTTTGTCTACAGATGGGGTGTCAACAGCGGCAATACGGTCACAGCGGTGATCACCCTGAGAGATGTGGATTATTTCACAGGGGCGAGTCTCAAGGTGGGTGAGGGAACTGACGATGCGGACGATTACCAGTTCAAGAGCCTGCAGATCTATGCCTTATCCAGTCTGGGCAACAGAAAGGTTGTATGGCAGGAGACGACGAAGAACGGGCTGAGTACCCGTGTGAATATCACCAGGGATACTGCGGGCAAGGCGGTACCCATCAAGATCCTGAATGTAGAGCAGACCGTATTGGTGCAGGAGGGAGAGGCTGTTGCGGTGGATTTCCAGTCTGCCAAGGTTTCCGATATACAGGAAAACAGCTGGGAAATGTCTACCGTCAAAGTGACCTATGAGGATGCCATGGCAGACTTTAACTTCACCAAGGTGCGAAAGACATACAATATCACGGTGCATGTATTTGACGATACCGTGGAGACAAATGACCAGGGCAGGGTGGTGTCCAGCGGCGGAAACGGGGATGCGGGTTCGGAGAATCTGTTTTATTTCCAATTGCTGTTCAAGAACGGCGCAAGCTGTTATGAACTGGCAAATTCACAGCTGGAGGGTGACCGGTTTGCATCGGGCGCGGATGAGAGCTTCCAGATCAGCACGAACCAGGACTACGGGGAAGTGACCGCCATCCGTATCATTCCGGATGATACCTCTTCAGACAGCAAGAAGTTTGATAAGCTGCGAATCGAATCCATAGATGTCACGGAGGTCGGACAGTCCGGGACACACCTCTGCTGGGTGGCAAAGGATGTGGGCTGGATCGGCGTCGGTTACACAGAAGAGCAGGAGAAGAGCGGCATGGGCGGTCAGAAGGGCCGAAGTGCGGCAGAGATGGCCAAGACCAAGGCCATTGATTACACCACCAACGTCGTTCAGTTGGAGGTCGCTATCCACACCAACAACCAGGAGCAGGATCCGGGGTATGCGAGCCAGTATTACGGCACCCTGTGGGGGCAGTTCACTGTTGTGTTGAGCAACGGCGAGAGAAAGACACTGGAGCGCTTTGATGTGGTAAGGGCGATGTACCAGTACATGAAAAAGAATAAAGGTGAGGTATCCGGTGGCGTCATCAGCGACAAAACCAAGATGTTCCGGGTGAACCATACGGACCGGTTCCTGGTGGATATCAAGGATGTCCGGCAGATCGTTTCCCTGGATCTGTTCACGGAGCAGAAGGATACAAACCCTTATAACTGGGGGATCGGGGGTGTCTCCGTGAGCAAGGTGAAGGAGCAGGGAGTCCTCCGGCTGAATACCAGCGATGAGTATGAATATGACCGGACTGATAAGGCGGAGGTGCTGTGTTACCAGAGAAATGAGGGAACACCCGCGCATCTGGTCAAGACGCTGGTCGGCACGGAGATAACCGTGAACATTCCTTTTACGGAGAACCTGATCGAGATGGATGAAAGCACGGGACAGGTGACGTCAAAGATCTCCAGAGTGCCGGCTTCCCAGAATGATGAGCTGAATATCTTTGTATTCCCCTCCATCGGCGGGAACTATGAGCCTATCGAGAATTATGAGCTGAATGTAACGGTCAATTATGCACATGTCTACGGACCCTTGTATCAGGTGGGCAGAGAGTCGATCAGCAAGTACATACCGGGTGATGAGGATACGGACAGCAGACCGATGTTCTATGCTGCCGGTCTCAAAGCATCAGGCATGGTGGATCTGAACAAGGTGAAGTTCAATGCGATGACCAACGGGGTCAGAATGTGTAATCTGGACTATGCGATCGTACAGCAGGTGAGGGACGGCGTTGTCGTGGCAAACTATTATATGGATCTGGGGAACCACAATGCGTATTACTCTGTGACCGGATTCCCGACGGGCGATACAAAGGATATCGGATACCGGAATGAGCAGAACGTGACCTTCCAGTTTGCGGACAGTGCAGAGGAGAGAAATCTGTTCGCGGACAGACAGGATCTGGCGGTCGCGCTGAAATATAAGCTGGCAAACGATCCCATAGGGACTGAATATCAGACACCGTATATCTATCTGACGGATCAGAATGTAGTGACGATCCGGCCGGGACAGGTGGTCGACCTGAAGTTTGCCCAGATGTTTGCCGGTGAGGTGACAGGCATCCAGTTTGCCTGCATCGGAGACACAAGCGCCATGATCGACGCGGCCTGTGTGACGACTTACCGGACGGATACCTCCGGAAGACCCACGGAGGAAGGGCACTACAACTTCAGCGAAGGCGTGTATGTGACGGAGAGGGATCCTGTGACCATGTGGCGCACAACGAGCGGAGCGGACGCTTTGGATGCGGTGAACCCTGTGACATTCACCTTTAAGACAGCGGCTGCATCGAAAAACTTCGACAGCGGTACATCCGGACCGGTAGCTATGGATCTGTATACGGCAAGGAGGGGATCGACAGAGGGCAGCGAGATCGTCAATCCTGTCCTGAAGAAACAGGATATCAGAATTTATCTGACCGACGGCAGCAAGGAATTTGAGATGGATAAGCTGCAGACGGTGCGGTTCTTAGTCACCGGAGCAGAGTCCCTGAGACGGATCGTGCTGGAGCCTAAGAGCGAAGGCGGAGCCGGGAACGCGACCTGGAGTCTGGACTATGTGACAGCACAGCTGGGCGACAAGGCGGTGAGCACAAGGGCTGTGGAAGAAAGGCTCTATGAAGGGCAGCCGAAGACGGTAACCCTGGCGAATGTCATTGTGGCAGCGCGTGTGAGCAACTTTAACACCACCAGAGACGCCTATGATACACAGCTGGTACAGGAGAATGGCG
>ODAI010417020.1_pt1 | contig 14551 bp, 10 predicted proteins | sample 1539321 | NCBI WGS metagenome assembly ODAI01 (sample SAMN02144231, study PRJEB22623) | gut metagenome | biome: sheep rumen | host: Ovis aries | place: New Zealand
ATGTCTATATTCTTTTCAAAAATGGTAGGAACTCTTGCCGTTATAATGGTGGTCGCTGCCTTTGTCGGCGGATCGGATCTTATAGGCAAGTTTTTTAATACAGATGAAAAATGGAAGTATGTGCTCATTTTCGGTATCATGGGAGGAGCCTTCGGTATCTACGGCAATATCTCCGGAGTTACCATGGCGGGATCCGGTGCAGTTATCTCTGTAAGAGACATCGGCCCCATGATTGCGGGTTTCACCGGCGGCCCCTGGGCGGGACTCATCGCAGGTCTCATCTGCGGCTTCCACCGTTACATAATGGGTGGAATCACTGCCGGCGCCTGTGTCGTTGCCACCTGCCTCATCGGAACCATCTGCGGTTTCCTTTCGCAAAAATATTACGAGAAGATCATCCGTCCCAAGTATGCCTTTATAACAGGCCTGGCCATGGAATGCCTTCATCTTCTCATCGTCCTTATCATGGTCAAGCCCTTTGACACGGCTCTCGAGATTGTGCGCACCATCGCCTTCCCCTTCGTACTTACGAACTCCGTAGGCTTCGCCCTTCTAATAACCATGATGACCTACATCGAGCGTCAGAGGCTCCTGACCATTTCACAGAGCAGACTGCAGTCCGAACTGGAAGTTGCAACGGTAATCCAGCGTTCTCTGCTTCCTCCTATCACCGACTCCTTCCCCGGCCGCAAAGAATTCTCTCTTGCTGCCACCATGGAGCCTGCCAAGGAAGTTGGCGGAGACTTCTATGACTTCTTCTTTGTGGGACCCGACAGAATGGCCATTCTCATTGCTGACGTTTCAGGAAAGGGCGTTCCGGCCGCCCTCTTCATGGCGACATCGAAACTGACCCTTCAGAACTGCTTAAGAGACATCCCGGATCTTGGTGAAGCCGTGGCTGCTGCCAACAACAACCTCTGCGAAGGAAACAAGGCCGAGATGTTCGTGACCTCCTGGATAGGGATCCTTGATATCCCCACAGGCCACATGGATTTCGTCTGTGCAGGCCACAATCCGCCGGTGCTTGTAAACGAGCACGGAGCTGAGTTCGTCAGGACCAAACCCTGTATGGTTCTTGCCGGCATGGAAAGCATGAAATACCGCAAAGAATCTCTGGAACTTCATCCCGGAGACAAGCTTTTCCTCTATACTGACGGAGTGACCGAGGCGGAAAACGAGTTCCACGAACTCTTCACCGACAAGCGTCTCAAGACCTGCCTGAACGGCATCAAGGATTCTGATCCTGAAGCCATGGTAAAAAGCATACGTTCCGATATCACATCCCATGTCCACGGCTTTGATCAGTTCGACGACATTACAATGCTTTGTCTTAAATACAACGGCTAAAAAGACAATAAAGCAGCGCATCCACCGGATTCGCTTTTTTATTAAAGAAACCCCCACGGCAGTTCAAATTCACGCGGGGGTAATTGTAATACTATTTAAGACCTCTTTCGGCGATCTCTTCTTCTATCTTCCTGTTTTCCTCATGTCTCTTTGTCTTGAGAGTCGTGGTCTTTATGGTCGGTATCTCTGACAGGAACCAGCGCTTGATATTCTTGTAGGAAGGAAGCTGGGAATTGATCTTCTCCATATCCTCATCAAGCATGGCTGACACTTCATCAAAGGTCTTGCTGTGCTCCTTCATATACTCCTGATCCACTACGGCCTTGATCCAGAGCACATGGTCGTTCTGCTTGTTTCTTGCCACCAGCACGCTTTCTGATACGTAAGGAAGCAGGTTGACCTGATTCTCTATCTCCTCGGGGAAGACGTTCTTTCCGTTCTTCATGACGATGACGTTTTTCTTTCGTCCGCAGATGAACACATATCCGTCCTCATCGATCCTTGCCAGGTCTCCAGTATGGAACCATCCGTCGGGTTCCATGACTTCAGCTGTTGCCCCGGGATCGTTGTAATAGCCAAGCATTACATTGTCGCCTCTTACCACCAGTTCTCCGATACCCTCTTCATCGGGATCGTCTATCCTGGTCTCCACGTTAGGCATTACCTTTCCTACGGAGCCGGGTCTTAAGTATCTGTAGGTCTCGCTTGCAATGGTAGGCGCAGTCTCCGTAAGTCCGTAGCCCTGTACCGTGAGGATCCCGAATTCGTTGAGTCCCTTCTGCACTACAGGGTCCAGGGCAGCCGCGCCGTTTATGATGAAACGCATCCTGCCTCCCAGACTTTCATTGATGGATCTGAAAAGTTTAGGCCTCAGATTGATTCCGATCTTATCCGCTGCAGCACAGATCTTCAGAGCCTTCTTCACAGTTTCAGTCTTTCCCTGCTTCTCGATGCCCTGATTGATCTTCTTGTACATATTCTCAAGAAGAAGCGGCACACTCATGATGACGGACACTCCGTACTCCTTCATGTTTTTTGCGATATACTTGAGTCCGTCGGTGAAGCAGTTGGTAAGTCCCTGAGACAGGAATGTAAGAAGTCCCGAGAACCCATATATGTGATGGAGCGGCAGGATCATCATGTTAACGTCATCCTCAAAGAAAAGTTCCTCGCAGTTCATGCCCCAGTTGCAGCTCATAAGGTTGAGATGTGACAGCATTACCGCCTTGGACTTCTGGGTGGTCCCTGAAGTGAAGAGAAGAAAAGACATGGCCTTGGGATCTATCTCAGCATCCAGGTATTCCCTTCTTCCCGAATCCAGCAGGGTCTTGCCCTCTTCAAGGAGTTCGTCCATATGGATGAAACCTTCCCCTTCCGGTGCCGGCTTATCGATGTTGGTCATGACGAAGAGGCTGATCCCGGTCTTTCCGGATCCGGCTATCTTCCTGACAAGTTCCTCATGCTTCTTATCGAAGAAAAGGCATCTGATATCAGCTCTCTCGATGCAGCTTAAGAGTTCCTCTTCCTGAAGGAGTGCATCCAGGGGAACGGTGACGCCAACGCCGTTGGCAGCTGTCACATAGGCCAGTACCCAGCGGTAGCTGTTCTCTCCGATGACACCGATACGCATGTCCTTCATGCCGCGGTTTATGAGAGCTGTCCCCAGCTGGTTCATCTGCATGAACATGGCGCTGTAGGTTGTTCTGATATATATGGGCTCTTTGCTTTCCTTATTCTTTAATTTGGTTATGAAAGCCGTTCTGTCAGCATACTGTTCAGAACACCATCTGAGCATTTCCCTCAGATCTCTGTGCTGAAAGAACTTCTTTTCAAGCCCGTAGTCTTTTTTATATCCGTTCATGTCAATTCCTCTTTTTTCTCCGCTTTTGATTCATTATAACATGGAAAAAAGACCGGCAACATTGTTTTTTTAATCAAAAGTCCAATCGTGCTTAATTATTAGCAAGCTTTTAATGCGGATGAACTTTCAGGTAATAAAAAAGAGAGTTCCTGAGAACTCTCTTTATATCTTGTACAGGATACTATCTGACTACGACCAGTCTTCCGATATCACGGTATCTGAATTTACCGTCATTCTTATTATATGGTCTCAGTCTGATTATAACTTTCTTGTTCTCTTTGAGATCCTTGATGGTGTAATTCCCCTTTGTGGTCTTGCCTGCAGTATACCACTTGGTCGATCCGCCGTAGCGGTATTCAACTTTGCAGCCTCTCTCTCCCTGTCCCTTTTTCCAGGTAACCTTTACAGACGTGCTGGAAAGTCTCTTTCCTTTAGCCTCCGTAGGAAGGGACGGTGTGGTGTAGGCGCTTACGGTGTCACTCTTGAGTCCCACTTCAGCGGAATCATCATCAGGTGCCTGCTTAAGGGGCATAACGTAGAATTCTATTTCATGCCCGTATAAATCAGAATCGCTAACCTTGTACTTATAGGATGTTGTATTGGCATCTACAGTTGCCGCAAGGCGGAAGAAAGGCTTCTCATGATCGTTATAGTAGATATTGTAGCCCATGTTTGCGGTTTTGTCCTTTTTCCAGGTTACGTTTATCTTGTTGTATGATGCACGTGTAGCTTTTACTCCCTTTACCTTGGTGGTATATTCAGTATATCCGTTCTGTGCTGACTTGATGTGATAGCAGTAAACTATAGTCTGGGATTTTTTTGCTCTGCATTTGGAGCAGCTGTATGTCTGGCAGTATCCGAATCCCGGATGTCCGCTTCTGGAGTGATGATACTGCATCCAGTATCCTCCCTGTGTTCCGTAAATGACACTCGAATGGAATGCCGGTTTAGGGCAGTCAGGATTAAGGCAATAGTTTACCAGAAGATCTCCCGGAGCAATCTTGCCTTCATTTCCTTTTACCAGTACGCGTCCCTTGCTGTCAACTTTAAGTTTAAATTTCTCAGCATAGCCATTCTTTACAAGATATTTGCCATAGCCTCCTGAGGAATAGCTCTTAACAGATGAATCCCTGGGAACACCTCCTGCCTCCAGACACATTCTTGCGAATACAACACAGTCATGCGTCCAGTTGTTGTCACCGTTTCTTACAAAATTATCCTCTGCAAACTGTGCGGTAGTCTCCCCGCTGTAAAAAGGAAGAGATCCTGCGAAAGCCGGAACTGCCGACATAGTCATAACAACGGTTATGGTGAGCAGTATAGCTATGATTCGTTTAATCTTCATTTCAAATCTCCCACTAATCCCTTGATAGTAAATTTTCTCATAATCTTTTAATATTATACATCATCTAGTATATTAAATCAATATTTTTTGAAAACAGCGGTTTAGCCGTATCCGGCTGCCGTCAAAATCTGCCGGGTTTATTATTGCCGGGCAGCTGTGAAATCCTTTAATTTATACTTCACGGTATACTTCTTCTATAGGTTTTCTTGCGCTGCGCACTACTGTTGCCTTCTCTGGATAGTATCCCGCAGCAATAACAACAGCAATTTTCTCACTTTCCGGAACACCAAGGATTTTCTTTACCTGAAGCACTTCCTCCCTTGAATCATTGAATTCCAGGAAGCAGCTTCCGATTCCGAGAGAGTGCAGTCCGTTAACGAGATTCATGGAAACAAGACCGGCATTAAACATTCCCTGTGTGATCTCACCATAGTTGCACAAGGATGCAATATCATAGGTTACTACAAAGAAGTTTACTGACTCATTATCAAACCCTGTCAGTCCATGGGAATAGGGCATAAATGATTCTTTAGCATCGTCACTTCTTAAATAATAGACCTTGCACATCTGACGGTTGCACGCGGTAGGAGACTTTATTGCCATACCGACTGCCTTACGGACATCCTCATCCGAAATCTTCTTTTTTTCAAACTCTCTGAATGAATGTCTGCTGCCGAGAAATCTGTCATAATCAATTGAGGCATCATCTATAAAATCTTCTCTTTTGATTTCGTAAGCTCCGGTCTTGATACCGGATGACTTACCGTCTGTGTATGCCTTTGCTGCTTTGTATTCTTTTTCATCAGTCCAGCCGTGCTCTTCATAGAATCCGCAGTATTCAGCAAGAACGCTGACACCGAGTTCATATGCAAAATCATGTTCCCAGCCGTTTGAATCGTAATCTTTCATACATCTGATTATGCCGTCAACCTTCTTGACTCCGAAGCACCTGGGTTCTTTGCTGGACATTCCCTTTTCGAGGGCATGGGCATCAAGAAGAATGGAATAGCCTGCTTTGTTCATGGCTTTTGAAGAGAACATCCAGTTATCCCTGAAGGATTCAAATTCATCATTTATTATTTTCTTGATTTTGTGGTTTCTGACTGCGTCTGCCAGAAAAGGCATCATTTTTTTGATTTGCGTCTTCATTCTTTCTCAGCGATCCTTTCTTTTAATAACCGATTTAATCTTCTTTGTGGCTGTGCGAATCAGCGATTTATTAAGAATAATAAACACGATTACTCCTGCCAGACCATTGATAATATTCAGTACCGGCTTCTGCATAAAGCAAAGAGCACTCTCCATTATCATTATGCCTATAATAAGGATTACATGTTTCTTATCATATTTTATTTTAACGATCTTCTGAACATCAATAATTCTGTATACAAACAGAAAAACATAACTGATGAGCGTGGAACCCGATGCCGCATAAAGCCCTATCCACTTGATAAATCCTAAATCCGTCACAAGATTCAGGCCTGCAGCCATAGTCGTGGTGACACCTACACTTTTTGATTTCATGTAGGCGACATATATTCCGCCCAAAAAGGTTGACATACTGTAAAAAAACATTGCTACAAAGAGGATAGGCATCTGATAATATGCTTCTCCATAGTCTCCCCTGATCAGTATTTTGAAAAGGATGGGAGTAGAAGCAATAATGATCCCAAAAAATCCCGCCATAAGATCGAACATCGTTCTGAACATGGAGGAATAGTATTCACTTGCATCATCATCCTTTGAGACGATTGAAGCGTTCTCCTGCCAGGCAAGAGTGAAAGTATTCTGTGCCAGGTTAAGAAGACTCGGAATTTTATTTGCTACAGCATAGACCGCATAAGTCGGAAGTCCCATGAAGGCCACTACCACGAGTCTGTCAGAGAGTCTCATTACCCACGCAGAAATGCTGTTCGGAACCATGGGCCATGAGTAGCCAAGCATCTCCTTAAGCAGTGCCCTGTCGAAGCTCCTTCTGTCGATATATCTGTAAAGTCTGGTTTTGAAGAAGATATATCCGAATCCGAAAACCGAAGAGGTCAGAAGCGCTGCCACAGTACCGACAAGTCCTGCCCTCATGAAATATACAAAGATGACTATGCAAAGCATTTTAGCTACGGAAGAAATAATAGCGCTTATGGAATAGTCCTTTGCATTATCCAGTCCGCGGCAGATCTGCCTGCTGGCATTCTCTCCGATGTCTGCGAGCAGAAAGAGACATAGAAGTATCCTTATGAGAGGATCTATGTTTCTCAGGCAGAAGTACAGAATAACCAGAGCTATCATAGACATAGGTACTACAAAGCAGAAGATATTGGTAACTATCTTCTTTTCCTCATCGTATTTACCGCGCACATCTATAAGGAATCTGAAGGCAGCCGCCTGAATCTGCAGGGTAGCAGCCGGAAGTACCAGCGATACAAGAACCGTAATCAGATCATAGGTTCCGTATTCCGTCTTTGTCAGATAACCTGTAAGAATGGGAAGCGTGATAAATGATACCGCCTTAGGCAAAAAAGTTCCTATTGACAGTATCAGAGTATTTTTAACCAGTTTCCCCTCTCTGCTCATAAAATGCTGTTCCTCTCTGAAGCCAGATGCACTGCCTTGCTATACGAGCAAGCTAGCAATATAATCCGTGCTCTCTTTTCTTCTCTTTTCCAGTAGATCTTTAACTATTGAATAATTTACTGCATAATCTGTTATTTCAGATGATTCTTTTATAAACCTGTCCAGGAGACCCAATGACTCCAGCAGGTCAAAGGTCCTTCCTGCCCTCTTGCTGTGACCAAGAGCCCAGAAGTTCTTCTCATAGATAATTGAGAAAACAGTTCCATGGAAAGAATTTGTAACCACATATTCTGCCCCGTGGAAAAGTCTCAGGAACTCTCCGGGTCCTATATTCATCAGTTTTCTGACTCCCTTAACCTTTGCAAAGGGATTAGGTGAAATGTCTATAATATCAAGTCCCTTTTCAGATGCGATCTTTTGCGCGATCCTGACGGACTCAACAGAGTTCTGGACATTGTATATCAGTACATAGGGCTTTTGTGTTTCAGGCCAGGTGCTTTCCATCTTTATATATTCATCTTTATCGAGAAGGAGCGTGCAGTCCAGAACAACGCTCACATCTTTTCCGACAGCCTTAGCCATGTCGGGAGCAACTGACTTCTCTCGTACAGAAATCCTCATGAAATCCCCGGTAAGTTCTTTGAGTTCCTCCGCATTGCCTGCAATATCAAGCTCTCCAACGCTTGCGCCGTATGCCGCCTTGCGGCCTTTTGCAAACTTAAGGAAAAATGCAGGATCAAGCTTTCCCCCTGTAAGAGCGGGATTCCATATCTGGTCACTTCCACAAATATAAAGATCCGCCTCCGGTGGATCCTTCATAAGATCATCCAGCGTATGATAAGCCTTTGTCCGCTGAATATTTGAACTGAGAAAGCTCTCGTAATTCCTGTTCTTTTCCTTTATATTTCCGCTTTTGGATAAATATGCCAGCCCCTTGACCAATGCTTTGACTTTATTTGATGATTTCCCGATATTTTTTATTTCTTTAAAACCGCTTTTTTTGTCAAGCACATATTCAGGAAGATAGTTCACTATTGAAGCATCATGGCCGGAACTGTTAAGATAGTGAGCCAGTGCTGTACACTGAAGGCTTGCTCCGAAATTCAGCGTGTCATGAAAAGTAATAACACAGATTTTCATCTTCTCCTCCATCAGATCTTTAATTATTGTCTTTTACATCCAAGGGTCTCTTTAATATCATCTGTCCGTCTTTCATAGTTTTTTCAACATCAAGAGAAGCTGTAAAGACAGACATCAGCACCAGGTACATCCATACCCATTCCGAATAAACATTTGAACTTGAAGATATTGACACCAGTGAAAAGCATATGAAACTTATCAGCATGGCTGTTTTCATCGGATTCCTGCCATACCTGGGAGAAGCCAGCTTAAAAAGCACCTTCAGATGGAATATTATATAAACGATGAAGAATACCACTCCGAAGGTAACCAGTATCTCCGCATACCAGTTATGGATAAATGACAGCCCGCCTATATAATAAATCGATTTTTCTGAAAGCCATTTGAACAGATTGCCGGCACCTACACCAAAGCCGTATGTCAGCGACAGAAAATACAGTCCGTTCTTCAGCAGATTGATCCTTGCCGTATCGCTTCTTGCAGAAACGCTGATGCTGCTGAACAACATTTCGCTGATACTTGTCCTTATTCCGAACAGATCAGCATAAAGTACGATGCAGACTGCGAAAATTGCTCCTCCTGCCAGAAGGGCAAAATATCTGCTGTCTTTTGTGAGAACAAAAATCACTAATACTATAATCAGAAGTAACGTCAGCAATGCTGCCCGGGATTCGCTTATAACGATAAAATAGCAGGATAATGCAGTCAGCACCAGTGAATACAGTTTCTCTGCCACACTTTTGCTGACTATCATCCTGTATAAAGCAAAGGGCATCAATGTGGCAACAAATGTAACGTAGTCATTTAAATTGTGGAACATGCTGATAGCAACGGTTCCGTATAATTTTTTGCTTATACTCCCTATTTCAAACAAATAGGAGTGTGTTGTAATTTCATACAGGCCTATGATCAGCTGGCCCGCCAGCGCATCAGTAAGCGCATTTACTATCCACCTGTATGTATTCTCATCCCTGTTAGTACAAAGTATCTGCTGAAATATGATTGCAGTCAGGACCCAGTCAAAATAATATGCCCATACGCCTATCATCTCGGATCTCCATAGGGTTGCGATTATAAAGAAAGCCCAGATTCCAAAAAAGTAGAACTCAATTCTGTTAATGATCGTAATCCCGCGGGTGGACAGGATCCAAAATGCAAAAACAAATATTGTAAAGAAGGAAATATTTATTCCCACGTGGATCTTAAGGGCAGAAATATACCTGGGAACAAAGCAGGCCAGAAAGACGCAAAGGTATATCATAAAATTATAATCAATACCGCTATTTAGTTTTCTAATCTTTAAAAAACTGGTATTCATATAATAAACCCCGAATCAAATCAATCCCGGCCGCTGTGAATCATAAGCTATCCAAGATAAACTGAGCCTATAACAGGTACTCCATAGAATGAGCATTTCTCACAAATATCTTTGATTTCTCTGTTATTCGTCCTTTGTCTGTCTACGATGAGCAATGCACCGTCGCTTTCACACACGTCTGCATCCTTTATCTGACATCCGTTTTCATCAGTGAAACTGCTGTCTTTTACCTTTAAGCCTCTGCTTGTGAGACTTTCCTTAAGTTTTTCGACAAACTCAAGTTTTTCCTGACTTGAGCTGCTGTTGAAGGAGATCAGTATGTCTTTGAGATCAAAGTGTTCAGCAATACTTACTATCGAAGCGACACTGTTATTCAGTTCAGTTTCATGATCCAGATGTGTTTTATGACGATGCCTGAGTATAGTCTTGCTTGAAAGCAATTTCCCTATAATTCCCTTCTTTCCGGAGGGGAAATAACATTCGCCCAGATTTCTGATTCCTGTGATTTCCTTAAGGGACGCAGGGCTTTGTATCTTTCCAGTAAAAAGTATATACCCTACGCTTAAGATAACATACAGTACACCTGAGGCAATCAGTCCAAGCATCAGCTTCAGTTTTCCTATCTTGAGCATATTTCTGATAAATGAATCCTGCTGTTTATCACCTTCCGGAACTTCTGCCTGCCCTGTGCTCTGGTCATCGTCTTCAGAATTGTACAGTTTTACCAGTTTTTCGTAGGCTCCGTTCTGTTCATAGGTGAAAGCATTGGCTGAAGTATTTCTGATCTGGGTTGATATTGCATTCAGTCTGCTGAAAATCGTACCCTGCTTTTCTGCTATTCCCATGGGGTTTGCAACGGTTTTAACGTCTGCAGTCAGCTTCACAAGCTTATGCTCACCCATAGTACTGGAAAACTCCTTATAAAAACCGCGTACTGTATCATCTACCGCTTCAATTGTCTTCTCACCGTCTATACCATCAGGTAAGATCACATATACATAAATCAGATTATCATCATCGTTCTCAACGACAGTAGTCTGATTATATATTCCTTTTGTTGTAAACACCAGCTCTGAAACCTGCAGAGCACTGTACTTGCCATCCCATGCTTTTACGATTGCTTCTGTCATTCTGCTTGAAATACAGGCATTGGAATAATCAGTTATCAGTGACGGCGTCAGTTCGCTGTCGGCATCTACCCGATAGCAAATCACCATCTGCCGGGCATCATATGCGTTGATTTTCATAAGCACAGAGTTATTGACATAGTCTGTGAGTGTATCCAATGTCTTGTATGTATTCAATGTGCTTAGTATCAGCTCCTGTTCGCTGGGGCTGAAAGGCTTGAGGATATCTTCCTGAGTCTCTGTTACAACTTCCTTCGGGGCAGCGGTTTCGGAACTTCCTCCGGAATGGACAACGCCTGATAACAGTAAAAGCAACATCATAAAAATGACAACGAAAGCTATTATGGCTTTCCATTGCTCAAGCAGTTCCCATATATAGTCTTTAATATCCAAATATAAATATTTATTTATGTTTTTTGCGTCCAACTTGTTCATTTGTACCCTCCAAACTATAAATGAATAATCAAACAGGTGCCTACAGCTTATTTCTCGAACTCCGACTTCTCCGGGAAAGCTGCTTCAAAAGCAGCAGTCATTTTTTCTTTTTCGGTATCAAAGTCACAGTTGTTTTCCTTATCATTGATACACATGAGTTTGTACTTTCTATGTCTCACCGCATCATAAATGGATGAGTTGTTGTCACTCATGTTGACATATCTGCCAAGAGGCGCGTGAGGAACAAACTCTCCGGCTGCCAGTCTCCAGTATCTGAAGATGTACTGGTTCACGTCCAGATCGTTTCTGAATCTGTGTCTGCAGGTCTCATTCAGTATCTCAGGCTCTTCATTCCATACGGTTTCAAGAGTGCTCTTAAGATAAGGCACTGCCAGATGATGGTTATAGAAGCCTGTGTGGAATGTCCATGGAAGGAGGCAGACGGTCCTCGTAAGCAGTTTGCCGTACTTAAGAGAGAACCACTTCCTGAAATTCTTCTTTATATCCTGCTTCTTGTTAAAGTGTTTGTTTATATATGATGTGGTCTGGAGAAGGATAGGTGAAAATTCTCCAAGACGAGGTGTGATGGCATTTGCCACACAAAGATCACAGGGAAGTCCGTCCTTGAAGAAATCCTCTTCAGACAGGGGCTGAAGTATGAAAATATCATCGTTAAAATATACGAACTTATCGCTCAGCCCGGGTATCCTGTGCATGTTCAGCTCTATAACGTGAGAGCTGAAGGTCGGAAGATATTCCTCAGGAATATAGTCCTTATGGTTCACGATATGGAGTTTCGGGTTTTCGGTATTCATCCATTCCGGAAGATGTCCCCATGTAATGAAATGAATTTTGTTGACCCAGGGCGCGAACTTTTCTACTCCTCTGAACCAGTACTTAAGGGTATCCCAGTCGCGGAAGCGTATGTCGCGGGCGTCTTCCTCTGACATCTTCTTTCCCGAATATTCATTTTTTTGCTTGAGCCATTCCGGATCACCGCCGTCGACCCAGGGAATGACAAAATCTATTTTATTATCCATTTTCTGACCGTAAATAGCTGTTATTGCTCTATGAGATATTCTTTGAGTCTGCTGTATGCTTCCGCCATGGTGACTTCGGCATTCCAGCCAAGGCTTCTGAGTTTGTCTGAATTGAGGTACATCCTGGATTCAGGGGCATAGCCCATATTGTCCTTTACCTCTATCCTTACATTTATTCTGCCTCCGGCAGTCTCTGAAGAAACCAGGTCCGCTATCTCCCTTACACTTCTGGTCTCAGCGTCATTGCATATATTGTATGCCTCTCCGCTCTTTCCCTGTCTCATTAAAACAAGAAGTCCCCTTACAGCATCCGTAAGGTAGACAAAGTTCGATATGGTTCTCCCCTCTGTGTGGAGGACTATGTCTTTTTCCTCGGCAGCAGCTCTCGCAAACTGCATAGGCATACGGTTATCGCTTAAGGGCACTCCTGCTCCGAAGGTCTGTGCAAGCCGTGCTATCTTGACATCAACTCCATACTCTGATGAGTATGCCGCGCAAAGGCATTCACAGAGCCTCTTGCTCTCGGAATATGAACTCCTTACATTGAGGTGGTCAATGATCCCTACCTTGTCCTCTGTCATTATTTCACCTGACACATAAGGTACTCCATATTCCTCCATGGATGAGAGATAGACGAGATTTGCCTTGTTTTTTCTGGCGATCTCAAGGATATCCATGGTGCTCCCTACAGATGTCTTTATGGTCTCAACAGGATTCTCAACGAAGAATTTTGAAGCTGTGGGAGAAACCGTATGAAAGATGAAACCGCAGGGAACGTCAGCAGTCTGTGTGAAGGTGATTTTCTGACAGTCGCTGCCGAATATGGCAGCTGCCTTTTCAGAATTTCTGATCTGACCAATGATACGCATCCCGAGATCATACTTCTCATCAGCTGCCATCAGGGTCTTGATGAGCATTGAGCCGATAAGACCCGTAGCGCCCGTAACCAGAACATCTGAACCCTTAAGAAATCCAAACAGTTCCGGACTGCTTATTACTGAATTGATATCTTTCTGAACTCTGTTCATAAAAACTCCTTAGATTCCAAGAATCTGTGAATTCTCTCTGGCATCCACCAGGGCCCTGAAGGTATAGAAATCGTTGGGTGTGGTGATCTTGATGTTTTCAGGTGTCCCTTCTACGGTATAAAGGGGATGTCCGAAGTGCTGCATAAGGCTTGCAGAGTCAATGAATTCCAGTTTCTGCTCCTCAGCCTTTGCGTGTGCTTCCAGAATGTCTTTAAGATAGAAACTCTGCGGAGCCCTGGCCATTTCGACTCTGGATCTTTCTATGATCTGGCCGATTTCTCCGGTCTCCTTCTTGATGGTAATAGTCTCAATTGCAGGTGTGACCGTTATGGCTGAGCCCAGTTCTTTCACTGATTCTATATTTTTGCTTATGGTCTCATGGTCTATGAGAGGTCTCACGCCGTCATGAATAAGCACAACAGAATCCTCGGGGAACAGTTCTGCCGCCTTCTTAAGGCCGTTTCTCTGGGACTCCATGGCAGATGCTCCTCCGGCAACCACAGCCCTGACCTTCTTAAGTCTGAAGCGGTCTATGAGTTCCTCGCAGTATCCGATCCATTCATTGAGCACCACAAGAACTATCCCGTCAATTTCAGGATGGTTGTTGAACTCTTCCATGGTATATACCAGGATCGGCTTATTGTGGAGCTCCAGGAACTGCTTGGGTCTGGATTTAGTATTCATTCTGGTGCCGGTGCCCCCGGCAAAGATAATTGCTACGTTAGCCATTGCTGCTCCTTAAACCATTAGATAAAGCTCTGTCCTTCTCCTTGTCAGGGAAATAATAGATTCCCTTGTAATCAGTGTAAGGGTGATCCATATCCACATAGAGAAGTTCGTGTTTGGCCACTCTCTCTGGTGCAGGCGGACGCTGCATGTAATCTCCGAATATCAGAGTAAGATATTCGTGATAGCCTGCAGGAAGAGGCATCTTCTCCCCTTCGAAATCCACCCATACTACAGAATCAAACCACTCCTTCGGGAAATTCATAAAAGAAGTCTTCCCCCACAGTTCCTTGACATAATGACACTTATCCCATGAATACTTTGCCTTCTGCTTGTCTGCCCTGATCCATATGTCATCGCGCACTTTTTTCCAGGGTACAAGGGTATATGCTATCTTGGTAAGGGTCCTGATTTTTTTGCCCCTGTTATTGGGAAGTCTCTGGTTGTTGAAGAGGGCAAACATATATCCGTCAAAGATCTGCTTGTACTGAAGGATCTTATTGTCCGGTGTGGGATGTACGCTTCCTATCTCAAGGGCTATGCCGTGGCAGATATCATTGTATTTGTTGTATGTGCAGATAAAGGTTGTGGTCGGATCCCTTAAGGATGCGCC
>ODAI010479766.1_pt1 | contig 14551 bp, 10 predicted proteins | sample 1539321 | NCBI WGS metagenome assembly ODAI01 (sample SAMN02144231, study PRJEB22623) | gut metagenome | biome: sheep rumen | host: Ovis aries | place: New Zealand
ACAGGAAAGGAAGTTGAGAAGCTTCTTGATGAGGCACATATCACTGCCAACAAGAACACCATTCCCAACGATCCCAAGTCACCCTTCGTAACCAGCGGAATCCGTCTCGGAACTCCCGCTGCTACCTCCAGAGGACTCAAGGAAGACGATTTCGACAAGGTTGCAGAGGCTATCGCGCTTGTGGTCAAGGGCGGAGCAGACAAGGTTGAAGAGGCAAGGGCTATAATCAAGAGCCTTACCGACAAATATCCTCTCAATGTATAATCAATAAATAGATCAAGGCATTTTCTTTTGATATCATTCAGAAGAAGATGCCTTTTTTATGCGGATCATCCCTAACGCTCATTATTTAACAAAAAAAGCCTCGTTATTTTGTTAAAAAACTATAAATTTAACATTGTCATTTGATGGACGGTTTGGTATTCTAAATCTCGTAATGAAAAGAGTGTCCGAAAGGACAAAAAAGCAGAGGAGAAAAATTATGAAAAAGTTTTCCAAGATTGCAGCAGTAGCTCTTGCAGCAGTATCTGCATTTGCACTGTGCGCATGTGGCGGCAACAATGCTTCCAACGGAGATTCCACCGCAACCGCAGGTGAAGGTCTTGGCTTAAAGGCCGGATTCATCTGTCTCCACGATGAGAACTCCACTTACGACCTCAACTTCATCAGCGCAGCAAAGAAGGCTTGCGAAAAGCTTGGAGTTGAAGCTGTTATCAAGACAAACATCCCCGAGGGACAGGAGTGCCAGCAGGCAGCTGAGGAACTGGCTGATGCAGGATGCGATTTCATTTTCGCAGACAGCTTCGGTCATGAGGACTACATCATCGAGGCTGCTAAGGAGTATCCCGAGATCCAGTTCTCACACGCTACCGGAACCAAGGCACACACCGAGAACCTTTCCAATTTCCACAATGCATTCGCAGACATCTATGACGGACGTTATCTTGCAGGTATCGCTGCAGGTATGAAGCTCAACGAGATGATCGATGCAGGTCAGATCACCGCAGACGAAGCTAAGATGGGCTATGTAGGTGCATTTACCTACGCTGAGGTTATCTCCGGATATACTTCATTCTATCTTGGCGCTAAGAGCGTTTGCCCTACCGTTACAATGGAAGTAACCTTTACCGGATCATGGTATGATGAGACCGCAGAGAAGACCGGCGCTCAGACTCTTATTGACGACGGCTGCGTACTTATCTCTCAGCATGCTGACTCCATGGGTGCTCCTACCGCTTGTGAGACCGCAGGTGTTCCTGACGTTTCCTACAACGGAAGCACCGCAAGTGCATGCCCCAACACCTTCATCGTATCTTCCAGGATCGATTGGGAGCCTTACTTCGAGTATTGCCTCAACGCCATCGCTAACAAGGAAGAGATCGCTACCGACTGGTGCGGAACTTTAGCAAACGGTTCAGTTGCTCTTACCGAGCTCGGTACTGCAGCAGCAGAGGGAACCCAGGAAGCTATCGACGCAGCAGCTGAAAAGCTTATGAAGGGCGAGCTTCACGCATTCGATACCGCTACCTTCACTGTTGGCGGTGAGACACTTACCAGCTACATGGCAGATGTTGACTCCGATGCAGATTACACTCCCGATCATGAAGCTATAACCGACGGTTACTTCAATGAGTCAGGTGAGGGCCTCAGAAGTGCTCCTTTCTTCGATCTTCAGATCGACGGAATCACCCTTCTTGATACCAAGTTCTAATTTGATCCGAATCTTAATGATGTAGGGGTTGGCGCCTTGTGCGCCGCCCTACATTTTATATGTATAAGGCAAAACTGTTTTACAGATATTTTCGTTCAGGAGATATCTGTAAAGCTTTTTTGTAACCCAAGATAAAAACGAACGAGGGAAGTAATGGAAAATCGCGTACCCGCAGTAAAACTTACTGACATTTCAAAACGCTTCGGATCCGTAGCGGCAAATTCGCATGTAAACATGGAAGTATACAGGGGTGAGATACTTGCTCTTCTGGGAGAGAACGGAAGCGGCAAGACCACTCTCATGAATATGCTTTCAGGAATCTATTATCCCGATGAGGGAGAAATAGCAATTGACGGAAAAACCGTTACTATAGCATCACCCAGAGACGCTTTTGATCTGGGTATCGGAATGGTACATCAGCATTTTAAACTTGTTGATGTTCTTACTGCTGCGGAAAATATAGTGCTGGGACTGGACGGAAAGCTTGATCTTAAAAATGCAACAAAAAAGATCAATGAGATCTGCTCCAAGTACGGATTTGAGGTTAACCCTTCCCAGAAGATATATGATATGTCCGTATCACAGAAGCAGACCGTCGAGATAGTCAAGGTGCTCTTCAGAGGCGCTGAGATCCTGATCCTGGACGAGCCCACCGCTGTTCTTACTCCACAGGAGACCGAGAAGCTTTTTGATGTCCTTAGGAGAATGAGGGATGACAACAAAGCCATCGTTATCATCACCCACAAGATGCATGAGGTGGAAAGCCTTTCGGACAGAGTTGCGGTACTTCGCAAGGGCGAGTATATCGGCGATATGATGACAAAGGATACCAATGCGGAAGAGATGACCAACATGATGGTAGGCCGCAAGGTATCACTGAATATAAAGAGACCGGAGCCTGTTGATCCCAAAGACAGGATCAGGGTGACAGGACTGAATGTCAGAAGCGAGGAGGGCATCCTGAAACTTAAAGATGTATCCTTTACCGCAAAGAGCGGAGAGATCCTGGGTATCGCCGGTATTTCCGGATGCGGGCAGAAGGAGCTTTTGGAAGCCATCGCAGGTCTTCAGCCTGTTGAGAGCGGATCCATTGAATATATCGAAGATGACGGAAGCAGCGAGCAGCTTATCGGAAAAGACCCCAGAAGCATCAGAGACATGGGCGTATCCCTTTCCTTTGTGCCTGAGGACAGACTGGGTATGGGGCTTGTGGGAAACATGAATCTGGCAGACAATATGATGCTCCGTTCCTTTGAAAAGGGCGGAAGTCCTTTCACGGACAGAAAAGCTCCTTATGAGCTGGCAAAGAGCGTGGTAGAAGAGCTGGAGGTTGTGACTCCCGGTATTTCCACGCCGGTCAGAAGACTCTCCGGAGGTAATGTTCAAAAGGTATTGGTCGGAAGAGAGATCGCTTCCGCACCCAAGGTTCTCCTTACCGCATATGCTGTCAGAGGACTGGATATAAATTCGTCATATACGATCTATGACCTTATCAATAAACAGAAACAGGCCGGAGTTGCCGTAATATTCGTAGGAGAGGATCTGGATGTCTTAATGGAACTGTCAGACCGTATCCTGGTTCTCTGCGGGGGCGAAGTGAGCGGTATTGTGGACGGCAGAAAAGCTGACCGTGCGCAGATCGGTCTTATGATGACTAAAACGGGAAACAATACGGAAGGAGGCAAAATAAATGAATGATAAGAAAAAACATGAGCCTCTCTTCCATATAGTTAAGAGGGACGGCATGACCTTTAAAAAGGCAGTGATCATCAGGGCTCTTGCAATTGTTGCCGCATTGGTGCTCTGCGCTATCATCACCATGACGGTCACCGGAGAGAACCCCATCAAGATTTACGGTACGATGGGGATCGGTGCATTCGGATCCGCCAGAAAGACCTGGATCACCTTACAGAATGTTTCCATTCTGCTTCTCATAGCGCTTGCGCTTACCCCTGCATTTAAGATGCGCTTTTGGAATATCGGAGGTGAGGGGCAGGTGCTTATCGGAGGATTGGCCGCAGCTGCCTGCATGATCAAACTGGGTGACAAGCTGCCGAATGCACTTCTCATCCTCGTTATGATGGCAGCATCCATTTTAGCCGGCGGTATCTGGAGTGTTATCCCCGCTATCTTCAAGGCAAAGTGGAATACAAACGAGACCCTGTCCACACTTATGATGAACTATATCGCTACTCAGCTGGTTGCATTCTTTACGGTCCTCTGGGAAGTCCCCAAGGGTTCGGGAAAGATCGGTATCATCAATCAGGAAACCAACGCAGGCTGGCTTCCGAATATAGGTAATTTTTCCGGTTCAAAATATCTTCTTACCATTATCATTGCGCTTCTGATCACTGCGGCAATGTTTATCTATCTGGCATTTTCAAAGCAAGGTTATGAGATATCCGTTGTGGGTGAGAGCGTCAATACCGCAAGATACGTGGGTATCAAGGTTGAAAAGGTTATCATCAGGACCGTATTTATTTCCGGAGCTATCTGCGGACTTGTGGGACTGCTTCTGGTGGGCGGTATCAATCACACCATTACCACCACGATCGCGGGAGGTCAGGGATTTACAGCGGTTATGGTATCATGGCTTGCAAAGTTTAATCCTATAATCATGATCTTTGCCAGCCTTCTCATCGTTTTCCTTTCAAGAGGAGCGGGAGAGGTTGCAACGGGATTCGGACTCAACCAGTCCTTCTCGGATATACTGACCGGAATCATTCTGTTCTTTATCATTGGATGCGAATTTTTTATCACCTATAAGATTTCCTTTAGAAAGGCCGCATCCGGAAAAGGAGGGCAGGGAAGATGATCAATCTTGCATTATTAATTCCAAAGGCCGTGGTACAGGGTGTGCCTCTTTTATATGGCAGCACGGGTGAGATACTTACGGAGAAATCCGGAAACCTTAACCTCGGGATTCCCGGCGTTATGTATGTGGGAGCCATCAGCGGAGTCATCGGAGCGTTTGTTTATGAACAGAACATTCTGCCCGGTGTTTCGGGAAATGAGTTTTTATGCGGCTTTCTGGCACTGCTCCTTCCGACCCTTTGCTGTATACTCGGCTCATTCCTTATGGGACTTTTATACTGCTTTTTGACGGTTACCCTCAGAGCCAATCAGAATGTTACAGGTCTTGCCATGACCACATTCGGCGTGGGCTTCGGAAACTTCTTCGGAGGTTCACTGATCAAGATCTCGGGAGCGGATGTTCCTTCCATCGCTCTTTCGGCCACAAGTAAATATTTTAAAGCCGGATTTCCTTTTGCGGACAAATTGGGATGGTTTGGAAACATCTTCCTTTCCTACGGATTTTTAGCTTATCTTTCGATCATCGTGGCAGTATTTGCCGCTGTTATTCTTAAGAAGACCCGCACGGGACTCCATTTAAGAGCAGTGGGAGAGAGCCCCGCAACAGCGGACTCCGCCGGCATCAATGTCACAGCATACAAATACGGAGCTACCTGCATCGGATGTGTTATCGCAGGCTTTGGCGGACTGTATTACGTTATGGATTATGCATGCGGAGTATGGTCGAATGATGCCTTCGGAGACAGAGGATGGCTCGCCATAGCGCTGGTTATCTTCACTATCTGGAAGCCGGATCTGGGTATTCTGGCTTCGATCCTTTTCGGCGGCCTCTATATTCTCTATCTATACATTCCTACCGGAATGGACCATATGGAACTTCAGCAGCTTTACAAGATGGTTCCCTATGTGGTCACTCTTATCGTGCTTGTTATCACCAGCATGAGAAACAAGAGGGAGAATCAGCCACCCGCTTCTCTGGGACTTCCATACTTCAGAGAAGAGAGATAAGACTTGTATAAAAATGCAAAAATATGCTAAAATTAATAGCTAAGCGTGTTTCACGTATTTTCTCAAAGGAGATTTGATATGGTCAAAGTTGCAGTACTTGGATATGGCACTGTAGGAAGCGGTGTTGTACAGGTTATCAAAGACAATCGAAAGTATGTCAGCAAAAAGTCCGGAACAGACGTTGATGTTAAATATATTTTAGATCTGCGCGATTTCCCCGGAGACCCTTACGAAAACCTCGTAACACATGAGTTTGATGATATTTTAAACGATCCCGAGGTTTCCGTTGTATGTGAGACAATGGGCGGTGTGGGAGCAGCATATAAGTTTTCCAAGGCATGCCTTGAGGCGGGAAAGAGCGTTTGCACCTCCAACAAAGAACTGGTTGCAAAGAACGGCCCCGAGCTTTTGGAGATCGCAAAGGAACACAACTGCAGCTATCTTTTCGAGGCCAGCGTCGGCGGCGGTATCCCTATTATCCGTCCTATCATGGACGCTCTTGCCGCAGAAAAGATTGAAAGCATTTTAGGTATATTAAACGGCACCACAAACTACATTCTCACCAAGATGAAGGATGAGGGTGCAGACTTTGATGATGTACTTAAGCAGGCTCAGGATCTTGGATATGCCGAGAGAAATCCGGAGGCTGATATTGAGGGGCATGATGCCTGCAGAAAGATCGCGATCCTCTCTTCACTGATGCTGGGTCAGACCGTGGACTCCGAGAAGCTTCACACCGAGGGCATCAGCAAGATCACAGGAGCAGACTTCACTTATGCGAAGGCTATGGGCAAGTCCATTAAGCTCCTGGGTGTCAGCGAAGTTGGAGAAAATGAGGACGAAGTGCTGGCATTTGTTGCACCCTTTATGATAGACGAGTCCCACCCGCTTGCCATGGTAAATGATGTATTTAACGGTATTTTTGTTACCGGAAATATGGTGGGCAATACCATGTATTACGGAAAGGGAGCAGGAAAGCTTCCCACCGCCAGTGCGGTTGTTGCCGATGTTATCGACGCAGCCAGACATGTGGGCAAAAATGTTCCCTGCTATTGGGAGGGTAAAGAGGCAAAGCTTCTTGACTTTAATGAAGTAAGCCATTCTTTCTTTGTGAGAGTAAAGGCAGAGGCTCTTGAAGAGATAAAGAGCCTTGTTCCCGGCGGGGAAGTCGTGAATGCGGATGTTCCCGGTCAGGCAGGAATACTCACGGGAGAGATCAAGGAAAAAGATTTTGCAGCCATAGAGAGTAAGCTTGGCGAAAAGATACTTGGAAAGATTAGAGTATATAAGGAGAATTGACATTAAAATGGCTAAGGTAGTTAAGTTCGGCGGAAGTTCACTTGCAAGCGCAGAGCAGTTTGAGAAAGTCGGAAGTATTATCCGCGCAGAGGAGGAGAGAAGATTTGTAGTTCCTTCTGCTCCCGGAAAAAGATACAAGGAAGATACCAAGGTCACGGATATGCTGTATGCCTGCTATGATCTGGCAGAGCATGGCAAGGATTTCAAAGCACAGTTAGAGGAGATCAAGCAAAGATACGAAGAGATCATCAACGGACTTAAACTTAATATGTCCCTTGATGAGGAGTTTAAGACCATCGAGAAGAACTTCAAGGAGAAGGCAGGCAAGGACTATGCCGCATCCAGAGGTGAGTTCTTAAACGGTAAGATAATGGCGGTTTACCTCGGATTTGATTTTATCGATTCCGCTACTGTTATTTTCTTTAATGACGACGGAAGCTTCGATGCGGAAAAGACTAATAAGGTCCTCTCGAAGAAGCTTGAGAAGATGGACAATGCCGTTATCCCCGGATTCTACGGATCATATGCCGACGGAAGAGTAAAGACCTTCTCAAGAGGCGGCTCCGATATCACCGGATCCATTGTGGCTAAGGCTATTCATGCAGATGTATATGAGAACTGGACCGATGTATCCGGTATTCTTGTCACCGATCCCAGGATCATTGAGAACCCCCAGAAGATAGATACCATCACCTATCTCGAACTCAGAGAGCTTGCATACATGGGATTCTCCGTTCTTCACGAGGATGCGATCTTCCCCGTGAGACAGGAAGGCATTCCCATCAATATCAGAAATACCAACGCTCCCTCCGACAGCGGAACATGGATCGTTGGAAGCACGGGACAGAAGTCAAAGTTCATCATCACCGGTATTGCCGGAAAGAAGGGCTTCTGCGCTATAAATATTGAAAAGGATATGATGAACTCCGAGATAGGCTTTGGCAGAAAGGTTCTCCAGGCCTTCGAGGAAAATGATATTTCATTTGAGCATCTTCCCTCCGGAATCGACACCATGACAGTTTTTGTTCATCAGGATGAGTTCATGGACAAGGAGCAGAAGGTAGTTTCCGCGATCCAGAGAATGGCAAAGCCCGACAAGATCGACATCGAATCCGATCTGGCGCTTATTGCTGTAGTGGGACGAGGAATGAAGTCTGCAAGAGGAACTGCGGCACGTATTTTCTCAGCGCTTGCCCACGCTCATATCAATATCAAGATGATCGATCAGGGTTCATCCGAGATGAATATCATCATCGGTGTTACCAATGAAGATTTTGAAAATGCAATAAAGGCTATTTATAATATCTTTGTGGAAACTTGTCTTTAAGTAAATTTTTATTTTCGGATAAAGCTTATGTCTAAGAGAAGAAATAAAAAAAGAAATATTGAGAAGAGCCGAAACTCTCAGGTACTGTCAGAGAATCTGCCCTCAGAGGATGCTGCGGTGGAAACAGAAGGCAGCGAGGCGGAGACTGACAGCCCGGCGGAGACTGACAGCCCGGAGAATCGTGAAACCGTATCCGAAGAGGTATTCTTCGATACGGAAAACGAGCAGAGTGAGGGCGAGGATGCAGAGGTCTCCGAGATCATAAAGGAAGCCATCAGCGAGGATGAAAAAAACCTCGAAGAAAAGCCGGAAGAACCGGAGCCGGAAGAAAAAGCCGGTAAAGCACCCGAAAAGAATCAGAATACTACACAGTATTCCGAGGAAGCCAGGGAAGAGTTTGAAGAGGCTCAGAGAAAACAGGCTATCAAGACCAAAAAGTCTAACGAAGAGCGCATCGAAAAAACAAAAGAAGATGACGAAAAGCGCATAGCCAGAAGAAAAAGAAGAATACGTAACCAGGTGATAGCATACCTCTCCGTATTTTTGGTCATTGCACTTATCGTCGGCGGCGGAGCCTTTGCGGTGAAGCATTTCATAATAGACGGGGGACTGCTTAAGAACAGCGGTGATGCTGCAGGCAATACCACGGCTGAAGTTCCTGACACAGACACGGACACCACCGACGCTGCAGTAACCGATGGTGATATTACGGATGATACTGCGGCAGTCGAACCGGAACCTGAACCGGAGCCGGTGATCACAGAGCCCGAGCCGGAACCCGAACCTGTTCCCGAGGTTGATGCTCTTGGCGATTACATCGACGGCATCATCGCAGGAATGACTCTGGAACAGAAGGTATCAGGTATCATCATGACCTCTCCGGAGGCGCTTACAAAGGTCAATCTTGCCACCATGGCGGGAGAAGGCACCAGAAATGCCCTGGCAAATTATCCCGTTGGCGGTATCGTATATGCCGCAAAGAATGTTACCAGCCATGATCAGTTTAATGCCATGATCAGCGGAACGATCTCAATGGTCAACCAGCCTACATTCTTTGCCATCGCTGAGGAAGGCGGAAAGAATAACAGCCCTCTTGCAAAAGTGGATTTCTATGAGACTGTCGGAAGCCCTCAGGATATCATGGCTACAAATGATGTGGTTAATGCTCAGCAGGCAGGTGCTACCATCGGAAATGCGCTGAGTTCTATTGGCATAAATGTAGTGCTGGCACCCGTGGCAGATCTGTCCAGCGAGGCAGCCGAAAGCCTGGATGGCAGAACCTTTGGCAATACGCCGGTTGACGTTCTCGGCTATGTCAGTTCCATGGAAAACGGACTGGAGGAGGGCGGAGTCACCGCTTGCCTTAAGTATTTCCCCGGACAGGGATATGCTACTTCGGATCCGGAAACCTCACGAACTGTTATTGATAAGAGCGAGGAAGATTACAGGGCAGGAGACCTGCAGGTATATCAGGCCTGTATTGACAACGGGACCAAAATGATCATGATCAGCAATGCGGTCATAAACGCATTTGATGATTCACAGCCTGCCTCTCTTTCGGAGCATATCGTTACAGATATTCTCAGAAATGAAATGGGATACGAGGGAGTGATCCTTTCGGGTAATCTCGGTGATGCGGCTATCATGGATTACTATGGTGCGGACGAGGCAGCAATTCTGGCTATCAAGGCGGGTTGCGACATGATCCTGAACCCTTATGATTTTGAGACTGCTTATAACGGCATTATCAAAGCAGTGGGAGACGGTGTGATCTCCGAGGAGAGGATCAACGATTCACTTAAGAGGATTTATCGTATTAAATATGCAGGAAGCGTCTGAACTTGAGATATATGTACATATTCCCTTTTGCGTAAAGAAATGTGCTTATTGTGATTTTCTATCCTTTCCCGGCACTGAAAGAACTAAAGAGGAATATGTAGCAGCGCTTTTGAATGAAATAAAATACAGAAAGAATACCGAAGTGACAGCAAAGGGGCTTGACAGCTTGTTTGCTGTCACTTCAGTTTTTTTCGGAGGGGGAACCCCCACGGTTTTAAGGCCCGAGCTTTTATGTGAGATTCTGCGGACACTCAGAGAGGAGTTTATATTTTCGGAAGATGCCGAGATTACCTTTGAATGTAACCCTGCAACGGCGTCTTTTGAAGACTTAATGAGACTCAGAAGCGCGGGATTTAATCGCATCAGCATCGGACTACAGAGCGCTGTGGACGAAGAATTAAAGCGTATCGGCCGTATACATGATCATGCTAAATTTTTAGAGACATATGAAAATGCTGTAAAAGCCGGGTTCGAAAACATAAATGTGGATATCATCACTGCGCTTCCCGAGCAAAAAAAGGAAGATGTAAAAAAGACTCTGGACTCTGTACTGTCCCTTTCTCCCGTTCCCGGGCATATCTCTGCCTACAGTCTCATATTGGAGCCCGGAACAGAGTTTGAAAAAATGGATGAGGCGGGACTTCTTTTTCTTCCCGATGAGGATTCGGAAAGAGAGTTTCACTGGATGGTGATAGATACTCTGGAAAGGGCAGGTTACAGACAATATGAACTCTCAAATCTCGCTTTGCCCGGATATGAATGCAGGCATAATATAGGCTACTGGACAGGGAAACAGTACCTGGGATTCGGTCTCGGTGCATCATCCTATTTCGGTAAGGTGCGATATGCTGTCACGAGATCCATGAAAGAGTATATGGATTACTTTGACAGCAAAAAACGGACAGGTGAAATACCCTTGAGCGAATGTGAGAAACTGACCGACTCCGATGAAATGAGTGAGTTTATGATACTTGGACTTCGCATGACGGAGGGAATTGAGGTAAGGGAATTCTTTAATAGATTCAGCCGGGATGTGTTTGATGTATATAAAGAGCCTCTTGATAAGCATATTACCGAGGGACTTTTGGAGTGTGAGAACGGCAGGATCAGGTTCACCAAAAGAGGACAGGATGTAGCCAATTACTGCCTGGCTGATTTTGTTTAGAACAAAGTTTCATAAAAAATCACTAAAAACAGTCCGATACTTGATTTTATTTATGGTATTATTATATAATCAGAAGTGGTTTTGAATAAATCTATACATAATATTTAAGACGCAATTTTCTTTTGGAGAGACTGCATGAAATTTGTCAGGATGGAAAATCTTAAAACGGGGATGAGACTTGCCAGACCGATTTATTCAAAGAACGGAGTTCTCCTCTTCGAGCGTGATTCCAAGCTCAGTTCACAGGCTATAGAAAGTGTCAAAAATTTCGGACTCCTGGGTATTTATATTCTTGAACCTGCTGAGCCCCTTCCGCCCATGTCGGACGAGGACAAAGAATTCGAAAGATTCCAGACCGTTATGGTTGCGTCCATTCAGGACGAACTTGAAAAAATCATTTCCACCAGACATACCAAAAACATATTAAATATTGCTACACAGATCATTCGAAACTATGGTCATATGGAGAACAAGATAAATTTCTATCAGAATCTCCGAAGCCGCGATGATTTCGTTTCAAGGCATGCACTTAACGTGGCTATGCTCTGTACACTCATGAGTCATTTGCTGAATGTTTCAAGAGAAGATCAGCAAAAGATAGTTTTTGCCGCGCTGGTTCATGATATCGGCCGGCTGAGATCAAAAAACGAAGAGATATTTGAAAACAGCGGAGATGCCGATAAGCGTCAGGCTCTTTTCGGAGAGACTCTCTCAGCCTATGATATCCTGGAAGATGCTTTTGCCACGGAAGGCACTGCCATAAAGAGGATATGTACTCAGGCTATCAGGATGCAGGCAGACAGGGAGACCGGAAAGGAACCCACCTTTGCCTTGGAAAAGATGGTCATCGGTGCGAAGATCCTTCTGGTGGCAAATACATATGACGAAAAGACAGCTATGAACCTGAGTGGTGAGAGTGAGTCGGAGGTCAAGGCCATAAAGGAATTCATCGATCATCCGGAATTCTATGATTCCGAGGTGGTGAAGGCGCTTATCTCATCTGTAAATATTCTGTTCCCCGGAGTGAGCGTTGAGCTCAGCACCGGAGAGAAGGCACTGGTAATTTCGGAGAATGTATTTAATATTCTTCAGCCTACTGTTCTTTCATTTAAGGACAATTCGATCCTTGATCTGTCGCTAAAGGCGAACAGTGATATATATGTTATGGATATAATGAAGACACTTGATAATCGTTATATCATGGACACGGATGTTTTAAAAAATATTACAGGGGGTTCAACTAATGCTTGATATCCAGGAAGTTCTTAAAAAAGCAAAAGAGGCAGGGGCGAGTGATGTTCATATTACGGTAGGTATTCCTCCCAAGATGCGTGTAAACGGCAATCTTATCACTATGGACGAGTATCAGAGAATGCTTCCCGCAGATACCCTTGACGTGGTGCTGAACATTACCACAGATGCGCAGCGCGCGAAATTTGAGGAGCGCGGTGAGTTTGATATGTCCTTCTCCATTCCAAATGTGGGACGTTATCGTGTTAATATCTATAAGCAGAGAGGATCTGCCAGCCTGGCGTTCCGTCTCGTCGGTACCGTAGTTCCCACCGCTGAGTCCCTGGGAGTTCCCCCTTCAGTTATGGAACTCTATCAGAGAAAGAGAGGACTGGTTCTGGTAACAGGGCCTACAGGAAGCGGTAAGTCCACCACTCTGGCAGCGATCATCGACAAGATCAACAATTTCCGTGATGCTCATGTTATCACGCTGGAGGATCCTATCGAGTACCTGCACCAGCACAAGATGTCCATGGTAAACCAAAGGGAGATCGGCCTGGACTCTAACAACTATGCAAATGCACTTAGGGCTGCTCTTCGTGAGGACCCTGATGTTATTCTCGTGGGAGAGATGAGAGACTTTGAAACCATCAGCGTTGCCATCACTGCAGCCGAGACAGGTCACCTGGTTCTTTCAACACTCCATACCATCGGCGCAGCAAGTACCGTAGACCGTGTTATCGACGTATTCCCTCCTCATCAGCAGCAGCAGATCCGTGTACAGCTGGCAAACGTTCTCGAGGCAGTTGTATCACAGCAGCTGATCCCTACTGCGGATGGAAAGGGTCGTGTGGCTGCATTCGAGGTAATGCATGCAAACCATGCCGTGAGAAACCTTATCCGTGAAGGTAAATCACATCAGCTTGCATCCGTAATGCAGACCAACAGAAAGCTCGGTATGATCACCATGGATGAAGCTATCCAGGCACTGTATTTTGACGGAAGGATTGACAGGGAGCAGGCTATCAACTTCGCTCAGGATCCCGATGCAATGGAAATGAAGCTTTAATTCATCCTTTGCAGGAGATCACAGATTTCTCCAGTATTCCAGATTGGGTCTGAAGCCGGCAGCTTCCAGAATATGCTTTTTGAGTATCTTTTCTGAGGAATCCAGATCTGCGATGGTACGTGAAACCCGCAGTATTCTGTGGTAGGAGCGAAGGCTTAGGGAGAGGGTCTCATAGAGATTCTCGATAAAGTTCTTTTCATCACTGTCAAGACGGCAGTATTTATCTATATCGGACCCGGATATTTCTGAATTAAAACGATATGCTGATGAGGCGTATCGTTTTTTTTGTATTTCGCGGGCCGCCATAACCTGACTGCGCATCTTACGACTGCTTATGCGTTCGGTTTTATTTGACATATCATTAAGAGAAACCCGGCTCATTTCCACACACAGATCGATCCTGTCCAATATGGGGCCGGAGACCTTACTCAAATATCTTTTCAAAACAGGCTCACTGCAGGTACATTTGTTCCTGTCGGGATAATATCCGCAGGGACAGGGATTCATGGCGCAAATCATCAAAAAGTCTGCGGGGTAACTCAGGCTGTAATTTGCCCGGGATATATTTATTCTGTGCTCCTCCAGGGGCTGTCTGAGGCTTTCCATTACTCTTTTATCAAATTCAGTGAACTCATCAAGAAAGAGTACCGACCGGTGTGCTAAGGATATTGCTCCGGGTTTTGGGTGCTGACCTCCTCCGAGAAGGGCTGGAAGCGTGATGGAATGATGGGGTGATTGAAAACCCCTTTTGGTGATAAGGGGTGTATCTTCGCTGAGCTTACCCGCTACACTGTAGATGGCTGTTACTTCCAGACTCTCATCCAGGGAAAGAGGAGGCAGGATGGTGGGAATCCTCTTTGCTATCAGCGATTTACCCACACCGGGAGGACCGGTCATCAGCATACTGTGAAAACCGGCTGCTGAAATGACTGCTGCTCTCTTTGCCGATTCCTGTCCCGAGACATCGGAAAAGTCGGGCATATCGACAGAAGAGTATTCGGATTCTTCAAATAGCTCCTTTACATCGATCCGGGTTACAGGAAGGTCTTTATCTGATGGAGAACGCAGGAATTCCACAACATCAGTAAT
>ODAI011798124.1_pt1 | contig 14549 bp, 12 predicted proteins | sample 1539321 | NCBI WGS metagenome assembly ODAI01 (sample SAMN02144231, study PRJEB22623) | gut metagenome | biome: sheep rumen | host: Ovis aries | place: New Zealand
GACCGCATGATTGAGGCCTATCCCAACCGCATCATCAACATCCACCATTCGTTCCTTCCTGCTTTCATTGGTGCCAAACCCTATCATCAGGCCTACGAGAGGGGAGTGAAGATTATTGGTGCCACCAGCCACTACGTCACCAAGGAACTGGATGCCGGACCTATCATCGAACAGGATGTGGTGCGCATCACCCATAAGGACACACTCCAGGACCTCGTGATGAAAGGCAAGGACTTGGAGAAGATTGTGCTCAGCAGAGCGGTGAAGAAGGATATCGAGCACAAGATTCTGGTCTATAACAACAAGACCGTGATCTTCAGCTGAGATTGCTGAACTGCGAAAATGAAGCCACCCTCATGTCAGGGTGGCTTTTTTTTTGTGGGCGCAGAGCCAAACTTGCTTGAGCTATGCCGAATCGTGACAAAGTTCGGAATACCAAACTCGTTTGAACTTGGCCGAGTGTGAGAAATTTATCTAAAGGGCACCATCTCTAAGCCCAGGGTACCACCCTGGGGATATATAAGACCAGCAAAAATCGCCCTGAAAGGGCAGCGTCATGAATAGGATAAATGATTTTGCCCTTACAGGGCGCAACTACATACAACATCAAAAACCCAGGGCGTTGCCCTGGGCTATAGGAAGGTTGCCCCTTCGGGGCGCACTTGCTAAAGTTGAATTAGAGAATTATTTCTTTGGAGTCGGAGGGGACCGCAGGGCGGTCGAAAGAATTGAAAGAATTGGCGCAAAAAACGGCCGCGAGTTTCACAACTGGCGGCCGCAAGAGAATTCTTAAAAATATTCTCACGTTACCAAAAAGAAATTATTGAATGTAATTATCGAGATGTTGTGTATATGTGCAGTTTTGTCAATCAATTTCTTTTTTTTACGCTAATGACTTATCATTTATCCTAAAGCGGATATCCGTATCGGAAAAGCCGATAGGGCTGTCCGTTATGTTTCTTTTAGTATGTTCTGTAGAGGATCCAAGCGTCGGGATACTTCGAGCGCAGTGCGTTGCGTGAAGTCTCGGCAGAGTTCCTGTCGTCGAAGGAAGAGGCTACGACGCGGTACATGCCGGTGTCGGGGTTCTGTGCCACCTGAGCGCTGTAGCCCTGGTTGACGAGGGTGTTGCGGAGGTTGTTGGCGTTGTCGAGGCTCTTGAACGAACCACAAACCACGTTGAATGCTTTCAGCACGCCGCCGTTCTGCACGTTGAGTTTCTCCTGGCGGAGGTTGGAGGCGTCTTGGTTGATTGTCTGAGTTGGCTGGGTCTGTACTGGAGTGACAACTGGAGTGACAGCCACAGGCTCAGTCTCCTGGCGGTTCTGCTCCTCAGCCTTTGCTTTCTCGTAGGCCTTGCGGTAGTTGCTTTCAGACGACTTGCACGATACTATGGCAACAGTTGCCACAAACGCTAAACCAATGAATAAAGAATTCTTTCTCATAATAATGTATTTGTTTTTGTTGTTAATATTTTTCTTTTGATAACTCGTAGAAATCGTCTTCTTGTCTCTCCTTTTTGGTCTTTCAGCTCTCTTTTTTTTCTTCTTGGTCGCTGCTGGGTTTCCTTCTTTTGGTAGGTGAGATGTTGAGGACTCAATCTTTTCTTTTCGGTTGCTTCACGATTCGCTGTTCGCTTGCTCGCTCGAATGTGGATTCTGCCATTTCGTTTTTCAGACGCACCGACGAACGGAAGTTGATGTTCTTCACCTTCACCGACTGTCCTTTCAGGTCTTCCTCAGCCTCCACTCGTTTCGATTCAGCGGAGATGGAGAAGGTGCCAAGGCCGTCGATATAGACGTTGTAGCCGTCCTTCAGGTACATGGTCAGGGATTCGGATATGGCCTCGATGGCAGCTCTCAGGTCGGCCACCGTCAGGGTGCAAGTCCGCGAGATGTCCTTGCAGAGCGTCAAGGTATCAATCGTACCCCGTGTGACCACTTTAGCGTAATAGCCTCGCTTGGGCTGGTCGCTGATGTTGTCTTTCACTTCAGTCAGTTTATACGGAATACTCATATCAACATTGATTACTCTTTACTTCTTTCGTTAGGAACAAGTAGATGAAAATACCTTTTCTTGTAGCTTCTTTTTGAATTCAATCTACTCGATTTTGAAATTTTCTGTACGCAAAATTACAACATTGGAGTTTTCTGACCAAATTTTTTCTGTTTTTTTTCATAAAAATCGTGTAAAACGTTCTTTTTTCTGAAAAATGTGCTATATTCGCAGTTAGAACTTGACTTATTATCAACCTTTAAAACCAAAAAGATTATGAGTAACGGATTGAAAACATTAGCAGCTTTCGTAGGTGGCGCTGCCGTCGGAGCTGTAACAGGACTGCTTCTCGCTCCAGAGAAGGGTGAGGACCAGAGAAAGAAGATCATGGAAGCCATCAAGGAAAGTGGCGCCAAGCTCAACAAAGAAGAGATGAAGAAGCTTGTCGATAGCATCATGGATAAGATCAAGTCGTTCGGCAAGAGCGAGCCTGAGTCCGAGGATGAAGTTGACGCAGACTAAACAAGATTTGACTGACAGGGAGGCTGTGGAACGACGGAATCGCCACCGCCTCCCCATATGTTTTTTTGACAACGAATACCGTCAACCCATTTGAAGGCATCCTTCCCAGCCATCAGCAGGGCCAAGATGTCTTCGTGATTTGTTTCTGAGAAGATATGATGACAAAAGAGGAAAAGTCAAGAGTGAGCACTCAAGACGAGAACAGTCAGTTGCTCCCGCTGCTCAAGGAGTATGTGCAGCTGGAGGCAGTCGATAAGCTGACGGTGAGCATCACTGTGGCCATTGCGCTGGCTGTGCTTTTCGTGTTCCTGTTTACGGGAATCTTCTGCCTTGGCATCTCACTCTCCACCGTCGTGGCCGACGCCATAGGCAGCAAGGCTGGGGGGTATGCCCTCACAGGTCTGTTGTTTGCCATTCTGGGTGTCGGATTCTGGATGGTGAGGAAGGCTTTGCTGGAGGATTTCATCATGAGAATCGTGGCCAGGATTGTGACGAGGGTGACCACCAAGGCCGAGAAAGAGATAGCAGGAGAAGAGACAACAACTATTGCTAACAACTGAAGAACATGATTCAACCTACCGACTTCCGTACCATCAGTGAGCTCAGAAGCGCCAAGAGGGTGCTGCGTCAGCAACTCATCAGCAGTTCGAAGACTGCCTATCAGAATATCCTGTCAGGAACGGGTACTAAAGTGAAGAGCAATATCAAGGCGCAAGGAAAGGCGCAGAAGTTGCTGTCGTATGGTTTCCTGGCATGGAGGGGATTTGTCATATCCAAGAATGTCTATCGGTTCATATCGCTTTTCACCAACAAGAAAAAAGCCAAGGCGAAGGTCAAGAGATGATATGAACCAGTTGTATTCCTCCTCTTTATTGGAAAAGGCGGTTGACGAGTTTGCCAAACTGCCTGGTGTGGGACGAAAGACAGCGATGAGGCTCGTGCTTCATCTGCTGCGTCTCGACGTGCCTGCTGTCGATGGCTTTGCTTCGGCCATCACCTCGCTCAGGCATGAGGTGAAGTATTGCCGTGTCTGCCACAACATCTCTGACACCGACGTGTGCCAGATCTGCTCGTCGCACTCCCGCGACGCATCGCTTATCTGCGTGGTGGAGAACATACAGGACGTGATGGCCATAGAATCGACCACCCAGTTCCATGGGCTCTACCATGTGCTGGGCGGTGTCATCTCGCCCATGGACGGCATCGGGCCGAGCCAGCTCGAGATCGACAGCCTTGTGGAGCGGGTAGGGCAGGGTGGAGTGCAGGAGGTGATACTGGCGCTCAGTTCCACCATGGAGGGCGACACGACCAATTTCTACATCTACAGGAAGTTGTCGAAGTTTCCCGACCTGATGGTCACCACCCTGGCGCGAGGCATGTCGATCAACGACGAACTGCAATATACAGATGAGATCACTCTCGGCCGGTCGATCATCAACAGGGTGCCTTTCACGGGCAAGAACTGACACCATATTTATTGAGCAACAAGTAAAATGGACAAAAAATACATCTATAAGGAGAGCGAGTGCAAACGCTGGCTGGGCATCTTGAGGCGCGACTTCTATCTCATGGCGGCCACCATCCTCGTCTTTGTCGTACTGGGCGAGACGGGATTGTTGCCAGTGGGCGAGTTGGCCGACGAGCCGGAAACTGAGTACGCCCTGACGGTAGCCGGCGTCATCTGTGCTCTGGCATCTGTCTATCTCGGACTCATGCTGTTTGCCAAAAAGACAAAAGACAGAGCCTTTGTCACCACCCACTATGGTGATCCGCTGAATTGTTACCGCTCCTTGAGCCTCATCCGGACGGCGCTCATATCTGGAGCTGCGGGTGTCAATATGCTCGCTTATTACCTCACGATGAACCCCAACAGCCTGCTCATGTCGTTCATCCCTTTGATTGCACTGTGCTTCTGCTGGCCCACACGAAACAAACTCGACAATTTCATCCGTTTTGTCAACGGGGGCGACAGCCAGGTGAAGACAGAGAGCGGCTACAACAGGGAAGAGGAATCTGACAACGAATACCAAAAATAACGCACTGACTTCAACATGGCCGATCTGTCGATTATCATCGTCAACTACAACGTCAAGCACTACCTGGAGCAGTGTCTCGACTCTATCTGCAAGTCTGCTCAGGGTTTGCAAGTGGAGACCATCGTGGTAGATAACAACAGCAGCGACGGTTCGGTGGCGTATCTCAGAGATCGCTTTCCCTGGGTCGTCTTCATTGAAAACAAGACGAACGGCGGATTTGCCAAAGCCAACAACCAAGGAATACGGCAGGCGAAAGGGCGGTACGTGATGCTGCTCAATCCCGACACCATCATCACTGAGCGCGCCCTCGCGGATTGCATCCAGTTCATGGACCAGCACCCCGAGGCAGGTGGGCTGGGCGTGAAGATGCTCAAGTGCGACGGTTCTTTCGCCTACGAGTCGCGACGGGGCATTCCCACGCCTTTCGTCGCCTTCTGCAAGATGTCGGGGCTGGGGACGCTGTTTCCTCGCAGCCGCACCTTCGGACGCTACTACATGAGGTATCTCGACATCAACTCGACGGAGAAAATCGACATCATCTCAGGGGCATGTATGTTCATCCGGCGCACTGCACTCGACAAGAGCGGACTGCTCGACGAGGATTTCTTCATGTACGGCGAAGACATCGACCTTTCCTACCGCCTGCTCAAGACGGGGATGGACAACTACTATCTTCCCACCCGCATACTCCACTATAAGGGGGAAAGCACGCAGAAGAGCAGCTACCGCTACGTCTATAATTTCTACAATGCCATGCTCATCTTCTTCCGCAAGCATTTCTCCAACTACAACTTCCTCATATCGCTGCCCATCAAGGCTGCCATCTTCGTCAAGGCCTTCATGGCATACTTGAGCCACCAGATGCGTGGCAAGCACAACGACAAGGAAGAGAAAGTGGGCTTCATGCGGCAGTTCCACTATCTGTTCATCGGTTCACCCGAGCATATTCCAGCAGTGGAGGAGATTGCACGCGGCATGAATCTGAAACTGACTGCCGTCGAGGCTTGCGGCGACATCATAGCCAACGGCCATACCCATGTGGACCACTACCAGCAGTATGGGTATATCATCTACGACACCAGCCAGTTCTCCTATAGCGATACCCTTCGGTTTTTCGACAACGCGCAGCAGCATGGTCCCAAGATGGCTTTCTATCATCCCGACCGCAACATCATCATCACCGATAATTATGTGTTTTGATTGGATATTGCGGTTGATGGAATGATGTGTTGCGTGTGTTTTGGCGAGTTCAGGAAGTTTTTTTGAAAAAACAGGCGAAAAAATTTGCTTGTACCAGAAAAACGTCGTACCTTTGCACTCGCAAATACGGAGAAGAGCATTTCCCAGTAGTTGCAACATAGCGAATTTGGTGCGTTAGTTCAGTAGGTTAGAATACATGCCTGTCACGCATGGGGTCACGAGTTCGAGTCTCGTACGCACCGCAAAAGAGGAAACCAGATGGTTTCCTCTTTTTGCATTGTAGGTGTTGGTTATGGGTTATTGAGGGCCGCCATGCTAAGGCGGCTTACCTAACCGCCTTCCGGATGATTACACCGGGCTCAAGGGTCAATGTTTTTGGGGTACGCAGGCATTTTAAGCGAAGCCAATGGTCGATGAAAATAATGGTCAATGTTCAATATTCAATGGTCAATGTTCAATGTTCATCACTCGGATGAGTTCGGAGTGTTGTCGTCGGGCTGCGACGTATCCAGAGTCGATCATCTGCTGTAGGCTTTCGCGGTCGTAGTCGGCGATGCTGTACTCCTTCAGGTTGGGGTGGATATAGATGTCGGCGTCGTCGATGTTCTTGAGTCTTCGCGGAACGTCGGGACGTGTGTTGAACCACCTTGTCAGCAGTCCGATGGTGGGAACTCCAATCTTGAAGTCGCAATCGCCCTGTTCCAGATCGATGGCGATGATGATGTCGGCTTTGAGGCTGTCGCGCGCCACATTGACGGGGAGGTTGTTCACGATGCCTCCGTCGGCCATGTGTTTTCCGTCTTGATAAGCCAGGAGATTGCCTGGGGCAGGGAAGGCCATGGAGATGCGCACAGCGTCGGCCACTGAGCCTTTGTTGAAATCGACTTCCTCGAAACCTGCACGGCTCAGGATGGTGCCCACGCAGCAGAACGGCCTCTGGATATGATGGAAGAACTGTCCGTCCTTTTTGGCGAGTGCCTTGTTCATCTGCTCACGGAAATAAGCGCCCTTGAGCAGTCCTGTCAGATGCCGTGTGCTGCTGATTTCACCCAACTTCTCCCTGTCGAAGAGCCACATCCATTCCTCGTTGAGGAGCAACTGCTCGATTTCGCCGGCACTGTAGCCCGCCGCATACAGGCTGCCGATCACGGCTCCCATACTCGTGCCAGCCACACAGTCCACCTTCACACCCACTTCCTCGAGGTATTTCAGCACACCCACCTCGGCAGCCCCACGTGCGCCACCGCCACCGAAGACCAAAGCTGTACGCCGAGGGCGTTCGCTGGTGGGATTGCAGGCTATCAGCAGGAAGCAGAGAAGAGTGGGGAGTGATATCTTTGCAAGGGTCATCGATCTACCTACGGCAGACTTTATCCATCCCGCCACAAATACCAGCCATTTCGCAACCCCTATGGGGTAGCTGTATGGCTGGCTACATTCTCTCATGCCTAACGGCATTTTGCCGTTCGCTTTGCGGTCAGTGTTCATAATGTACGGTTTTGGTGCCTGTTTCCCAGTAGGTCTTTCCTGAGATCAGTCTGCGGCTTTCTTTCTTGAAGGTGACGATAAAGTCGTCCTCCACTTTTTTCGACTCGTAGATGTTGGCTTCGAATAGGTATTCCTCGTGCGATAAGCCAATGATGCGTCCCTTGAAATCATGTTTGCCAAAGACGGTCACTTCGCGCTGGCTTTCGCGTCGGATGCTGTCGATGCGGAGTGAGTTCTCCACGTAGTTGCGCTTGCCTGTGAAGTCGCGGAAGAGGTCGGTGTAGTGCTCGCGGCAGAACTGTTCCAGAAAGTCTTTGTAAAACTCTTCCGACCTCTCGTTGCTGTTGCCTGTGATGATGTCGATGATGTTTGGCGCGCCTTCGCGGTGATCGCACGAAAGTGGAATGAATGCCAGCACCGCCAGGATCAGATAAATGCCATATTTTCCCTTCATGTTGCGCTATCGTTTCGTTTAGATGCCCACAGGTTTCATCTTGCAGTATCGTTCATACCACTGTCGCTTTTCTGGAGTATCGATAGGGTCGTATTCAGAGATGATGCAGCCCGTATAGAGGTCGTCTGCCAGTGCAAGGATGATGTTAGCCAACTCTATCGTATCCTCAAATTCCTTGCCTTCGGGACAGAACATCCGTTCTCTCTTGATGACTTCATATCCGTAGATGGCACCCATGATGTTGCCGGTGATGGATCCCGTGGAATCGCTGTCGCCGTCGTGATTGACAGAGGCGATGATGGCTTCCTGCGTATTGTCGATATGCTGGATGGCGCAATACAAAGAGATGGCCCATGCCTCTTCGGCTGTCCAACCTTCGCCCAACTGTCGGATGGCATTTGCGTCGGGTGTGTCTGAGTGGGCTAAGCGAACAGCCGTCAAGGTGAGTTGCTTCAAGAACTCCTTGTCGTCTTGTGGCTCGTCCATCTTCATCATGATGTCAAGTCCATCGTCCACAATGTCTGTGATGGATTCTTTCACCTCTTCCGGCGTCAGGGGTACAATCCGCGAGATGAGCAACGTCATCAGTGCTGCGGGCAGGTAGCCCAGTGGATGCAGATGCGTCACCTTGGCGATATGGGCGCCCGCTTGTGCAAGTTGCGCTGAGTTATAGAAGCTATGTGCGGCCATGAAAAGCCCCATAGGCGCCACTCGCATGATGCCGCCGCAGCCTTTGCTGTTGTTGTGTGGTTTCTGCTGATTGAGGATGGCTTCGCAGGCGGTCAGGCAGGTTGTTCCTGGTGCGCGGCGATGTGCCAGTTCGGGAAGGTCGCGCAACCAAGTGTCGTGGTACTCATTGTTGAGGATTTCGCGTTTGCGTCCTGTTTGCGTGTAGTACCAGTCCAAGTAGGCCCCATCCACATAGTCCTCCGGTTTTCCACCGATGCCGCGCATACAGCCTCTCGTCATTCCCATCAGCATACCATTGGCGGTGAAGAGTGTCATCTGTGTGTCGTCGCTCACCAGTGCCTTTCCGGTTTTCCCATCGATATCGAACTTGGTGATGCCCGCTTTTCCATAACTGTGGAGAATGGCGGCACGACTCATGAACTCCACGGGGTAGCCAAGGGCGTCGCCAGCCGCTCCCGCCATCAGGCTGCCACGGATGCAGTCTTTGATTCGCCTCTTGCGTTCCTCCTCCCTATGGGCAATCGTCTCGACGTATTGCCCGATGAAAGCCACTTGCTCTTTTGTCTCGGGTGTCACTCGATGGCTTGACTTGGGCATCTGTGAGAAACAGTTGCGCAGACTGGTCAATGCGTTTTCGAGAGTCGGATCTTGCATACTTTCTGCCAGGAAGCAGGCCACAATGGTTCCCGTCCGGCCTACGCCTCCCCAGCAGTGGATATACACATAGCCATCGTTGCGCTTCGACAATTGATTGATTCTGTCGATCAGCCTGTACACATCGTAAGTGCTCCTCGGGATGCTCACATCGCGAATCGGGAAACGGTCGTAGGTGCAGTCGTCTGGCAACAGGTGGGCATAGGGATTCAGTTCGCCTTCTTCTGTCAGGTCAATGAAATGACGCACACCAAAATGCAGCATGTGGCGTATCTTGTCTTTCGCTTTCTCTCCGTACTTGTCGCCAGGGTACTCCCCAGCGAAAAGGCAGCCATCGCCAAGGTAGAAAGACTGGTAGAGTGGGCGAGTGACGAAAGCCTCGAATCGGTCATTGATGTCGAGCAGCTCTTGGGGCAGCAGTTTCCGGAGTTTTTCGCTTTGGTCTAGCAGCAGTCGTCCTTGCGGATGGAAGAAAGAATGGTCATCCGCTATCGAAGCCGTCATTGCACCGATGGTGTCGGAGTCGCCTCCCATCGATATGGCCAGACGCAAAGCCTGCAGGTCATTCGTTCTTTGGAGATAGGCCATAATGGCAATTGGAACGCTTCCTTGACAAGAGACATCAAATGTGTAGCTGTCGCGGATATCTTCTAGGTTGATGCTGAGGTTGTAGCCAAATTTGTCTTCTATGTACGACTTAATGCGCTCTCTTGCACTCCATTTCTCATTTCGCTGGATATACACGCAGGCTGCTATGGCCTGCGCTCCTTTGATGCCCTCTGGATGGTTGTGCGTCACTGAGGCTGTGATGCGGGCAAGTTCCAGGGCCTCCTCAAGTGAGTTGGCATACATCCCGACTGGGCTCACACGCATGGCTGAGCCGTTGCCGAAGCTGCCGTATGGCTGGGGATGGTCTGACATCAGCCATCTGAGGAACATCCCCCCATACCCGGCATTGGGGTATCGGCGTCCTAAGTCCTGCATGATGCGCACAAGGCTGTCGGTCCCATGCGTGGGGTCCTCCATCAGCCATTTGGCAACGGCCAAAGTCATCACTGTGTCGTCTGTAAAACGGCTTCCTTCTGGCAGCAGTTCAAAATCCTCTGTCTTAACATTATGCCATTCTCTTGTAGAGCCGACAATATCACCAATAATTGCTCCTAACATAGTTATCTTGTTTCTTGCAAAAGTACAACAATCTCGTCGTAAATCAGCACATTTTACCATAAAAATGCAGTCAACAGCGCAATGTTTAGCATCATGCTCCATATAGTCGGTGCCATATTGCAATATTTGACGAAAGGCACTGATAGGAGGTGCGGCATTCCTGCCGCACAATAGCGAGTGAAATTCATTCGGCAGATTCGATAGATTGGTGTTCGGCATTTGATTAGGATTTGCGAACACGAATAAAGCGAATTTCACGAATTGGCATGCTAAAGCATGCTGCCATGCGGATGAGTTTTTATTGTCCCGAATTATCGAATTTGAGAATTTTTTTTGCGAACACGAAAGGCTCGAATGATAGGAGGTGCGGCATTCCTGCCGCACATTATCGAATGAAATTCATTCGGCATATTCGGGCGATTAGTGTTCGGCATTTGATTTTGACTTGCGAACACGAAAGGCTCGAATGATAGGAGGTGCGGCATTCCTGCCGCACAATAGCGAATAAAATCCATTCGGCAGATTCGGGCGATTGGTGTTCGGCATTTGATTTTCCCATGAACTGGCGAACCCATCAAAAGGAGCCATAGATGATGAAAAAATTAGTGTTCGGCAGGAATGCCGAACCTCCTATTGTAAAGCAACGTCTTTCGTATAGTGCTTTTATGTGGGTGATGGGCGACCCTTTCAGGGTCCTGCGGATGGGGTGTGATGGTGGCTCCTTCCGTGGGTGCACCTCGCTCCGCTCGGTGTACCCGCGGTTATCGAGAGGGGACCGTCCGGGGGTGCAAAGCACCCTCGGTTACCAAGAGGGGACCCTTTTAGGGTCCTGGGTAGGAAGAAAAAAACTCCAGACCCGAGGTGGGGCTGGAGTTTTTTCGGATATAATAAGGTTTGATGATTATTTCAGCATCTTCACAGTCTTCTGCTTGCCGTTTTCGGAGGTGAGACGGAGGATGTAGGCACCCTTGCTCAGACCCGTCTTGGCGAAGCTGCTCTTGAGCGATCCCATGGGGCAGTAGAACTCACAAACGGCTACGCCATTGAGCGATACTACCTCCACTTTCACGTTCTCGCTGTCGCTGATGATCGACTCGATGCCGCTCACCACATCTACGCCTGCCACCTTGACGATACCGTTGGCGATGTCGCTGGTGTCCCAAGTGATGGTGTAGATGCTGTCGCTGGTCTCGTGGGTCTCAGGAAGGATCACGGTAGGATTGCCGGTGAAGGTCTTCACGTCGGCCCACAGACGCAGTTCGTCGCCCACGACGGGTTCGTAGCTGCGGTAGAGTGTGGCGTTGATGGTACCGTTCATCGTCAGTTTGTTGATGTTCTTGATACCTGTTCCGCTCAGGGTTGACTCACTGGTGTTGGCCTTGCGCAGCACCACCTCGAGTGTGGATCTGTTGTTGAAGGTCACGTTCTTGCCGTTGAAGTCGAATGAACCGGTGAAGGCAGAAGCCGATGAACCCGGATGCACCGTACCATTGACGATGAATGAGCTGTTGGTCATGGCAGCGCCGGTGTTGTTGATACCCATCAGCGTACCGTTGGCATCCACAGTGAACGCACCTGTTCCGAAGGTACCGCCGGAGCTGCAGAGTAGCACACCGTCGTTGACGTTGACAGCGCCTGTGGTCGTCCAGTTGCCAGTGACGGTCATCTTGCCACTTCCCATCTTTGTGAAGCGGTCGCCGCCTACGACTGTGCCCTCGAACTTGAAGTCCTCGTCGTTGCCCACCTGCCAGGTGTTGGAGCCAGAAGAACCGTTGTTGCTGAAGGTGCAGAAGCCTCCCAGCTCACCCTTGCCTGTGACTGCGCCCACGCGGAGCGTCTTGCCAGAGTTCTGTACGATGATGCCCTCGGGGATGTCGAGTGTCCACTTCGTGCCGCCTGAGCTGGTGTCGAAGGTGAATCGTCCGTCGGCCGTGTAGGTGGCTCCAGGAATGAGTGTGCCCTCGAAAGCGCTGAGGTTGATGCGGATAGGAGTACGGGTGGCATAGTAGTTGGAACCCTTCTCGGTGGCGCAATAAACGGTCAGTTTACCTGCGCCTGTGATCTTGTTGCTGTAGTTGCAGCGGTTGCCAGTGGTCCAAGCGCCCGATTTCTTCTCGGGAACGTTGATTTCGTTGCTGGTGCTCACGTTATCGACGAGGTTACCACCACTCAGTTCCACCACCTTGGCAGCGTTGCCGTTGCCGTTCTGCAATGTACCTGCGGCTACGACCAATCTGTTGAGGCCGCTGCCTGCAGCAGAGGTCTTCAGCCATCCAGAGCCTCGCTTGGTGAGTATAGTGCCGTAGAAGGCCTTCTGCTGGACGAAGTCGGCTGAGTTGTTGATCACACCACCTTCTTCGCCGATGAATTTGATTGGCGAACCGTTCTTCACGGCAGCCGTGCTTTGCAGCACCGCTCCGTTCTCCATGGTGAAGAGGTTGGTGTTGTTGGTGGCAGCACCGAGGTTTCCTGTTGGGTCAACATCGTTGGCCAGTGCGCTGACGATGGTAGTGCCGCCCTTGAGGAAGTTGCCGCCTGTGTAGGAGTTGAGTGTCTTGATGGTGAGAGAGCCTGTTCCCTCCTTGGTGAGCGATCCAGAAACGATGGATCCGTTGCCCTGGAAGGTGTAGGCCTTGGAGCTGTTGACGTTGATGGATTCCGCCTGGATGTTCTCGTTGATGCTGACGCTGAATTTCTGTGCGTCGTCGTTGAACTCTACTGCGTCGCCATAGACGAAAGTCTCGGGAGTGGCCTCGTCGTCGTCAGAGAGGATGAAGTTGGCTGTGTTGGCGAAGTCCCAGATGCTGTTGTTGCTTCCTGTCCACACGATGGTTGAAGGACCGCGGACATCTCCGATGGAGATGATGACCTTTCCGTCCTCGTACTTGATGCCGGTCTTGAAGTCGCTCACGCCCTCAATCTTGATGTTGGTCACCGAACCAGAGAGGGAATCCACCTCAGCGATGACGTATTCACCGGCGGCGAGGTCGATGCCGTTGATCTCGATGACGGGTTGCACGTACTCAGGTCCGTACTTGGTCCAGGCGTCGCCAGTCTTCTTTTCCACTCTCAGGGTCTTGGCTTTGATCAGGTCGCCGTCGATGCTGCTGCCGTAGAGGTCGAGCACGAGGCGAGATCCGAAGCCGAGGAAGAGTGTGGAATCGACGGTGATGGTGCCTTTGCTGTTTTCGCCTCCAGGACGGATGATGGAGCCGTAGGTGGCCTTGATGCTCTTGAACTCACCTCCGTTGGAGTTGAGCTGAGTGAAGTGGTTCATCCAGACGGGTGACTTCTTCATTGTTCCGTCGAAGTTGACGATACCGCCCCAGATGTTGGTCTCGCCTGTGTAGGTCATATCCACCTTGGGCAGGTTGAGTGTTCCGTCGCCCTGCTTGATGAGACGTGCGCTGCCGCCGATGGCACCGCCCGTGACGTTGCAGGTGTAGTAGTCGTAGGTGATCTTGGGATTCTGTGCTGTAGCCTCGCTGGCAGCGGATCCCTGCACCCATGAGCCCACGTTGAAGGTCACGATATATGGCTCAACGCCGTTCTCGATGCTCACGTTGGTGTTGCCCGTCTCGCAGACGATGACGTGCTTGTCGTTGAGTGCCTTGCCGATGGTGCCACCGTTGGCTACCTCAGTGCGGCCAGTCATGATGAGTGGTGGTGGAGCCACGGTGATGCCCTCCATCTCGCCCAGGAAGTAGCTGGGGTGGGGTGGTTGGTTGTAGCCGCACATCTGCCAAACCATGGCGTTGCGGTACTGATGGTCGTGCCACAGCGTGTAATTGCGCCAACGTGTTGGCGTTGGGGTGGAGTAGATGCGGATGTTGTTGGCAGCTGTGCGCATGATGATTTCCTCGCGCCAGTCGCCGAAGATGTCGCCTTGGTAGCAGGGTGTGCCCTTGGTGTCGTTGTTGGTCATCGACCCCTCGCAGGTGTAGATGGGGCTCCAGCTGCCGTACTTGGCCACGCATCCCTCGGTGTTCTTGCCGTTGAGGTAGTTGAAGGTCTCGGAGCAGAGGTCACCGTCCCAGAAGATGCGGAAGTTGGTGTTCACGCCTGTTGCGTCGAGTCCTGGCACGGCGTTGTTGGTGACGAGGCTGATGGCTCCCTCGCGTGCAGAGCAAGCCATGCCGCCGGGGAAGTTGTTGCAGAAGTTGCCGGCCATGGCGCGTCCGTCGTCGTTGCCAGCCTCATGTCGGTGGTAGATTTTGCTGGTTGTGGCATCGCGGTAGTTGTTGCCGGGGTTGTCCTCCAGACAGGTGTAGATTTCCAGTCCGTGGATGTAGGGGTTGAAGTCGCCATGGTGCTGTGCGTCGCCGTGTCCCAGACCGGTGGTA
>ODAI014216870.1_pt1 | contig 14549 bp, 14 predicted proteins | sample 1539321 | NCBI WGS metagenome assembly ODAI01 (sample SAMN02144231, study PRJEB22623) | gut metagenome | biome: sheep rumen | host: Ovis aries | place: New Zealand
AGAGATATGTCGCTCCCGAGATCGTTAAGGAGATCATGAAGGAGGGAATGGAGAGCCTGTCACTCGGAGGTAAGGTTTGTGATATCGCTGTACTCTTTGTCGATGTCAGAGGATTTACCACTATGTCCGAGAGACTCGATCCCGAGAAGGTCGTATTCATCTTGAATAAGTATCTCACGATGGCGAGCGACTGTGTTGAGAGAAATAAAGGAACACTTGATAAATTCGTCGGAGATGCGATGATGGCATTCTGGGGAGCACCTCTTCCTCAGGAAGATGCTGTATATAATGCGGTTAAGACTGCATGGGAGATCGTAGAGGGGGCAGCGAGAGTATCCGATGAGCTGAAGGCTGAGATCGGAGAGGAGCTCCGCGTAGGAGTCGGTGTCAACTTCGGTAAAGCTGTCGTCGGAAATATGGGTGCTTCCAAGCACATGGACTATACTGCGATAGGTGATACAGTAAATACTGCTGCAAGACTCGAGGCAAATGCTCCCGGCGGATGCGTATATATCAGCCGCGCAGTAGCTGACGAACTTGGAGACCGCATCACATTTACTTCCCTCGGAGCTACGATCAAGCTCAAAGGTAAGGCTGAAGGATTTGAGGTTCTTAAGCTTGAGAGTATTCAGGAGTAAAATATGTACTGCTGAAGGTGACTTGTTTTGGAAAGACTGATCGGCAAAGACGGAAAATGGAATATTGGCATAGATAAAGCGTCTTTTGATAATTCTAAGCCATGGAGATTTATAAGCCGCTTTGGTATTTATATCACAGCGGCAGTACTTGTATTGCTCAACTTTGTCAGGATATTTGACAGAGTGGCATGGGGCGACGAAGCCTTCGCGATAAATGCCGCAAGGCTGGATATGAAGGGGCTCTTCCAGGTAATGTACTATGGCGAGAATCATCCTCCTCTTTATTACCTGATATTGAAGCTGTGCTTTGCGATATTCGGAGATTCCATCCCGGTCGCACACTTCTCGGCGCTTTTGTCATATCTGGTATGCATAGTTATCATACTTACTTTCGTAAGAAAACACCTTGGGAAATGTGCTTCGTATTTTTGTCTCCTGATAATGTCTTTGGGTATGGATGCCCTTACATACAATGTCGAGATAAGGATGTATTCTGTCGCATTCCTTTGCATATTCGGATGCAGTATCTGCGCATATAAAGTGATAAAGGGAGAGCAGAAAGCATGGATACCTATGACGTTATGGGCCATAGGAGCTTCGTATTCGCATTATTTCGCACTTGCACTCTGCGGGCTGATGCTGGTCGTAACGGCTCTCTTCGGAGCTATGCGCAGCGGCAGGAAGACGTTTGTTAACGGTATCATTGCAGTGCTTGCGATGATGGCAGGATTTATTCCCTGGTACAGATACCTCTTCTATCAGATGAAATATGTGAACGGACATTTCTGGATAGAAGAAGCAAGCAGCATTAAAGATATAGTCAAGATGCTCCTGGGAGGAGAGAGGATCTGGAAACTCATACTGGTATTTTTCCTTATAGGGGCATTTTTGATCAAGCTTATAAGATTCGGATTTGTCAGGGTATTTAGGGGAAATGACGGAACCGAAGATATCCGTATCTCAGCCAGGGGGGAGCATGTCCGCATATCGGCTGTACTTAAGAGCAGGCTCTCGGATAAGGAGATGACGGCTTTCGTTCTCTTCGTATCTTTGCTCCTATGCGTGGCATTTGGATACGGTTACAGCCTGATCATCCGTCCGATATTCATAGCCAGGTATGCTTATCCAATGAGCGCTGCAGTGATCTTTGCAGCATCGCTCCTTATCTCCGATATAAAGGATATGGCTGATGCATCGGGGCTTAAAGCGTTTAATGTAAAGCTCATTTGGGGCGCTGTATGCGCTGCGATGCTCATCTGCATAGCTGTGATGGGCTTTAAGAACTATAAGGATGCAAAGGTTGAATTTGATCTCCAGAAAAGCATGACGGAGGATGTGCTTACTACGATAGGAACTCCCGATGAGGATACGATCATGGCAGCGCTTAATGTGCCGCACATGGCATGGTCGGTACTCGAATGCTATTATCCCGATAATGAGATAGAATCCGGCTGGTATTTTGAACATGATTGGGAGAAATATTGGTACTTCATCGATGAGTCCATAGGGTCTGACGGCATAGCACAGATGGAAAGCAGGGGATATGAAGTAAGGGACTGCGGATATAAGATGATCGCAAAGTATCCCTGCTATCTGTATTATTTCGAGAAAAAGTGAAATTAGGCTACATGAAGTAGATTGATGAGCATGATCCATGCGATACCGTAATAAGTAACGATACCGACGAGGTCATTGACGGTGGTGATAAGGGGACCCGATGCTACGGCAGGGTCCACTTTTAATTTATTGAAGAAGAGAGGAACTATGGTTCCTATCATACTTGATATCGTCATCGCAACAAGCAGTGCAAATCCTACACAGCCCGAGATCTCGAAAGCATAGATGAGAGTTGTATGCTTAAAGAAGTAAACAAAGAGTCCGATGATGATGAGGGTCACGGAGCCGAGTATCAGACCGTTGCATAAGCCTACGCGCATTTCCTTGAATACCAGGCTGGTCTTCTGACGACCGGTAAGTTCCTCGTCCATGAGAACTCTGATAGTGACAGCCAGTGACTGCGTTCCGACATTACCGGACATGGAGAGTATCATACTCTGGAATGTTACCATGATGGGAAGTACGGCTATGACACCTTCAAAGGTGCCTACGATCGATGATATAAAGAGTCCGAGCAGCAGGAGAGCTACCAGCCAGGGGAGTCTTTTTCTCATACTCTCGAGAGTTTTCTCGTTAAGATCTTCCTCTTCGGTAAGACCTGCCAGCTTTGCATAATCTTCACCCATCTCGTCATCGACTACTTCTACAACATCCGTAGCGGTGATGATACCGATAAGCTCCATATCCTCATCGAGGACGGGCAGTGAATCCTCAGCGTAATCCTTGATCCTCTCGATGCAGTCGGAGATCTTGTCATGGTCATTTAAGTAAGGATAGGATGTCGATACGAGTGAATCGAGATCCGTATAATCTCGTGCGATGATGAGGTCCTTCAGGTCTATCGCACCGTAGAATTTGCCGTTTTCATCGGATACATAGATGGTCGTGATATTGTCGTTGTCCGCAGCCTGTGAGATGAGCTCACGCATAGCCTGGCGGACGGAGAGATTGTTGGTTATCTCTATGTAATTGTTGGTCATGAGACTACCGATCTCGTCATCCTCATAGGATCTGATGAGTCTGATGTCGGCGCTCGCTTCATCATCGAGGATACCTACCAGTTTGGCCTCTGCTTCGTCATCCATCTCTTCGAGGATGTCTGCAGCTTCGTCGGAATCCATGTTTTCGATGACACGAGCCTGCTTCTCAAGATCGAGTTCCTGAAGGTATTCATGAGGATCTTCGATATATGAGAAGATCTCGGATACGGTTTCCGCTCCGAGTATTGGATAGAGTCTCTGACGCTCCTCGGGAGTAAGCTGCTCAAAGGCTCCCGCGATATCATTCTCGTGGTAGTCTGAAATGATCTCAAGGAGCTCGTCATCCGAGTGCTGCCCGCGGATGATCTCAATGAGTTCCTGGACGTAATCCTGTTCTTTTGCCTGAAGTGTATTTTCTTCCATAGACTTATTTATTATAGGCTTTCGGGGCTTTTTTGAAAAGATTTTTTTGTGGAAATTTAAGGCCCTGTATGCTATTCTCAATCTTGTAGGGATTCATGTAAGCCAATGGCTGAGAAAGGATACACGTGGAAAGAGTAACCAATACCGATATCGGAATACTTAACCTCATCGATAATATCGAGAAAGTCATCGTTGGAAAAAGAGAGATAGTCGAGCTGGTAACTACGGCTCTGCTCGCAGGCGGACATGTGCTCATAGAGGATGTGCCCGGAGTGGGTAAAACACAGCTGGCTGCAGCACTTTCCAGATCCTGTGGAGGAGAGTTCAATCGTCTGCAGATGACACCTGATGTAATGCCTGCTGATGTTACGGGATTTACGCTTATAAACAGGCAGAGCGGAGAACTGGAATTCAGGAAAGGCGCAGTATTTTGCAACTTCCTGCTCGCAGATGAGATAAACCGTGCTTCACCGAAGTCGCAGTCAGCTCTTCTCGAGGCTATGGAAGAAGGGCAGATAAGTATAGAGGGTAAGACTTACGAGCTTCCTAAACCCTTTATGGTACTTGCCACACAGAATCCCGTAGAGACATACGGAACGTACAGTCTCCCGGAAGCGCAGATGGACAGATTCCTGATGAAGATGTCCATAGGGTATCCCGGAGATGAAGATGAGATAGCGATACTTAAAAAGGGTGATAACGAGAGGGCCTCAGGACTCTCGTCTGTGATCAGCCTCGATGAGATAAACGGACTTCAGAAAAAAGCGGATGCGGTCACCTGCTCCGAAGCCGTGGAAAGATACATCGTCAGCGCTGCCGATATGACCAGAAAGTCGGACGGACTTAAACTGGGAGTGAGCCCGAGAGGAAGCGTGGCACTTCATAGGGCGGTCAAGGCATACGCACTTTTGTGCGGAAGGGACTTTGTACTGCCGGACGATGTCAAATACCTTGCGCCCTATGTATGGGGACACAGAGTAATGCTTTCTGCGTCAGGGAGAAGCTCATGGAAAGACGGAAAAGAAGCGGTAAGAGCGATCCTCGCCGAGACCGGGATTCCCGTATAAATAAAAGATTCATACAGATCGATCAGCTGATATCATCGTCGGTACTGATCATGGTATTTGCGCTCTTTTGCAGTGCGAGAGTCGGGTATTTCTGGCTCATCGTGCTGCTGGGAGCGCCTTTTTTGTCATTTGTTATATGCAGGATAGCTGCGCACTGCTCATCCGCTGAGATACTTGATATGGGCGGCATATACGAGAAGGGTGAGAAGATATATGCACATATCCGCATTGTGAACAGGTCGGTGATCCCATGCGGATGCTATGTGATAAAGATAAGCGGCAGAGGGAGCCTCGGTGAGATAAAAGATTGTGAAAAGAAGCTTTTTATAGCACCGCGGTCTGAGAAGGCGGTGATCGTCGAGCTGGATACAGGGCATTCGGGGCTCGGTACATACGAGATCACGGGTGCATTCTGCAAAGATTATCTTGGTGTTTTTTCTGCAAAAATACCTTTGATCGGAGAGAGTTATGTAAACCTGGGGATCCTTCCCGTTCCGCGTACGGATAACTCGCGAAGCCCGATAATCGAGCAGTCTTTTTCCGCCTCCCAGGGACTCGATGATATGAGAGAGACAATGGAGACTGCTTATACCATCACCGGCGGATTCCCGGGATATGAGTACAGAGAGTATGTGCCGGGAGATCCGCTGAAGCGTATCAGCAGTAAGGTGTCAGCTAAAAGGGACATCCTCATGGTCAGGCTCGACGAGAAGCTCTCTGCATCAGGTTGTGCTTTCTTCGCGGATCCTGTGACGCATAGGGATGAAAACGGAGAGTACAGGCCGGAAGTCTGGGATTCTCTTATCGAGAATATGATAGGCATGACCTCTATACTGGTTGCCAGGGATTTCTCGGTAAGGCTCATATACAGAAATGAGAAAGAATGGGAATATGTCGACTGCATGACAAGGAGCGATATAGCCGCAGCAGCTGAAGCTCTGGCCATGGCAGTTAATTCGGAATGCGGATATGAGGGCGCGGACAGGATACCTCCTATGTCGATGATCGAAGGTTTTGCATCTTTTACTGCATTTTCGGCCACGCCGGATGCACATCTTTCGGATATGATTGCAAAACTGCGCTCTGACAAGCTTTCGGGACTTGCAATTTTTGATGCAAATCGGGAGGAGGGCAGGATATTATGACACTGACTGCCGTTATAATCCTCTGCTCGGCTCTGACACTTACGGTAAATTCCGTATATCTGGACAATGCGCACTTTATCATGATGGCACCGGTCGCTGTGCTTCTCACGATTTTGGGCGTATTTGCCTGCGATGTCACGAATAAGAAATCCAAAAGATATATAGGAACGTTTGTTATTGTATTATACATAGCTCTCGGAGCATTTATAGTCAGGCCAATGATCATAGCCGGAGAGAGAGCTACGGGATTCTTTTTCTGGCAATGGACATTAAGCCGGGGTGATGATATGGTATATGCAGGTACCTTCATCATTGCCATGGATATTCTCTGTGCTCTTTTCTTCCCTATATGCGTATATTATTTCACATTGATACGATACAAGATTCATATGGTGACACTCATATCCCTGATGCCTTTTGTGCTCTATGTTAAGGTAATGGCGGATGTCGCAAATCCATATATTATTTTAACAACACTTGCTTTTTTATTCGTACAGATCTCAGTAAATAATGACAGGAAAACTGAAGGGTTCAAATATGCGATTGTCGGATGGGTATTCTTCGGACTACTCATCAGTTTGATAGCGTCAGTTGTTCCAAAGAGAGAATCAGCCAGATACTACGAAGTCTTCGAGGATCTGTTCCTCGGAGGCAATACCACGGGCGAGATATCCGAAGGGTTTGAGACTCTCGGAATGTTCTCCGGAGATGCGGATCATTTCATGAACGGAACATCGCGCCGTCTCTATACGGTGTCCGGTGACGGATCCATATATTTAAGACGCCAGGTATTCGATATATATGATTTCGAGAAGGACAGATGGAGCGGAAGCGGAGAGGATCTCACGGAAGATAACATGATGCGCGCCGAGGTCGAGGCGAAGGATATGTCGTATCACGCACTTGCTATGGCATTTAACGAATGTGCGGAGAATGATCCCGTATTTGCCCTTAAATACAGGGCTTCAGAGAAATATGCTCAAAAAATACCAAACGATATTGAAAAATATATCACGGTCCGTTCCGAGAATTTCGGAGCTGCATATTATCTCTCTTGCGCCGGAGTGACCAAGGTACTTTTGAACGGAGGAGAGAATGGTAATATAGTCAGGACCGATCGTGATACCTATCACACGATAAGCGGAAGACACCCCGATAACTACAGTTATTCTATTTACTACAGGCTACCCGCATCACTCCCTGAGTGGGTGGCAACAGGCCTGCCTGAGATGGATGAGGAGACTTCTTTATCCTTGCTGCAGGATATGGTAATTTTAACCTATAATTCTGAGAGTATTTACTTCCGAAATGTTTATGCTTTTTATGACAAGTTTAGGGAAGCATTAGACTACAAGGAGTATGTAAGAAGCAATACCGAACAGATACCTGACAGCATAAAGGAACTCGCTGAAAAAATAACAAAAGATTGCAAATATGACTGGCAGAAAGCACATAAGCTTGAAGGGTATTTCAGAGAGTCGGGATTTGTCTATGATCTGAGATACAGAGCGCCGGATAAGTCCGCTGAGTATTTCATCTTTGAATCCAAGACCGGTACCTGCAGCGACTTCGCAACGGCGTATACTCTGATGGCGAGAAGTATAGGATTAAATGCCAGATACACGGAAGGCTTTATATCTGAGCCTGTAAGAGGAGTGTATGGCAGATGTACCGTTTCCGAGAGCGACTCGCATGCATATGCGGAAGTATACCTGGAGAATACGGGCTGGATAGTATTTGATCCGACAGCCGGCGTTGAGGTAGTGGAACATACAGGGCTGCTTGATACGCTCAAGGGAATAAGAGCGGATTCCGGACTTATTCTGGAAATAGCAATAGTTATTATATTCTTCGGGATAGTTCTGATCATGATCGGGTTCATTATCCCTCATCTGGCGGAGAGATTTTTCAGGATAAGGATAGCTCTTGCCGGAGAGGATGAAGCTCCCTTATTGGTATTCAGGAGGATCAGAAAGAAACTTAAGAGTGCGGGGTACGATTCCGGCAATATGACCCCCGCGGAGATCTGTGATCTGGTAGTCTCGATGGGAACAGATATGACGAGTTATGTAAACTATCTGGAGAGAAGGCTTTACGGTGGAGAAAGTGATAAAAATATTACCGGATCCGAATTAAAGGATATGAGAAAGAATTACAGGGATTTCTGCAGATCCCTGAGGAAGTCGATCAGAGTTCATCGTAGAGAGAGTAGAGCTTCTGCACGCCGTTCTCGAGTATATAATAATGCCGGATATAAGGCACGAGGAGCACGAGAAGCAAAACGATAAGAGGTACAAGCTCGGGAGCGGAAGAACCGATGTGTCCGCAGATGACGAATGCCAGTACCGCCAGAAATGTAATGATCGCGAATGTCATGGTAACGAGGTAATGAATGAGCCTTTCGTGCTGGAGAAATCCTATGCGCACGAGGGCTTTTTCTCTTTCGGAGCGCAGCTCTTCGGTGCTCATAGAGCCTGCTTTAGCGGCAAGAGCGGTCATGTATTCGATCTCGTTTTTCAATCGCTTTTCCATAAGGATAATTATATACGCCCTGTGCGATTTTACAAGATAATAACCTTGTCGTAAGTGCTTTTCTATAATAAAATAAAACAATGAGAAGTTTGTTTGATAATCTGTATCCTGACGAAGAGGCTGATAATTCCTATGATATCCCGTATGAAGCTCTTTATGGCAAGGGATACAGAGGCATAATCTTTGATATAGACAATACGCTGGTTCCTCACGGGGCACCGGCTACTCATGAAGCGGTAAGGCTCTTTGAGAGGATCCATGCCGCGGGGTTTGATACGCTCCTTCTTTCAAACAACAAAGAGGAGAGAGTCAAGCCCTTTGCGGATGCGGTTAAGGCTCAGTATATCTTCAAAGCACACAAGCCTGCGAGAGCAGGTTATCTGCAGGCGATGAAGCAGATGAATACCGATCCCGGGACAACGCTTTTCATCGGAGATCAGATATTTACAGATACTTGGGGAGCAAAGAAGGCGGGGATAAGGACCATACTCGTTAAGCCCATACACCCCAAGGAAGAGATACAGATAATCTTAAAGAGAAGACTTGAAGCGATAGTTTTGTTTTTCTATCACAGGAGAAAGGGATCCGAAAGATGAAAGACATTAAAGGAACTGCTAAAATATGCGGAGTTATCGGCAATCCGATAGAGCATACGCTTTCTCCGTTTATTCACAATACGCTGGCGGAGAAGACAGGACTGGATCTGGCATATGTTCCATTCCTCGTAAAGCCTGATAAAGAGGGCGAGCAGGACGGCGGAAATGCTGCGGATGAAGTCTTAAAACTCCGCGAGGAGTCCCTCGGGAAAGCCATAGAAGGCGCTTATGCGCTTGGTCTCCTGGGCCTGAATATCACGGTGCCTTACAAGAGGACAGTGATGAACTTTGTAAAAGAGACCGACCCCATCGCAAAGAAGGTCGGCGCTGTAAATACACTGGTAAGGATCGACGGAGGATATAAGGGATACAATACCGACGTCGCAGGTCTCGGAAGAGCGCTCGAATCGGACAATATCCCCATGGAAGGAGATGATATCCTTGTGCTCGGTGCGGGCGGCGCAGCAAGAGCTGTAGGATTTCTCATGCTTGAGAAGGGAGCGACCTCCGTTACTTTCTTAAATCGCAGCTCGAACAAAGCGGAGAATCTTGCTTTTGAGCTGAACAGCGCGGCCGGCAGACAGTTTGCAAGAGCACTCGCACTTCCCGATTTCAGAAGGATCCCCGAGGGCAAGAGATTTGTGACGATCCAGGCGACAAGCGTCGGACTCGGTGCCGATGCGGACAGAGCTGTCATCGAGGACCCTGAGTTCTACAAGAGAGTTGGCATAGCTGTCGATGTTATCTTCAATCCGGCGGAGACCAAATTCATGAAGCTCGCTAAGCAGGAAGGAGCAAAGACATTTAACGGACTTAAGATGCTCCTCTATCAGGGGATCATAGCATTTGAACTCTGGACCGGCAAAAAGATAGACGAAGCTACCGCCGATGAGATCTATTTAAAGCTTAAGGAGCAGGTATGAAGATACTGGTCATAAACGGACCGAATATCAATTTTCTCGGGATCCGTGAAAAGAATGTATACGGAACACAGGATTATAACTATCTGAAAAAACTCATTACCGAGGGCTCAGCGAAGAGATGCTGCAAGACTGAAATCTATCAGAGCAATCACGAAGGTGCCATCATAGACCGCATACAGGAAGCTTACTATGACGGAACGGAAGGCATCATCATCAATCCCGGTGCATATACTCATTACAGCTATGCGATAAGGGATGCGCTTGCAAGCGTTGAGATACCCAAGGTGGAGGTGCATATCTCCGATATAACCGCAAGGGAGTCCTTCAGAGCGAATTCCGTGACCGCAGAAGTCTGTGATGCACAGATATATGGCAAAGGACTTGAAGGGTATCTCATCGCTATGGATAAGCTCATCGAGATAAAGGAAAACTGCAAGGACTGATGAATAGCCATAACGACAGAAAAGAGAATATCATCCTTATAGGATTTATGGGAAGCGGCAAGACTTCGATAGGGGCGGTGCTCTCGGAAAATCTTGGGCTTCCTCTTTATGATACGGACAGTATGATAGAGGAGAGCGAGGGAATGAGCATCTCCTCCATATTTGCGGAGAAGGGAGAGGCTGCCTTCCGTGACATGGAGACGCAGCTTCTTAAGAAGATATATGATGAGGATGCCGGACGCGCGATCTATTCGCTCGGAGGCGGGACTCCTTTAAGGGATGAAAATGCAGAGCTTATAAAGAAATGCGGAACGGTCTTTTACCTGAGGGCCAAAGCGGGCACGATCTACGAGAGGCTTAAGGACGACGATACCAGACCGCTTCTTAGGACTGAGGACCCGAGGAGCAGGATTGAAGAACTTTTGACGGCAAGAGAGCCCAAGTACAGAGCGGCTGCCGATCATTATATAGATACCGACGGAGAGACTTTTGAGGTAATAGCCGAAAAGATCATCGGCTTTGTAAAAAACAGTTGAAAAGATCTGTTTCGTATTGTAAACTGTTTGAGTATATTCGGTTTAAACTAGGAGGATTTAATAATGGTTTCTGCAGGTGACTTCAGGAATGGTGTGACGATCGAGCTTGACGGATCTGTATATCAGATCATCGAGTTCCAGCATGTTAAGCCCGGAAAGGGAGCTGCTTTTGTCCGCACCAAGCTTAAGGACATAAAGAACGGCGGTGTTGTAGAGAGAACTTTCCGCCCTACCGAGAAATGCCCTCAGGCGCGCATAGACAGAAAAGATATGCAGTATCTTTATAACGACGGTGACCTTTACTACTTCATGGACACCGAGAACTACGAGCAGGTAGCGCTTAACTCCGATATGATCGGCGACGCGCTCAAGTTTGTTAAAGAGAACGAGATGTGCAAGGTTTGCTCTCACAACGGAAGCGTATTCTCCATCGAGCCTCCGCTTTTCGTAGAGCTTGTTATAACCGATACGGAGCCCGGATTCAAGGGCGATACCGCTACCGGAGCTTCCAAGCCCGCTGTTGTTGAGACCGGAGCAACCGTACAGGTTCCTCTCTTTGTCGATCAGGGTGATAAGATCAAGATCGATACGAGAACAGGCGAGTACCTCTCAAGAGTATAAGCATATCAGATAAGAGACTGACAAAGGCGATACGGATCACGTATCGTCTTTTTTGTGTTAAAAATTGGAGGTAAAAATGGATTACGAAGATTTTTGTGAAAAAGTAAAAAGGTCCGTTGAGGAATGCATGGGTGACGGATATATCGTCAAGATAAACGATGTGATCAAGCTAAACGAGACGAAGCTCAAAGGTATAAGCATCTTTGCGGAGGGAGGTAATATTTCGCCGACCATATATCTGGAGGATTACTACAGGAGCTACGAGGACGGAGATGAGACATTCGGCGATATCATTAACAGGCTCATCGGATTCTATAGGGACAGGTCTCCCAGAAACGAGCTCAATATGAATTTCTTTAATGAGTATAAGAATGTGAGAAAGAGGCTTTCTTTCAGGCTGATCTCGGAGGAGAAAAACAGATTGCTGCTGGAGGATACGCCTTATATCCCGTATCTCGATCTGGCGATATGTTTCTACTATTCATTTAAAGATGACGATATCGGAAACGGATCGATACTCATCAAACAGTCCCACATAGATAAGTGGGGCGTGGGGACGAAGGAATTGATGGAGGATTCGATGAAAAACAGCAGAGGCCTCTTCCCGCCGGAATTCGGAAAAGTGACCGATGTGATCCTCTCCATGAAGGGATTTGACCCGGAAGATTACCGCGATGAGTACGAACCGCCGCTGTATATCCTCACTAATACCGAGAGACTCTTCGGGGCGGCCGCCATCCTTTATCCCGATATGCTAAAGGAGATTTCGGGGAAGCTGGATTCCGATATATATGTGATCCCGAGCTCTGTTCATGAAGTCCTCATACTGCCGGAAAAGGAAGTCTCCGATCCGGATAATCTAAGAACCATCATTCGCGAAATCAATCGCACGCAGGTACGCAGATCTGAAGTCCTGTCGGATACCCTGTATTTCTATGAAAAAAAGAAAGGAAAGCTTGAAATAGCCGCTTAAAAGCGCATGGGAGCCGCCGGTGACGATCACAGTCCGAGTGGCTCCCTTTTTTTGACTGAAAAAGTCATTTGTGGTAAAATCATTCGGTGTCGCTTTGGAAAGAGGCATTTAGCAACCGTAGTCTAACGGATAGAACGAAGGCCTCCGACGCCTTTAATGCAGGTTCGATTCCTGTCGGTTGCATTAAAGACAGTCTGAAAAAGGAAAGACAATGGATCGCGATAAGTTTTTGAGCAAATTAAAGGAATTGATGAGAAGGTACGGCAAGATAGCCATACCCGTAATAGTTGCGCTTCTGGCAACTGTAGCTGTTGTACTCGGGCTTAAGCTTGGAAGGGACAAGGGAAATACCGACAATCCTCTGCCGGATGATACCGTGGTAGCGGACCCTGTAAATGTAACGCCTCCCGATGAACTCGAGATCCCGCTCACAGTCAACAATGATGACGGCATAGACCAGCTTATCAAGCAGTACTACGGATATCTCTCATCAGGAGATGAGGAAGGTCTCAAGTCTCTGTGCAATACCTTTGACGAGACGAGTATCCTCTGGTATGCCGAGCTTTCGAAATATATCACTTATGAAGTAAAGGATATCTATGTACAGCCCGGACCTGCGGAGAATATGAAGATCGTGTACGTATACAGCTACGCGATGCTCGATCAGTATCCGGACACGCCGCTTCCTTACTTTACTACATATGATGTAAGAGCCGACGAGGACGGAAAGTACTATATAGACAAGTCATCCTTAAATGATGATGAAAAGACATACTATGATGCTGCGATCGGAAAGTCCGATGTACAGGAACTCATCAACAGGACCGATGTTGAGTACAATGATATCGTAGATGCTAATCCCGAACTCCTTACTTATCTTGATGATGTGGATGCAGCCGTATATCTTGCAACTGCCGAGAAGATCGCGGAGAAGAACGGCACGGATAAGGAAGAAGAGAAGGATCCCGATGAGGATGAAGGCAAAAAAGACGGCATAGAGATGCAGAGTACCGAAGACAAGATCATCTATGCAAGGGCAACCACGATGCTCAATGTAAGAGAGTCGGACAGCCTTAATGCACAGCGTGTAACTCAGCTCTATCAGGGGCAGAAGGTCAAGGTCGTAAAGGTCCAGATAAACGGATGGACTCAGGTCGAGGTAGAGAATACAACAGGATTTGTTAAATCAGAGTATCTGTCGATCATAGAGGATGCAAGCAACTATCAGTCGATAGGAACAGTTAAAGCAAAGGAGACCGTAAACGTCAGAATGACTCCGAGCACGGCCGATTCATCCAATATAATGGGACAGCTCTACCAGGGCACGGAAGTCGATTATATCGCGATAGAAGATGACTGGACACGCATCAAATACAACGACCAGCTCGGCTATGTAAAATCAGAATATTTGGAATAATTTTTTCTTGAAAAATATATTACCCTATGGTAATATATTTTTTGTTTGAGATTGTATACAAGTATTTTTGTATAAAGAAACGTTTTTTTCTAAGGAGGAGAATGAAAATGGCCGCACAGAAAGCAAAGGCTGCTGCAGCAAAGAAGCCCGCTGCAAAGGCAAAGAAGGGAAGCTATGTTGACGAGGTATACGCTCGTGTAGTAGCACAGAATCCCGCTCAGCCTGAGTTCCATCAGGCAGTTAAGGAAGTACTTGAGTCACTCAGAGTCGTTATCGAGAAGAACGAGGCTGAGTACAGAAAAGAGGCACTTCTTGAGAGAATCACCACTCCCGAGAGACAGCTCCTTTTCAGAGTTCCCTGGGTAGATGACAAGGGACAGGTTCAGGTTAACAACGCATACCGTATCCAGTTCAATTCTGCTATCGGACCTTACAAGGGTGGCCTTCGTCTTCATCCTTCAGTAAATATCGGAATCATCAAGTTCCTCGGATTTGAGCAGATCTTCAAGAACAGTCTGACAACACTGCCGATCGGCGGCGGCAAAGGCGGCTCTGACTTTGATCCTCACGGAAGAAGTGACGCAGAGATCATGCGTTTCTGCCAGGCGTTCATGACAGAACTCCAGAGACACATCGGC
>ODAI010288565.1_pt1 | contig 14548 bp, 9 predicted proteins | sample 1539321 | NCBI WGS metagenome assembly ODAI01 (sample SAMN02144231, study PRJEB22623) | gut metagenome | biome: sheep rumen | host: Ovis aries | place: New Zealand
AAATCAGAACATAGTCTGCAACCCAGATTGGAATGAGTTTTCCGTTAACAGGATTTACTGCATAGCTTCCGCTGAATACACCGGTCTTGTCCTTTGCAAGGTCGGTACGTTCAAGGTCAGATTTTTTTGCGGCCTGTTCACGGTATTCTTCTACTGCCTTTTTCTGCTCTGCTGTAGTAAGACGGTCAATAAGAGGATGCTCTGGAGAAACAACCATGTAAGTTGCTCCAAAAAGAGTATCACAACGGGTGGTGTAAACCCTGAGTTTATCAGAAGTGGCCTTTCCGTCCTTATCGGCAATGGCAAAATCAACTTCGGCACCTTCTGATTTTCCAATCCAGTTGCGCTGCATGATTTTTACGCTTTCAGGCCAGTCAAGACCGTCCAGGTCTTCAAGCAGGCGCTCAGCGTATTCTGTAATTTTCAAAATCCACTGGCGGATAGTTTTGTGGGTAACGATTGCACCGCAGCGTTCACAGCGGCCTTCCTTTACTTCCTCGTTGGCAAGACCAGTCAGACAGCTTGGACACCAGTTGATTGGAGTCTGGGCCTCGTAAGCCAGTCCCTTTTCATAAAGCTTGAGGAAAATCCACTGAGTCCAGTGATAGTAGTCAGCCTCACAGGTAGAAACAACGCGGTCCCAGTCATAGCTGAAGCCCAGAGATTTAATCTGCTGGGTAAATTTTTCGATGTTGGCGTGAGTAGTTGTGCTAGGGTGGGTACCGGTCTTAATGGCATAGTTTTCTGCCGGCAGACCAAAAGAGTCAAATCCCATAGGGTGAAGAACATTATAGCCCTTCATTCTAAGGTAACGGCAGTAAATATCAGTTGCTGTGTAGCCTTCAGGATGGCCTACATGAAGTCCTGCCGCACTTGGATAAGGGAACATATCCAGAATGTATTTTCGTTTTTCCGGCGGAATCTTAGAATCTTCCTTTGCGCGGAAAGTTTTGTTCAATTCCCAATATTTTTGCCATTTTGGTTCAATATTCTCAAATGGGTATTTTGACATTTTTTTTACTCCTCAAGGCTAGGCATGGATGCCGTACGTATCTTTGGAATGTAGATGTCGAACTTTCGAAAGAAAGTTCGCTAGTAAAAATTACATGGATGTAATTTTTACGACCATTATAGTGAAAAATGAGGCGAGTTCCAACACCTGTCCTCCATGCTCGCGCCGGGGGTCACATAAATGGTTTTAGTTGCGGATTCCTGATTTTAGCCTTATCCTAATTATATATTTTTTAACGGGATTTAAGCTCATGAACGAGAAAAACAGAAAGATTATCGAAGAATACAAGGAGAAAAAATCAATTTATCAGGAGCTTGAAAAAATTGTTTTTGAAAAACTGAAAAATATTGGAAAGGCAAGTTCTATAAGGATTTATAGAATTGAACATCGCGTAAAGGAAGAACAGAGCCTGATTGGAAAGCTTGAGCGCAAGGGTGATAAATACGAATCTCTGTCTGATATTACTGATATTCTGGGGCTTAGGGTTGTCTGCTTTTTTGCTGATGATGTGGATGTTCTGGCAAAAAAAATAGAGGAAAATTTTGAAATTGACTGGAATCAGTCTATCGATAAGAGAAAATATCTTGCCACAAATTCCTTCGGTTATCTTTCTGTTCATTATATCGGCTCCTTGAAAAAAGACAGCGATTACAGACCGGAATTTGAAAAAATTAAGTTTGAGATTCAGACCTGTTCACTTTTGCAGCATGTCTGGGCGGTTATGGAGCATGATCTTGGATATAAGACAAAATTCGGAATTCCAAGGGCAACGGCAAGAGATTTTTCGCGACTGGCAGGTCTTCTTGAAATTGCAGATGAACATTTTTCACGCATCAGGGACAGTGTAAGAGAATATACTAATCAGGTTCATCTGAAAATTGTTAATGATCAGGCAAATGATATTTTAATTGATTCAGTTTCTCTTGATGAATATATGACCTGCAGTCACAAAATGCAGAAGTTTCTGCATGAACTGAGCGACACCTGTAAGGCAGAGATTTTTCCTTCCTCAGCAGAAAATTATATTGAGTATCTGGTCTGGCTCAGAAAGGAAAAAATCGGTGATTTAAATATTATGCTGGAAGAAAACGGTGAGCTGGCCCTTAAAATTGCAAAAAATGTTCTTTGTCCCGCTAATCTTGATATAGTTTCCTCCACGGTTGCCCTCAGATTTTTGTGCCTTGCAGAGCTTATCAACAGGGAATATTCAAAAACTCATATCGTAGATTTCTTTGCCCTTTCTACCGGCAGCAGGGAAAAAGCCGAAAAGGAAATGCAGGATCTTTTCAGAGTTGCAAAGTAGCTGCCGGGGAAGGCCGGCAACAGCCTTCTTCAAACTTCGTTGCGACCCCTGACCTTTTCCGATATAATATTATTATATGAAGAATTTTGATTACAGCGTCATTTATTCGGATGAGGATATTGTAGTTTTAAACAAGCGCTCCGGCATTTTGATTGCGGCAGACCGCTATGATCCTGAAGCCCCTCGCCTTGACCTTTTGGCAGAAAAAGAATTCGGCAAGCTCTATGCCGTTCACAGAATTGACAAGGACACTTCCGGCCTGATTATTTATGCGCGTAATCAGGAAGCCCATAAAAATCTTTCCATGCAGTTTGAAAAGCGCGAAGTTCACAAAACTTATCATGCTCTTGTTTATGGTCATCCTCTCTGGCAGGATTTGAAGGTAAAGCTTGCCCTCAAGCCCGATGGAGATGCCCGCCACCGCACAGTTGTTGATAAAAAATTCGGAAAGCCAAGTGAAACTGATTTTCGTCTGATTGGCAGCTGCGGACAATACAGCTGGATTGAGGCTAAACCTTTGACAGGCCGTACCCACCAGATTCGCGTTCACCTTGCGGCAAACGGACTGTGCATTGTGTGTGATCCTCTTTACAGCGGTAATCAGAAGCCCCTTCGTCTTAGTGAAATTAAAAAGAACTGGCGGGGTGATGAGGAAGAAGAACGTCCTTTATTAAGCAGACTTGCCCTTCACGCATATAAAATTGAATTTACCCATCCAAAATCGGGCGAAAGGGTGAGCTTTACCGCCCCTTATCCCCGTGACATGGAAGCCGTAAGAAAGCAGTTTGCAAAGATTTACGGAGTAGACAGTACTGCTGAGTAATTTTTTCGCCACGGATTTTTACGGATGAGCACGGATATGACAGGAATTTTAAGGAAAGTAGTGTTTTTTCTCTTTTTGATGTGTGCTTTTACTGGCAAAATCTCTGCTTTTGACTTATTTCAGTTTTCGGTGGCACCAAAGTACGCTCTGCATAACGGGCAGCTAAATGAATATGTTCTTTATAAAAACGGAAATAATCTGAGTGAACTGAACTGGGAAATCAAAAATATCAGTCTGCTTGGTTTTAATGCTACTATGAGCTGGGAGATGATTCTTCTGGAGGCTGAATGTATGTGGGGCTTTCCTAAAGCCAGCGGCAATATGTTGGACTCAGACTGGCTCAATTCCTCTAACTATGGAATGAAAACTGATTATTCGGAAAGTTCCAATAGAGTCGATTATCTGGGGGATTTAGAACTGCGGATGGGGGTAAATATCAAAACCTGGGATTTCCTTCATATCATTCCATACGGCTGTATTTCTTACAGCAAAATATGTTTTGAGGCAGAAAATGGATATGGCTGGTATGGTGATTATAAAAATTCAAAAGATGGCCTGAACCATTACTGGTCTGATACTGAAGCAAAATATTTGAAATCTGGAAGTTTGTGCCCTGTTGACTTTGAAAGGGAAACCTTTAATTACGGGCTGGGTATAAAAAGCAGCCTTTTGTTGTTTAAAAGATATACCTTTTCCCTGGATTTTTGTCTTGCAATATTTACTCAGATTAATTCAATAGATAAACATTATACTACTATGAACAGGTCATCATATAACTCTTATCTTGATAAAATGCAGGGCTTTTTTAAAAGCTTTACTATCAGAAGTGAATTTGATGTAAAAATCTGGAAGGGCCTGTCCGCAGGTGCCGGCTTTAAGTTTGTTTATATCAATCAAACTTTGGGAAACGATTATAGCAAGACAAGCTCTGAAACAAAATATTCTCTTGATTCAACAGTCAATGCTGCTGCTTCCGGCTACTCCTGGAATGTTGAAGCCTTTGTCCGTTATTCCTTCTAGAAAGCAGAGCAAATTTTTTATATTTACGACAACGTTTTAGTATTTTTTCTTTACAAAAGTCTTTTTTGATGTTAAAAAAGAAAATATGGCAGAAGTTACTATCAAGGATATTGCAAAAGAATGCGGGGTTTCATTTTCTACTGTAAGCAAGTCGCTTAAGGGCAGTTCAGAAATAGGGGAGGCTACAATCCGCCTGGTACAGGAAACTGCAAAAAAAATGGGCTACCGTGCAAACTCTGCTGCCCGCGAACTCCGTACAAAACGTTCCTATGATATTGGAGTGCTCTTTGAAGATGCAACCGGCAGCGGTCTTCAGCATCAGTACTTCGCTTCAATTTTTGATTCCCTGAATATTTCTGCAAACTCTCTGGGCTATAACATCAGCTTTTTAAATAACGTAAGTCACGAAAAAACCTCCTATCTTAGTCAGGCAAAATACAGGGGCTTTGACGGCGTTGTAATTGCCAGTATCGATAATTTTAAGCGCCCCGACATTCAGGAACTTATTCACAGCGACATTCCTGTCTGCCTTCTGGATTATACGTCAAACAGTGACTGTTCATCTGTTCTCAGCGATAACGAAAACGGAATCCGGCAGATAGTTGAATATCTTATTTCCATGGGCCACAAGAAAATAGCTTATATTTACGGTGACTCCAGTGATGTAACCAATGTTCGCCTTGATACCTTTTACGAAATTATGAAAGAACATAATCTTCCTGTCCCAAAAGAATATATAATCAAAGGCATCTACCATGAGCCAAAATCTTCAGAAACTGCAACAAACCGCCTGCTTAAACTTCCTGACCGGCCTACCTGTATTCTCTACCCGGATGATTTTGCATATCTTGGCGGCCTCAAGGCCCTGCATGAGCATAATGTTCTTCCCGGAAAAGATATAAGCACAGTTGGTTATGACGGCATTTTCATGTCCTCTGTTCTGACCCCGGCCCTTACTACTTATGCTCAGAATGCCAGGGAAATCGGCAGACAGCTGGCCAGTCTTTTAATTCAGCGCATTGAAAATCCTGCCCTGGACGTTCAGATTGTCCGGGTAAAAGGACAGATTAGGGAAGGGCAGACTGTTGTCGATTTAAGACTTTTGTCGAAATAACAAAAATTTAGGAAAATTTACAGTTATTTTTCTTGACAGCTGGAAAAAACTTGATAATATTAAACTACAACGTTGTAGAAAGCTACAACGTTGTAGTAAAAAAATTGTTAGGAGAATAACATGAAAAAATTAGTTTCAGTAGTTGCTGCTGTTGCTATGGTTGGAATGGTTTGCCCATTGTTTGCTGCTAAAAAAGCAAAGACACAGGGTAAAGTATTGAACATTTGTGTTTGGAATGAAGAGTTCCAGTCACGCTTTAGAGATTATTTCGAAAAAGCTGGAAAACTTCCTTCAGATGTAAAAGTTAACTGGATTATCACACCTAACCAGGGTTCTGCATATCAGAACAAGCTTGATGAGCTTCTTTTGAACCAGGAAAACGTTTCTGCAGATGAAAAGATTGACCTTTTCCTCGTAGAAGCTGACTACGCTCTTAAATATGTAGATACACCATATGTTCTTGATGTTAAAAAAGACATCGGTCTTAAAGATGCAGACCTCGCTCAGCAGTACAAATATACAAAAGATGTAATGACAGACTCTAAAGGAAAGCTTAAGGGTGTTACATGGCAGGCTTGTCCTGGTGGATTCATCTATCGCCGCTCAATTGCTAAGGCAGTTTTGGGAACAGATGATCCTGCACAGGTTCAGGCAGCTTTGAGCAACTGGGACAAATTCGATGCAGTTGCAGCTAAAGCAAAGGCTAAGGGATACTTCATGCTCTCTGGTTACGATGATGCTTACCGTGTATTCAGCGACAACGTTGGAACTCCATGTGTAAAAGGAAACAAAATCGTAATCGATCCACAGATTAAACGCTGGATTGCTCAGACTAAGACTTACACAGACAAGGGTTACAACAACAAAGCTAACCTCTGGTCAAACGAATCATTCAAGGGTGCTGCAAAGAACGGTAAAGTATTCGGATATTTCGGACCAGCATGGTTCATCGACTTCTGTCTCGCTCCTGCAACACTTGATGACCCTTCAGCTCCTAAAAAGCTTGGAAACGGTTCTTACGGTGACTGGGCATTCTGTAAAGGTCCTCAGGGCTTCTCTTGGGGTGGAACATGGATTTGTGCCGCTGCAGGTTCAGACAACGTAGACCTTATCCGTGACATCATGTACACAATGACTTGTGACAAAATCACAATGACAAAGATTGCTAAGGAAGCTTCTGACTTCGTAAACAACGAAGGCGCTATGATTGAAGTTGCTAACTCTGATTATCAGAACCCATTCCTTGGTGGTCAGAACCACATCAAGATGTTCCTTGATTCTGCAAAATCTATCTCTAAGACTACAATCACAATGTACGATCAGGGATTTGCCGAGAAGATTCAGGCTGCTATGCAGGACTACTACAACGGTGACGTTGATGAAGCAAAAGCATGGGACAACTTCTACAAGGCTTTGATTGAACTTTATCCTAACCTCCAAAAGTAAAGTTCATTAATATAGGAGGCAGCCGCTGGAAAAAAGGCTGTCTCTAAATTCACCTCTGTGCTGCCTGGAAAGTTCTACAGAACAATTAATTACTTTTTAGGCAGCATTTTTTTTACGTCAGGCTTTTTTTTACAAAAGTAATATATTTTTAGGAGTTATCCTTATGGTTAACGAAAAAGGTAAAAAAATCAGAAAAATTAATTACAACAACTGGGGTTATTTTTTTATTGCTCCTTTCTTTGTTGTATTTATCATTTTTCAGTTGATTCCTCTTATCACTACTATTGGAAACAGTTTCTTTGAGAACTATCGCGTAGGTTTAATGCAGGTTGGTCCAACATTCAACGGACTGCAGAATTATCATGAAATTTTCTTTGAAAGCGATGTTCCCCGCTATGCACTGAACACATTGATTATGTGGATTTTGGGCTTCCTTCCACAGATTATTTTTTCTCTGCTTCTTTCAATCTGGTTCACAGATACAGAGCTTCACCTTAAGAAAACTCAATTCTTTAAAACAGTAATTTACATGCCTAACCTGATTATGGCTTCTGCTTTTGCAATGCTCTTCTTTGTTATTTTTGCAGACGGCGGTCCGGTTAACAGCATTCTTCTTAATATGAATATGATTAATGAACCTGTACGCTTCCTTGTAAAAACAGGAACCGTAAGAGGTCTTATTGCCTTTATGAACTGCCTTATGTGGTACGGTAACACAACCCTTCTTCTTATGAGCGGTATCATGGGTATTGATAATTCAATTTTTGAGGCAGCACGAATTGACGGAGCTAACCCGGTTCAGGTTTTCTTCAAGGTAACACTTCCTCAGCTTGCACCGATTTTGATTTACGTTGTAATTACATCCCTTATCGGTGGTATTCAGATGTTCGATGTACCTCAGATTTTGACAAACGGAGAAGGTAACCCTAACCGTACATCTATGACTTTGATTATGTATCTGAACAAACACTTGTTCAGCAAGAATTACGGTCTTGGTGGTGCTGTTTCTGTTGTGCTCTTTGTAATCACAGCTATTTTGAGCGGTATTGTTTACAAATTTAATATGCAGTCTTATAAGAGAGGTAAGTAGATGACAAGAGCAAGTTTAGCTACAAGACGTTTTATCTGTTATTTTATTTTGGGAGTTCTTTCTTTCTTATCTCTTGCGCCTTTTGTTCTTTTGATTTTGAACTCTACAAGACTTCACTCACAGCTTGTAAAAGGCTTCAGCCTTATTCCAGGTCCTTATTTCTTTAAGAATCTGGGTAACCTGCTGGCAAACGACAATATTCCAATCCTTTCTGGTTTATGGAACAGTGTAATCGTTTCTATTTTCAATGCCCTTCTTTCAGTTTATTTCAGTGCGATGACTGCTTACGGTATCCACATGTATAATTTTAAGGGAAAGCGCATTGTTTTCAAGTTTATCATGGCAATTATGATGATTCCAACTCAGGTTACAGCCCTTGGTTTTGTAAAGCTTGTTACAGGAATCCATATGATTAATACTCTCTGGCCTTTGATTCTTCCTGCAATTGCTGCACCAATCGTTTTCTTCTATATATTACAGTATATGGAATCGGTTTTGCCTTACTCAATCGTTGAAGCAAGCCGTGTTGACGGATGTAACGAGTTCCTTACATTCAATGTAATCGTTCTTCCAATGATTAAGCCGGCTCTTGCAGTTCAGGCAATCTTTGCTTTTGTAAGCTCATGGAACAACTACTTTATGCCTGCCTTGATTTTGAGCTCAAAGACAAAAAAGACAATCCCAATTTTGATTGCCCAGCTTCGTTCAGCTGACTTCATGAAGTTTGACCTTGCCCAGGTTTACATCATGATTTGTGTTGCAATCATCCCGTTGCTTATTGTTTACCTCTTCCTCTCTCGCTACATCATTGGTGGTGTAACATCAGGTGGAGTAAAAGAATGAGTGAAGGGGCTGTGCCCCTTCTTGATGAATAGCAAAGCGTTAAGAAAATTGCGCACAGCAATTTTTAGCTTTACCAACTTGAATCTAAATTAGGAGAATATATTTTATGAAATTCGGAAATTTCGATGACGCAAACAAAGAGTATGTAATCACAACACCAAAAACTCCATACCCTTGGATTAACTATCTTGGCAGCCAGAAATTCTTCAGCTTGATTTCTAATACAAGTGGCGGTTATTCATTCTATACAGACGCACGTCTTCGTCGTCTTACCCGTTACCGCTACAACGATATGCCGCTTGATAACAACGGCCACTACTTCTTTATTAAAGATGGTGATACAATCTGGAATCCTGGCTGGCAGCCAACTCAGACTCCGCTTGATTCTTATGAGTGTCACCACGGATTCGGCTATTCAAAATTCATTTCTAAAAAGAATGATTTGAAGGCTGAGGCAGTTTACTTTGTTCCAAATACAGAAAATGCAGAAGTAGAAATGCTTACGCTCAAGAATGAAGGAAAATCAGACAAGACAATCAGCCTGGTTTCTTTTGTTGAATGGTGTCTCTACAACGCTTCTGACGACTGCCAGAACTTCCAGAGAAACTTCTCTACAGGTGAAGTAGAAATTGAAGGCAGTGCAATCTACCACAAAACAGAATACCGCGAGCGCCGCAATCACTTTACCTTCTACTGGTGCAACCAGAAAATTGACGGTTTTGATACAGACCGCGAAACCTTCCTTGGACTTTACAATCCTATTTCTGCACCAAAAACTGTTGTTGAAGGAAAATCAGGAAATTCAGTTGCAGACGGATGGTCTCCAATTGCTTCTCACCGCGTAAATATGACTTTGAAAGCAGGAGAAGAAAAAACTTTGATTTTCGTTCTCGGTTACATCGAAATGGATAACGACAAGAAATTCCTTTCTGAAGCAGACAAAAAGAAGGCTCTTGATGCAGGATTGCTCCGCACAAACACAGCTTCTGGCGTAATCAACAAGGAAAAGGCTTACGAGCTTCAGAAGAAGTTTGATACAAAAGAGAAGGTAGAAAAAGAGCTTGCAGCCCTTAAAGCATTCTGGGATGAAACTCTAAGCCACTTCTCTATCAAAACTGGTGATGAAAAGCTTGACCGTATGGCAGTATGGAACCAGTACCAGTGTGTTGTTACTTACAACTTTGCCCGCTCTGCTTCTTACTTTGAATCAGGAATCGGCCGTGGTCTTGGCTTCCGCGATACTTCTCAGGATATGCTTGGTGCCGCTCACCAGCTTCCAGCAAGCCGCATCCGCGAACGCCTTTACGACGTTGCCGCAACTCAGTTTGAAGACGGTTCTGCTTACCACCAGTTCCAGCCTCTTACAAAACGCGGAAACGCTGATATCGGTTCTAACTTCAATGATGACCCACTCTGGCTGGTTCTTGGTGTTGGTAACTATATCCGCGAAACAGGCGACGTTGACTTCCTTAAGGTTGATGTTCCTTTTGATAATTCAGAAACAAACAAAGCAACAATGTTCGAGCACCTTCGCCGTTCATACAACTACATCCCTAACCACATGGGACCACACGGACTTCCTTTGATTGGCCGTGCTGACTGGAACGACTGTCTCAACCTTAACTGTTTCTCTACAAACCCTAACGATTCATTCCAGACTTGTACAAACAAGGAAGGAAAGAACGCTGAATCAGTTATGATTGCCCAGATGTTCGTGTTTGTTACACCTGACTACGTTCAGATGTGCCGCCTTATGGGTGATGAAGCTGAAGCAAAACGCGCAGAAGAGCTTTGCAAAAAGATGGAAGATGCTATCTGTACTGCAGGCTGGGACGGAGAATGGTACGTTCGCGCTTATGACGATGCCGGACACAAAATCGGTTCTAAGGAATGTGAAAACGGAAAAATCTTCATCGAAAGCCAGGGCTTTGGTACAATGGCAAAAATCGGTAAAGACAAAGGCTATCCGGAAAAATCTCTGGACAGCGTAAAGAAATACCTTGATTCTAAATACGGAATCTGTATCCTCTGGCCGGCTTACCAGGAATACCACGTTGAACTTGGTGAAGTTTCTTCTTATCCACCTGGATACAAAGAGAACGGCGGTATCTTCTGCCACAACAATCCTTGGGTTGTAATTGGTGAAGTTGTAAACGGCCGCCCGCAGGATGCATGGGAACACTACACAAAGATTGGTCCAGCATGGGTTGAAGAAAAATGGTCTGACATCCACCGCACAGAGCCTTATGTTTACAGCCAGATGGTTGCAGGACAGGAAGCCCGCCGCGAAGGTGAGGCTAAAAACTCATGGCTTACAGGTACAGCCGCATGGAACTTTGTTGCACTTTCACAGTACATCTGCGGACTTCGTCCTCAGCATGCCGGTCTGGAAATTGAACCACGCCTGCCTGAACACGTTAAGAACGCTGAGTTTACACGTAAATTCCGCGGCGTAACATATCACATCACTGTAGAAAACAAGAAGAATACAGGAGCTGTTTCGCTTGAAGTAAAGGGCGGAAAGGCAAATGGTCTTATTGTTGCTGCAGACAAAGATGTAAAAGACGTTTACGTTAAGGCTGTAGTAGCTTAAAACGGGGCGTTGCGGCAAGCACAGCTTGCCGAGATGTTTTCTTGTAGAAGCTAAACAACAGTCGCAAAGGACTGTTGTTTTTAACGCTTCTGCTATTATCATCCTTCATTAAAAGCAGTTCGTCGATGGGCGGACTGCTTTTTTTATATGGAAGAAAATACAAATTAATGTTAGAATTAAGTAGTTATAATTAAAAAGTGATTCGGTGGGAATAAAACATATTAAGGGGCTGCCATTTGACTCGGACGCTTTTTAAAATTATAAATATCCTCGCAGCCACACTCTTTCTTTTCTGTGCAGTTTCCTGTGACATGATTAATACGCCTGTGAAGGAATTTTTTACGGGCAGCCTTGAGGCGCTTTCTTCAAACAATCAGAATAATTCAAATGAATCAAATAATTCTTCCGGCTCAAATCCGACTGGTGACAGCGGAAATAGTGATAAGACTTCTGACGAGGAGGAGGATAGCGGAAATAGTCCTGCAGATGGGCCTGAGCCAGATGCTTCTGAAGAAAGTCCTGTTACGGCGGAGGATGATGCTTTTGATAATATAGACGAAAATATCTCCTTTGTTTTTTACGTTTCTAATCAGGGGGATGATGATAATGACGGTTCAATGGAAAATCCTTTCCTTACAATTGATAATGCCCTGAAAGCCTTAAGGCAGAGCTTTAATGCCGATACAGAAAAATCAAAAAGTGCCGGTTATGTGCTTCTTCTCAGTGACATTAATATAAATGCAGAAATTGATTTTAACAGCCCGGATTACAGATTTGCTGAAATTGCTCCGGCTGTTGATATAACTATTGGCGGTTACAAATCTAAGCGTACTATTAATGCCGCTTTTGGAAGCCGAATATTTAAAATCGGCTGGACAAACGGAAATATTACCATTCAGAACCTGACATTGACAGGCGGCTATTCTACGGATGTAGGTGGCGCTGCCTTTTATATCACTTCTACTGATTCAGCTACAGATTTCAGCAGTAAAAAATTCCTTATTAAAAACTGTGTTATTACAGATAACAAGAGCGATTTGCCGGGCGGCGCACTTGCCCTTGAAACAGCTTATACGGTTGAAATTGAAAATTGTGAAATTACACAGAATACAAGTTTTGACGGCCCTTCTGTCTGTGATTTGAAGACTCCTTCCGGCCTGAGTGCAGGAATTGGAATCTGTTTAAAAAATACTTTGATAAAGGAAAATTACAGCCATACCGGCAGCAGCAGTAGTCTTTCTTCATATGAGTATGGATATGTAATCAATACAGAAGGGGGCCGCTATGCCCGTTTTGACGGCGGTGTTACTGTAAAAGACAATACGATAGATTCTATTCCGGCCGGCAAGGATTATTCAAAGCTTGCTGCCGTAAATAATGCTTATGGCATTGAATTCAGCGGTAAGAATATTATTACAGATAATAAGGCGGTTATTTCTGGTTCGGGCTCAAATTCTATTGGAATTGAAAAAAATCTCATTATTGTGCCTGGAACAGCTTCTGCAGCCAAAATACTTTATATGCAGGGAAACTGTGACGGCAGCAAAATCGGCGTCAATCTTTCTTCAGCAATTACAGATTCAATAAAATTTACAAACGGATTTAAGGCTTCTGGTACAAGCTCGGCTCCGGCAGAAATTTTTGTCAGTGACGGAGCTTATGCCGTAGACTGGGATTCAAGTGGAAGTGAGGCGGCCTTTGTCCTTAACAGCGGAAGCTTCATCAATCCTCTTGGAATTACAATGACCTTTACCGCAAGTCCCGTGATTATTGCCTCTGGAACAGCGGGAAAAATCACTGTAAGTCCTCATGTCCTTTATGAAGGAAGTGATGTTACTGATACTTTTGCAGACGATATCAGCTGGTCTCTTTCTCTGACTGAAGGCTCAGCAACAGTAGCTGCGGCAGACAGCAAAATACTCAGTCTGACGGCTTCTCAGACTTTGCCAGATACTTATCAGCTTTTCATAACGGCAGTTTTGAACGGCATTGTTTATGATGATTCTGTTACTATAGAGTGCCAATAGTTCTTTCTATTCCAGGATAGCACGTCGCACGCTGCGCGTGCTTAATCAACTTGCTTCGCAAGTTGACGGTATAATCTACACTCCTATTCTAGAATTGCTCCCTTGTCAGCAGAGCTTACCAGTTTTGCATATCTAGCCAGGTAGCCGGTCTTTACTTTTGGCTCCGGTGCCTTCCATGCGGCGCGGCGGCGGGCAAGTTCTTCGTCGCTTACGTCAAGGTGAATCTTGTAATTGTTGATGTCCAGAGTGATTTTATCTCCTTCCTGAACAAGGGCGATTGGGCCACCTACCGCAGCTTCCGGCGAACAGTGACCAAGTGAAGCGCCTCGTGTTGCGCCAGAGAATCTGCCATCGGTAATGAGGGCTACCTGCTTGTCCAGTCCCTGTCCCGCAAGGGCTGCTGTTACTGCCAGCATTTCACGCATACCAGGGCCGCCTTTTGGACCCTCGTAGCGGATGACTACAACGTCACCCGGCTTAATCTGAGCCTTCTGAACAGCTTCCATAGCCTCGCTTTCATCATCAAAAACGCGGGCAGGACCTGTGTGCAGCATAAGCTCTTTTGCACAGGCAGAACGTTTTACAACAGTTCCGTTTGGAGCAAGGTTTCCGAAGAGAATTGCAATACCGCCGTTGTCGCTGAAAGGATTTTCAATAGGGCGGAGGATTTCAGGATTGCGGTTTTTTACGCCCTTAATGTTTTCTGCAATAGTTTTTCCGGTTGCAGTAATCAAATATGTGTTGATAAGGTTTTTCTTTGCAAGCTCTGCAAGTACAGCCTGAACGCCGCCTGCATCATCAAGCTCGCACATAAAGGTGTGGCCGGCTGGAGCCAGGTGACAGAGGTTTGGAGTGCGGTTTGAAATTTCGTTTACTTCGTGAAGGTCAAGCTCAAGACCTGCTTCGTGCATGATTGCCGGAACGTGGAGCATTGTGTTTGAAGAACATCCCAGAGCCATGTCAGCCGCAAGGGCGTTGCGGAAGTTTTCTGCTGTCATCATCTGGCGGGCTGTAATTCCTTTTTTGTAAAGGTTCATAACTGCCATACCTGCGTGTTTTGCAAGGGCAATGCGTTCTCCAGTTACGGCTGGAATTGTACCGTTTCCTGGAAGACCAAGACCAAGAACTTCTGTAAGACAGTTCATTGAGTTTGCAGTGAACATGCCTGAGCAGGCTCCGCAGCCAGGGCAGGCACGGTGTTCCATTTCTTTAAGCTGGTCTTCTGTGATTTTTCCGACTGCAAGACCACCTACAGCCTCAAACATATCTGTTAAAGA